>Ga0247814_10000950_pt1 | contig 19040 bp, 15 predicted proteins | sample UWRJL179409R1_FD_179947 | JGI IMG/M metagenome (GOLD analysis project Ga0247814, IMG submission 179947) | Plant litter microbial communities from Arlington Agricultural Research Station in Wisconsin, United States - UWRJ-L179-409R-1 | ecosystem: Environmental > Terrestrial > Plant litter >...
CATCATCATGCAGCGTTACAGGGCTACCTTGCAAATTACAGTTATCCCATCTCCAGTTTTATCCATCAGCATACCCTAAGTCTCCCTTGCTCCTTTGCCCACACAGAAGAAGAGATAGAATCAGTGTGCCATATCATTAATAAATTCTGAATAATTTTACACCACACATTATACGGGAATTAACCCCATAAGTGTTGAATTAATTCCTCAGCTCAATTCTTATTGTAATTAGATAAAATTACAAAAACATTGATTCTTAGCTATAAATGGAACATTACCGTCAATACTGATTTGAGGCATGAAAATGGAACAGACAGTTATAGTTTTATTCCCTACTCCCAATGTATAAATCTGGTAAAAAAGTTACATCAAGATCCGGCGCGCTCGATTTGCTCAGATTTATTGCAGTTTTAATTGTTTTTTTTGGTCATTATACAGATACATTTAATTACATCTATGACATTGTTCCAGAAAACCTGAAGTACATCACATTCTCCAAGTATGCTAGTTTAGCAATGCTTATTTTTTTTATGGTGAGCGGCTATGTAGTGACTATGACCTCGGTTAATAAAGGAATCAAAGAATTTGCTATTACCCGTCTGTCCAGATTATATCCGCTGTTCTGGATCAGCTGTATAGTCGCCTTCATTATTCCGCGATTACCCTTTCTAAACCATCACTACTTGCCCTATTCCTCTTTAAAAGAGCTTGTAGTTAATTTAACCATGATACCATCTGTATTTGGATATATTATGATCAATCCTGTATTTCACACGCTTCTGATTGAACTATTATTTTACATATTCATCGCTATCATCATTATATTCAAATGGTGGGATAAAATCATCAATGTGATCCTGGTTATGCTTGTACTCTCACTGATTAGTCTGTACAGGCAGGATATGACATTACATATTTTACTTACTCCGTTCCTTGGCGGAATGATATTTTACCTAATCAGTGTCAATTTTGCCAGCAAATTCAAATTATACGGTTTATTATCGCTTAATTTCTTTTGTGCAATCATGAGCGCAAAACCTTTAGCACTACAGTTAGATCAATTTCATAAAGTAGTCAATATCCATAGTGTGCCGGTCATGATGGCTATACTTACGCTGATCTATTGCATATTTTTGCTGATTGCAATTAAGGTAGTTACCCTGTCGAGCGGGCGAATATTACAGATGCTGGGCGAAATTGCCTATCCTTTTTATCTCTTTCATCTTTACTTTTTATGTTTCTATCATTATTTTAGAAACAGCATTCAGGCAGATCTTTTATTGTTCGGTATACTTATCGCTACGATGGTAAGCTCTTGGTTAATCAACTGGCTGATCGAAAAACCACTCTCCAAACTGGCCGCTAAGATGCTCTATACTGCCACTGATATTTTCCATAGAAAGAGTATTAACGGGACGGTGCTAACCAAAGCATCTTGACAGACAGCCGTTATTTATTTGTCGCGAAATCTGCTTCTAAACCCTTTTTACTGCAATACAGTAAATGATAAAAATCTCAATTATCATCATTCTCTTTGCTTTAATACCCTGTTATGTTCTATATTTACAGGATGACTGATACCAACCTCTCTAAGTCAAAACGTTCGGGGGCACTTGATTTGTTTAGATTTCTCGCTATTGTGGCTGTTTATTTTGGGCACTTTGCAGATACATTTAATTTAACCTACAATATTGTCCCTGAAAACTTAAGTTATAACCCTGTTGTAAAATATTTTGACCCTGCACTCATGGTGTTCTTTATGGTTAGTGCTTTCGTGGTAACCATGTCAACCATGAAAAGAAGCCTTAAAGATTTCTTTGTTATCCGGGTATCGCGTCTTTATCCCCTTTATTGGATCAGCTGCATTGCTGCGTTTTTTCTTAGCAGGTTTGCCGCAGAACATACTTATCTTGCCCGGCTTCCACTGAAAGCATTTATAGCAAACCTAACCATGTTTCCCGGGGTTTTTGGTTTTCCTTTTTTAAATCCTGTTTTCCATACCATGGCGATAGAGCTGTGCTTTTACGTCTTCATCATGTTGATCCTGGGCTTTAAGTTATGGAACAAGATACTGGTGATTTTTACTATCGTCCTGGTATTATGTTATATTAACTATTTCCTGGCACCTGCAGTTCAGCTATATACCCTGGCTGCTTACTTTATGGGCGGCATGCTCTTTTACTTTATTTTTTCAAAAAAGTATACCCAATGGAAGGTTTATGTCCTGCTCGCATTCAATTTCAGCCTTAGTCTGCTCAGTTGTCAGGCTACAGCGGCGGCACGCAGTGCTTCCTATCAGCAGTTTAATATCGTGGTTAACCCCTGGATACTGGTCATCATCGTCACGGTTATCTATCTACTGTTTCTGCTGATATCATTGCGAAAACTTAATATTCCCGGTTACATACTCTTTCAGCGACTGGGAGAAATCACCTATCCGTTTTATTTGTCTCACTTGTATTTCCTTGGTATTTACTGGTATTTCAGAAATACTATACAGCCCGATCTATTATTAATCTTTATACTGATCCTTGTTCTCATCACTGCCTGGACCATTAACGTGACCATAGAAAAACCCTTATCGAGGTTCGCTACGTATATAATAACAACGGTAGCAAATTTATTTGATAAGAAGGCTTTCGGTAAGAAGAACGAAAGTGTAACCCATGATTTTTAATCGACGCGCTGAGAATGTTTAAACCTATTACAAGAAAAATAACTAACCTGACCAGCAATATCAGCTTGTTGAGGATTATAAAACTGATTTGGGAAGGTTCCAGGGTCTGGACCATCACCTCTATCGTTTTTATTATTATCGAAAGTGCCCTGTTCTTCTACTCTATCCATATGCTTAAAGAGCTTATTGATGTGATAACTAAGTATGGGGTTGGCTCTTTAAAAAATGAGCCCCTTGTAGTAAGAACGGTAATCATCGCTGCCATAGCTGCGATACTACTAGCCGCAGTTAAAGCAGTTTCCAGTTATATTACAGAAAAACAGTCGGGTAAAGTGGCAGAGTATATAGATGATAAAATCCATAGGTGTATCATCGGACTAGACCTCTCCTATTATGAAAACTCAGATTATTATGATATCCTGAAGCGCGCCAGGGATATGGGTACCGACAGGCCTAACCTGATCGTTTTTACCATTATTGATATTACCAAGAGTATAATCGGGCTCCTTGTCATCAGTTCAATGCTGGTTTCGATAGACTGGCGCCTGTTTCCTGTACTTGCTCTTTTTTTACTGCCTACATTATGGGTGAGGATCACTTTTGCAGACAGCCAGAACGAACTCAGGCTTTCACAAACTGCGCTCGAAAGAAAATCTAATTATTTAAGCTCCCTCCTTACTTCAGATATACAAGCCAAAGAGATCAGGAGTTTCGAACTTGGCCACTATATCAGGCAAAGATATGAAGAGACCAGGCAAATCCTCTTGTCTTCAAGATTGATTATCAGTAAAAGACGGACCTACAACGAGGTAGTTACCACAGCTATATCTACAATCGGTTTTTTCTCCTGTATCGCCTATATCGCTATCGGAAGTATGCGCGGATATACTACCGTTGGTGATATCACATTGTTCCTGGTAATATTTCCTCAATCGTTTAATGTGATGCAAAGCTTGTCTACAGGGATATCTACCCTGTATCAGAACAATATCTTTGTTAAAAGCGTATTCATTTTATTCGACCTCAAGACATCTATTCCCGAACCGGCTGATCCGCTGCCCATCCCGTATGAAGTGCAAATGGATCTTGAACTTAAAAATCTTAATTTTACTTACACCCATGCAGACAGGCCAACGCTTACTAACATCAATATCAAACTGCCAGCAGGGAAAATAGTTGCGTTAGTAGGGATGAACGGTGCAGGTAAATCTACACTGATGAAATTGCTTTGTAGGTTATATGACCCAACGGGCGGGCAAATCACATTAAACAATACAGACATCCGGAAGTTCAGTACTATTGATTACCACAAACAAATCTGCGCAGTATTCCAGGATTTCGGAAAATACAATATCAGCGTAACCGATAACATCAGGTTTGGTGATATCCATAACGTGCGTGACCATAGTGAGATTGTAGAGGCAGCAGAGAATTCTGGCGCTAGTGCCTATATCAATACGTTCCCAAAAGGTTATGATACCATTATGGGGAAAATCTTTAATGAAGGCCATGAAGTAAGTATCGGGCAATGGCAGAAACTGGCAATCGCAAGAGCTTTTTACAGTAAATCCAGGTTTGTGATATTAGATGAGGCAACCAGTGCATTGGATGCTACCTCCGAGCAGGAACTATTTGATTCCTTCAGGGAAAGGATCGGGAACCGCGCCGCACTGATTATCAGCCACAGGCTATCTGCAGTAAAACATGCGGATTATATTTATATGTTAGTTAACGGAAAAATATCTGAGGCAGGCACACACGAAGAGTTAACTCAGCTAAAGGGCGATTATTATCGCTTATTCCATACCACGAATTCAACAATAGAATAACATCATGCAAAAAATAGCTATTGTAAGTACTTGTTCAGAAGATTGGGGCGGCAGCGAAGAGTTATGGGGCAGAAGTGTTCCGTTATTACAAGCAGCCGGCTTCGGTATAGCCGTGATCAAATACAACATTAATAAGCACCATCCGGAGTTTGTAAAACTGGCTAAAAAGAATGTTGAACTGTTGGAGATCTTTCCATCAAAATCGATCCCTCAAAAGGTAGTCAGCAACCTGGTTAAGATCACCAACAAAGTCGCTATTGCCCTTAAGGTAAGCGAACATCAGGGAGAAGATTTCAGTGGCTTCCATAAGGCGCTGGAAACTGCTAAGCCATCCCTGGTAATCATTTCGCAGGGAATAAATTTTGACGGACTAAAACTGGCTTATCAATGTGCCCTGTTAGGTATTCCCTATGTAGTAGTGGCACAAAAGGCTGTCGACTTCTACTGGCCGCAAAAGGAAGACCGTGCTACCATGCTGGTAGCTTTACAAAAAGCACAGAAAAATTATTTTGTATCGCACCATAATCTTCGCCTAACAGAAGAACAGTTTGGCACCAGGTTACCTAATGGCATGGTTATCTTTAATCCTGTCAAACTATCAGGAAAAGTAGTACCCTATCCAAAACAGACCGCGGTATATAAACTTGCTTGCGTAGGCCGGTTATTTTTACTCGACAAAGGACAAGACCTCATCATCAGGATCCTGAACGAACAAAAATGGAGGGATCGCCCGGTAATGGTTTCTTTTATCGGAAAAGGTAATGACGAAGCTGCATTAAAAGATATGGCAACATTGCTGGGGGTAACAAACGTTGAATTTAAAGGTCAGGTTGAGGATATCGAAGCTATGTGGAAAGATTACCATGCATTGATACTGCCATCGCGCAGCGAAGGCCTGCCACTGTCTATGGTCGAAGCAATGTCTGCCGGGAGAATGGTGATTATATCCAATGCAGGTGGCAATACGGAACTGGTAGAAGAAGGCGTTAATGCATTTATTGGCCATCCTAATGAAGAATCATTTGGTGATGCTATGGAGCGCGCCTGGGATAACAGGGACAGATGGGAACAGATGGGTAAAGATGCCGCTGCTTTTGTAGGCGCTAATGTACCGAAATCACCAGAAACGTTATTTGTTGAACTGATAAAACAAGTAACCAATACACTTATCAAATAATAGTTTTTTTGATAAGTGGTAACATATTAAATAATAAGAGCTTATATTTATGTATCGGGCTTAATACAAAATGGCGAATTACTGCGGTCAACAACACAACACTAAATGGGCAATCAAAAATTAGTAACCATAATAATTCCTACTTACAATAGGGCCACTAAGCTCCCGGATGCAATCAATAGTGCGCTGGCGCAGACTTATAAAAATGTCCAGGTCATAGTGATTGATGATGGATCAGTTGACCATACCGCGGAGCTAATCAAGTCGTTTCCGCAGGTAGAATATTTCTATAAAAAAAATGGCGGGCAGGCATCTGCGAGAAACCTTGGTTTATCCCATGCCAAAGGAGAAATTGTAGCCTCACTGGACTCTGACGATATGTGGTATCCGGGGTTCCTGGAAAACTGTGTAAAAAAACTCGAGTCAGAGAGCCTGGATTTTGTATTTGCTAACTGGGATCAGGATACCCGGGGGGGCAAAACCTGGGATTTCCTCAATAACGACCCATTTTTAGTTCCTTATTTTGGTAAGGAGAAAGATAACTGGATAGATCTGAACCCTAAAGAAGTAAGAGAATTGTACATTCAGTCCTGCCCTTCACCCTCATCGTCTGTAGTTATCCGTAAATCAACGATTGTTTCCGGTTGGGATGAGGAAATGAATATTGGGGACGACTGGTGTATGTATCTTGAAGCGATCCTTACAAAAGAATGCAAAATTGCTTTTACATTGGAAAAATTGTGGCATAAAAGGATCGACGAGATCAATATCTATGATGGCAGGAAATGGAGTGAAGTAGTAGAGTTTCTCTATATCGCAGATGTTAAAAAGAAGATTTCCAAATTCAAAGCCCTGCTTACACCAAAGGAAAGAAGAATCCTTAACGAACGTTATATGTCTGGCCTGGTAGAATTTGCCAAACACAACCTGATCCGTGAGATGAAAATCAGGCATTCCTTTATGCTGCTCCTGAAATCCTTTGCAGTAAATATTCCATTCACACTTAAAGAGATTCCTAAAGTATTTGTTAAAGGCCTCAAAGGAAAAATTAAAACACAGTCAGAGTAGTAGCAGTTACTGATTCAGGTGCCCGTCGATTTTGTCTAAGATACCGGGGCTTACGTCAATATCAAATTTACGCGCAAAAAGCATAGAAGAGCGGATCAGCTTATCCATGTCTTCTACTCCCAAAACTTTGGGGTTTGCTTTCCCGGGCGGGAAGTCAATATACCGCAGGTTATTGTTTACCATAGTAGCTTTAAGCGGCGAATTTAATAATACTGTAGGTATAACAAACTCATCTGTTCCCCAGCAATACTTTAGAAAACGGTCCAGGTTGTTACCCGGTTTCAGATAATCGGTTACATATACTGCAGCCTCTTTGTTAAGCGACCACCAGCTCGATTTACTCCCTCCATACAATTCCATTGGAACCGGGAATTTACGCCTTGGCATCACCATATTGATCAGTCTTTCCACAGTGGATTTACCCCTGAAATTAAAATCCGTGAGGTGGTACTTTTCAAAACGGTTTACCGCACCATCCCACCAGTCAGATTCGTCCTTTGGTTCATAAAACACAAAAGACTCCTCTTTATGATCCAGGAAAAAGTCATGTATCTCCTGATTGGTTTTTATCGGATAATCCTGGGCACTCAGCAGGTTATAAAACTCGTAATCCACCTCATTATCCAGCACCTCCTTTAAAGAGTTTACCATAGCCCTTAAAGTGCTATAGCCACCCCAGTTGCATAATCCCCTATCCCTGATAAAGCTGACACCTTCCATCTCAGCTACATACTCAAAAGGGCGGATGTCAATCTTCTGATCTACATGGATGTAAAAATCAAAATCAGGGTGCTGCATCTGCTTAAGCAAACGCTCCAGCTGTTCAGGATTTTTATGGGTAATTATGATATGAGCTATCCTCATCAAAAGACTAATATAATTATAAAACCAAGGTCAGTATTACAGTAACTTTAATTCATTCCTGATATCCAGGTATAATTTAAAATTAAAAGGATTTTTTAAAGTCAGCTTTACCACTTTCTTAAAAGCAGAATACCATGCTTTTGTAGCTATAGAAATCACTGCCTGTTCAATTATCACATCATTGTCTACAGCATTTTTCCAACCAGCAGTTATGGATCTTATATATGACTTATCTTTCAATTTATCAATTGATACTTTTTTAAATAACTCTTTCAGATAAACATCTAGTAATACCTTCTGCCGTTTGCCCCAGTAGTGCAGAATAACATGATCAGTGGCCTGGATTGATGTCTTCCGCTGCAGGATAAAAGAGAAAGCCAGCTGCTCACTGATAAACCATCCTGAATTGCGGTGGAACAGTTCAGTCATCGTCATTACATCGGTTAAGTATGGATAGAAATCTACAGGTAAACCTAGTACACCCGAGTTCCAGCAGTAGTCTGCTGTTCCAAACTCTTCCGTGGCCCCAGCTACAGTAAAATTATTTTTAGAAATATAATCTACAAATGCCTGTGGATGTTCAGCCTGATTAAAACTTGTAAACATTGCTAGTCCATCACCTATATTATATTCCAGCTTGTGCATTAAACTTTGACCTGGATGAATGCCACTCAATAAAACTTCAGCATCGGCAATAAAAAATGTATCAGAGTCAATGAAAATCAGGTTTTCCTCCGGATACCGTTGTGCGGTCAGCTGTATCACTGCAACCTTGCGGCGGTGCACATATTCCGTTTCTGCCAGCATCTCCTGCAATATTTCGGGAGTTAGCGTAAAATATTCTATATTGATATTACCTAAATAGGGTTGGAAGACCTCGGGTTTGTCTGTATACAAAATAACCCTGAGCGCATCCTTCTGTCCATTATACCATGAACCGGCACTTAATATAGCAAACAACGCACGATGATGTTCCGCTTCGTTCCCGTAAGATAAATAGACAATATTGGTTGTAGCACTCATATAGTATTTTGATTGATATGTTGAGAACGTGCAGAATACGCACTAAGTTATAACTATCAAAGTATAATCTAAATTATTTCTGCCTTAAATACTATAACAGACATAGTTTTTTTTAAAATTACTTTTATATATATTCGTATAATTAATCCCAGATCTAAAAAAAATGCAAAAATTGAATCCGATAGTTATAGTGTGTGTGTGCGATAATCATTATGCAATTTTATTAGCTGCCCTGGTCAAATCCATAGAATTTAACCATTCTACTGACGAAAAACTGGAATTTATCATCGTAGAGGACGGCATAACGCAAAGGAATAAATTACGCATAACCAATGCATCTAACCCTGCGGTTACCACGATCAGCTGGTTAACGATGGCCGATTGTCTGCCTAAAGATGCAAAACTGCCGGTAGATAATAGCAGCCTTCCCCTAAACATTTATATCCGCCTGTTCATACCTTATTTCATTCCGCAAAACGCAAAAAGGGTTGTCTTTTTAGATGTGGATATGATTATGTTAGAAGATATCAGCAAATTGTGGCATACAGATATAGGTGATAATATTATTGGTGCCGTACAGGATCAGTTTATACAAACCGTAAACCGCTGGGGTGGCATCAGTAATTTTAAAGAACTGGGCATACCTGCAGAAAATAAATATTTCAACGCGGGTTTAATGCTGATTGACATTGAGAAATGGGAAGAGGCAGACATTACTAATAAAGTATTGAACTGTTTATCAGACAATAAAAAGCACATCATGTTCCAGGATCAGTATGGACTAAATGCAGTTCTTGCCCTGCATTGGTTTGCGCTTTCACCGTTATGGAACAGGTTTGCCAATTCCGAAGACGAAAAACCTTTTTTGATTCACTTTACAGGCAGAAAACCCATTTACAAATCATATGAGTTTAGTGAAAAATACAAAGTGATATTTTTCGAATACCTGAATATGACCGGCTGGAAAAACTTTAAACCTATCGGTGAAACATCCAGGTATATTAAAAAGTTCAATAACTTCCTTGATAAGTTTAAAGAACTGATCAGTTAGTGAGGGATCAAATCATTCCGCAGCTGGTTATATACTAACCTGCTTTTTTGGTCAGCAATCTGTAGTTCAGCTTCATGAATTTAATCTTTGCGTAACACCACTTTGCAAAAACCATTGGGGCACTATCAGTATTTTTCCATGATTTCCTAAACAGAGCCGTACTCGGTTCTTCTGCAGAATTTTCCTGTGTTAACAGCCCATAATGGTCATCATAAAATAAGCATTTGCCATGATTTTTTATAAAGGCAAGGCTCATTTCCATCTCGGTTACGTCGCCATTCAAACCTTCTTTATATCTGCCGAAATCTTTCAGGAAAGATGTTTTTCTCAGGTGAGGATGATCACCATACAAATAGAATTTTAAATTATTTGTGTACAGTGGAGATAAATGAAATACCTTCTCCGAGAAACCTAATTTGAAAGGCTTCAGGTAAGGATAAGGAGAATATGAATACAAAGTAACCATATCCCATTTAGGATCTTCCCTCATTATAGTAATCGCGTCGAAAAAATGTTCAGGGAAAGTATCTTTCGGCACGAAATCCTCCTGTATGTATAGCGTATAGGTGGTATTTACACTATCCTGTCCTTTATTGATATTATTGCCCAATCCCTTATTAACAGGCGTAGTAACCAGTCTAAAACTATAAATCTCCTGTAGCTTTTTGACATAATCAAGCTGTTCAGGCTTACTTCCATCATCAGACACAACCACATCTTCAAATTCACAATTGATGTCCGCAAAGCCTTTTAAAAGCTTCTCTAAAGAGGTACTCCTGTTGTAATGCGTAACTAGTAAAGTAACGTCCTTAAAATTATAGGGTGGTTTTGTCATAAACAGGGGAAGGATGAAATTTGTGTAAATATAAAAGCAAATAGGAAGGTATTAAAGCTTTTTCTAGATTTCTCTTAAATAAGTGAAAAGTCCCGGCTAGTGACTAACCGGGACTTTGAAGTTTTTATTTAGAATAGTTTAGTTGATTATTATTCAACCGCACCTACCGAAGGTTTTGCCGATCTGTTTAATCCATAGTAATCTGTGATGGTGAACGGTGTAGCTACACCGCTGTTTTTCGCCGGAGATGATCCTGTCAGTTTGAAAGTGATCTCATTAACGATACCAGCCAGTGAATATGTTTTATATAAAAGGTTAGTAAAAGCATTTGGAATTGTGTTTGATTCCTGACCTGCAATAACATTTCCAGGCTGGAAGTTATAACCCAGGTTGTTGTACACATCGCATTTACCACCAAGTAAGTTATAAACGTCTACCAAATTTCCCTGCCAATCGTTGCTGGTGTTGATGTTACCTGCAGTATTGTTGAATACGATTGCATTCACAAAGGTCGTTTTGCCAGCAACAATATTTTGTGCGAAAGACTGAACTTCAAAAGCAGAATATTTACGGGAGTTGATAACGATATTATTATATATATATACATTTTTTGCTGAAGTACCTACAGTGTGTCCCCAGGCCCTGATGGCATTTCCCTGGTGATTACTTACGTAGTTATCATGGAAACTACCGTTACCTGATATCGCGAAGATACCATTGTGATTATTGTTTGAACTGTTGATATTATTGATCCTGTTGTTGTGTATGTTATAATTCTCTACATTACCAAGATAAACAACTGTTCCTACAGTTGGAGAATTCTGGAAGTCAAGATTTGCAATTTCAATATTTTTGATAAATCCTGTAATTACTCCATTCTCCACACTACCACCTGTACCAAGGAACTGTGAAGTATTATCGCAAGTAATATTCAAGAATTTTAAATCTTTAGATAAAGTAGCATCAGTTCCATTATAGGTCAATGCACTTTGGAAATTGATTACATAGTTTGCAATATTTTTAAAGGCTACATTTTGTAAAGTGAACTGGTTTAAGGTACCGGTGATCTCTACAGAACGGTAACTATTATCCCTCATCACAAATCCTTTCGCGATTCCCGAAGTTCCGTCACCAGAAATTGTTACGTTTTTCAGGTTGCTTAAGTTCAGTTGGTTAAAGTTACCTACAATTTCTACCAGACCGTCATTTTTAACTGTGATCGGACAACCATCTGCCGAAAGGATATTCTGAATATTGATACCGCCATAAGTACCACCTTTGATTTTGATCAGGTCATTACATTGAAGACTCATAGTTTTTCCGTCAATTGTTAAATTGCCGGATCCTGTTCCCACATTGATGGTTCTTTTATAAACACTTGGTGTTACTGCTGCAACAGTATCTGTAGCAACTACAGGAACCGTTGGTTTGGCTGTAACTGCATCCTGAAGCACATCTTTTTTACACGCTGAAAACATCAGCACAGTGCTTAAAGTAAGAATGGAAAGTATCGAAGAGCGTTTCATATATGTTAATTTAAATGGGTCTCGTATTAATCGTAATACATAGGTACAACTAATATTTGAGAACTCGAAGACTTTTTTACTTTATTTGGGGAAAATTGGGAAAAAATATCTCATAGTTGAAATATATAGGGGTATGCCACTAATAATTAAGTATTTGGAATTTTTGTTACACCGCTCACTCCACACAATTAAGATACATATTACACTTATGGTTATAAATAATTACGATAATCGGCATATCATTCCCCAAAAATTCCCCAATCCCCAATTTTCCCCACATTTCCACGTTTTCTCAAAGAAATCGCGTATTTTAGACAATTAATAAAAAAAGTTGGGGAGTTATTGGTTTAGAAAATACTACAGTACTAATCTGATGAACTACCTAACTACTAACTGATATTATCAAATGATACTTATAAAGCGCATAAAGACGGTTCATTTTAATAGAATCACTGAGTAATACTTATCTTTATACCGTTATCCATAATTAACTCCTGTGAATAGAAGAACCTCCTTAAAAAATATCCTGTTATTCGGAGCTTTAGGTACAGCCTCATTTTCTGTTTTTAAATGGATTAAACTGAACCAGCCGATCGATCCTGCCGCATTACAAGGCAAACGTGAACTGATTGCCGAATTAGTGGAACTAATTATACCCACAACAGATACCCCTGGTGCCAAAGCTGCCGGAGTGCATGATTATATAATAGGTGTGATGCTCAATTGCAAAGGCGCAAAGGAACAGGAGAAATTTTATAACGGACTCACAGATATCGAAGCATATACTGCGGATGAATATAACCAGCCATTTTTGAAATGTACTAAGGACCAAAAGAATGCTGCGTTAAAATATGCGATGGACCATGGCGAATACAGCAACAGGATCCTGAATAAAATTAACAATAAACTTTTAGGCCAGCCTTTTTTTGCTGCTTTAAAGGAACTTACGGTACAGGGATATTGCATCTCCAGAACAGGTGCTACAGAAGCACTGGCCTACGACTATATCCCGGGCACATTTAGTGCGTGCATCCCTATCCAAAAAAATCAAAAATCCTGGGCAACCAAATAAACTATGTATATAAGCGACAAAACCAAGCTCCTGGATACTTATGATGCAATCGTTATCGGTTCTGGCATTAGCGGCGGTTGGGCCGCAATGGAATTATGCAAAAAAGGGTTAAAAACCCTGTTATTAGAACGGGGAAGAGATGTCCAGCATCTTACAGACTACCCTACCGCAAACCTGAATCCCTGGGATTTTAAATATGGTCCTAACAATACTAACCAGGACCGTGAAAGAGATCCTGTTCAGAGCTCAGCGTATGACCCGGGAACAAAACACTTTTACGTCAACGATACCGACCACCCCTATGTACAGGAAAAACCCTTCAATTGGTTTAGAGGATACCAGGTTGGAGGAAGATCACTCACCTGGGGAAGACAGTGCTACCGCCTCAGCGATCTTGATTTTGAAGCCAATGGAAAAGAAGGTATTGCGGTAGACTGGCCAATACGGTATAAAGATATCGCTCCATGGTACAGCTACGCCGAATCCCACATTGGGGTGAGCGGACAAAAAATGAATCTTCCACAGTTACCAGATGGGGAATTCCTGCCGCCGATGGAATTAAACTGCATTGAGCAGCATTTAGCAGATTCCCTGAAAAAGGACGATCAAAACAGGTCGCTCATGATTGCCCGGGTAGCAAACTTAACCAGGGGATGGGATAGCCGCGGACCTTGTCAGAACCGCAACCTTTGCTCAAGAGGCTGTCCTTTCGGGGGCTATTTTAGCAGCAACAGTTCAACCATCCCGGCCGCAATGGCCACAGGTAATTTAACGTTACGCCCCTTTTCTATTGTAACCGAAATTCTTTACGACGAGAATAAGCAAAAGGCTAAAGGCGTACGGGTGATAGATACGCTTAGCAACGAAGTTTTTGAGTTTTACGCCAAAATAGTTTTTGTCAATGCATCCACTATCGCTACGGCAGGTATTTTACTGAACTCTACCTCCTCCAGATTTCCCAACGGATTTGGAAACGGAAGCGATCAAATCGGTCATAACCTGATGGACCACCATTCTTCCGGGGGCGCATACGGTGTACATGACCAGTATGGGGATATGTATTATAAAGGCCGCAGACCTTCAGGATTCCTGATTCCGCGGTACAGAAATTTAAAGGACGACGAAAACCTTGGCTTTAAACGGGGTTATAACATCCAGGGCCATGGCGAACGCAGGGAATGGATGGATGTTGGTGCACCGGGTTTTGGCGAAGATTTCAAAAAACAGCTCACTACCCCCGGACCATGGACGGTCTGGATGGCAGGCTGGGGAGAGTGCCTTCCGTATTACAAAAACCAGGTAACACTGGATGACAAAAAAGACAAATGGGGACAGCCGCTATTAAAAATTGATTTCAGCTGGGAAGAAAATGAGCAGGCGATGATGAAAGATATTAAAACTACCAGCGGAGAAATGCTGGAAAAAGCTGGTTTCAAAAATATCGACACCTTTATATATAACAGGCCAGGTGGAAGTACCATCCATGAAATGGGAACTGCGAGGATGGGACGAGATCCAAAAACATCTGTGTTGAATGGCAATAACCAAATGCATGAGGCAAAGAACGTATTTATTACTGACGGCAGCTGCATGACTTCCTCGGCCTGCCAAAACCCTTCATTAACCTATATGGCTTTAACAGCAAGGGCAGCAAACTTTGCGGCCGAAGAATTAAAAAAAGGGAATCTTTAAGCGCCTTATATACAAAAGCGGCCTGCTGTCCGGGATAACAATATCCGGGACAGCAGGCCGCTTTTAAGTGCGTGGAATTCTTAAGCCCCTCCGCCCCTCAGGTTTTTGATTTCAGCAAATGAAAATTTATACTTCAATGTAAGTGCACCATAAATTATTCCGCCAATAGCAATTTGTATCATGGTGTGCACCAAACCGGCATCACCAACAAAATGTTTATACAGCAAAATGAATATAGCCATCACTACACTGAACATAACCGGCTTGGAGAAGTTCTCCAGAAACCTCTTCATAAAGTCGCCCACCATATATTGTGTAAGCATCAACGTAAACGACATGGTAATAAAACTCATGATACAGTAACCGGCAGCTATTCCCATTACACCAAATTTTGTAGCAAGGAAATAGATTAAAGGAAACTTAATTGCGGCCGTAACAATATTCAGGTAGAAAAGCAGGTTGGGTCTTCCCGTCGAATAGGCAAGTGTAGATAAGGGAAACGAAATACACGAGAATATACCCATAAAGACAAAGATCTTTATCAGTGGAATAGTTTCGTCCCAGCCCGGTCCGTATATCATCGGAATAACGTTTACACACATCAGATATAAACCAATCAATAAAGGTACGTTGACATAGGTAAGGAAATCAAGTATTTTCAGGTACGCACCTTTTAGCTGCTCCTTATTGCCTTTCATGGTGGCCATAATTGGAAAGGTGATTTGTGTAATGATTGGTGAAATTCTCGACACGGGGTATACAGCCAATTGCGACGCAATTGTATAATATCCCAGTTGTTTAACACCCAATAAACCGCCTATCATGATCGTGTCCATGTTGTTATTTGCGAAACTTAGCAAGCTGTCCCCTATATTATAGACCCCGAACATCAGGTGTTCCTTAATCTCTTTCAGGTTGAAATATTTCTCCGGCGAAAAGTACTTGCGACCGATGATATTCTGTACAACCATTTTAATAGCCTGTGCTACTAAAAGCCCAAACACGAGGGCTTTCGCTTCAAAGCCCTGATAGGCCATAAATATAGTAACCGAAGTGCCAAAGATAGCTGTGGTAATATCAGTTATGGCTATCACTTTAAACCTGAGCTCTTTTTCGAGCAGGATGTTATAGATCTGTCCCAAAAACACGATAGGGAAATAAAAGGCAGACAGACGTAAAACCTCCAGTAATTTTGGTTCCTTATAATACATTACCAGTAACGGAGCGCCAAAGTAAATCACTACGAACATCAGCAACCCAATCATTATATTGAGATAATATATGGTCGATAGAATCTTGTTGTCACTTTCCTGTTTATAGACAATTGAATTGGAGAATCCGAAATGTGCAAAAATCCCCAGAAAGCTTAGTACCAGGGTACTGATACTCACCATTCCAAAAGAAGAAGGATCCAGCAAACGTGCTAAAACTGCGATCTGGCCAAATGATAGTACAGTGCTGACGATTGTGGATATTGTTGTCCATTTTGCACCAGAAATGGCTTTTTTTTGATTACTCATAAAAGGTAGAACGATTTGCCAAGAGGCAAATAATAATCATTAATATAATTGGTGTTACTTGCTCAAAACATACGATACTGTCTCTTTAAGCATCTTAAATTTCAAATACATCCAGTGTAAAGGAGCAATCTCAGCCAGCTTTTGGGTTCTTAACTTCTCCGGTCTGAAAAGACCTGGTTCCTCTTCAGGGTTGTCATGTTCAAACAAGCTTTTACAATCGGCAAAATACAGACCCCTACCCTTTTTTTTCAAAAACGTCCTGCACATACTCATTTCCGTTACGTCTCCGTTACGGGTTTCTAAATACCTGCCAAATTTTTCAGGGTAGGTCTTCCGTTTTAAATGCGGATGGTCGCTGTAAACAAAAAACTTGATATGACTGATGTACCAGGGCCATAAACTGAATTTCATCTCTGAAAAACCTTTTTTGTAATCCTTTAAATAAGGAAAAGGTGACCATGGGAACGAATAAAACCTAACAATATCCCATTCAGATTCTGTTTTTATAATCGACAGACCATCCTTTAAAGCATTCACAAATGCAGCTTTAGGCACAAAATCTTCCTGTATATATAATATGTATGGGGTCTTCACAGCATCCTGTCCTACATTTATGCTGTTACCTAATCCTAAATTGACTTCCGTAGTGAGCAGTGTAAATCCAAATTGCTCTTGCAATGCTTTCACGGATTTTATATGTTCAGCATTACTTCCGCCGTCCGAAACTACTATCTCATCAAAGGATACATCAAACTTTTTAAATGTTGACAACAGTCGTTGTAAAGATTCACTTCTATTAAAATGTGTAATGAGCAAGGAAACATCTGAAATATGTTGGCTTGTATTTTCTGACATATAAGTTTTATTAAGATAATTTAGGATTTCAGGCAGTTAACCAAATAACAGAATGGTTGGACAAGTAAATATAATACTTTGATCCCAATTAGTACCATATAAAAAGATGTAGCACCGATATTATACGAATTTTCAATTACCTTAAGTTATAGTAACATACTGTACCATTATTAGTCAGAATATCATCCTTTACTTTACTAATTCCGTTTAATAATATTATAGTCTTATATTAGTATATAATTTAAAATTACTTATCAATAATCACCAAGGGATACCTGTTCATGGTATGAAACCTGCATAAGATTACGGCGTAAATTGCTAAGATCATTATGATGCAAGTTCCATAACTGATAAAAAATAATACACACTGATGAAACTAATTAAAAACCCTGACTGGATAAAGGCTCTTGATTATTCTTATGAAAAATTTGAGGAGATACCTCAGGCAGTATTCGATGGTATCAATAACGAGCTTGATAAAATAACCGGGGACAAGCCATTGGTAACCATTTTAATTGCAGCATGGAATGAAGAAATTAATATTTTACGTTGTATAGCCAGCCTTTCCAAAACAGTTTTTGATTCGCCCATAGAAATTATTGTCGTTAATAATAACTCTAAAGACCGCACACAGGATACGATTGATCAGCTGCATGTAAATGGTATGTTTGAGAAAAACCAGGGCTGCGGACCGGCAAGACAGCATGGACAGTTAAGCGCTAAAGGAAAATACGTATTATTAGCTGATGCAGACTGTTTCTACCCTTCCTGCTGGGTAAAAGAAATGGTAGCCGTATTGAGCAAACCCGATGTAGTTTGTGTTTATGGCCGTTATTCATTTATCAGTGAAGCGGGCTTCCCAAGATGGAAACTCTACATGCTGGAGAAAATGAAAGATGTAATAGCTGAATTCAGACAAATCAAACGTCCCTATTTCAATGCCTATGGATTAAGCATGGGTTATGTTAAAGAGTTTGGCTTAAAAGTAGGATTTATCAATGATAACTTCTGGGGTGATGATGGTCAGCTTTGCCTTGGACTGATGGAATATGGGAAAGTAAGACAGGTAAGGGCCAATAAGGCAAGGGCATGGACAGGTGTACGAACCCTTCAGCGCAACGGCCACAATTTTACCCAGGCTTTAACCTCCAGGATCAGCAAAGAAGCGAAACGCTTCTTCAATAACTTTAACTCCAAGCTCCCCGAAGACACTTATAAAAAGTCTTCGTAAACTGATAAATCAACCTTGTCTATTAACTAGACAAGGTTATCATATACTTTTTCGATTTTACGGGTCATTTTTTCTACATTGAACTCATGTTCAATCGTTTCCCCTGCTTTTTTACCCATAGATTCACGCAGTTCTTTACTACCCGCCAATAATTTTAAAGCATCGGCCAGTTTCTGAGGAGACTTTACCGGTATCACAATACCATTCTCCATATTGTTAATAACCTCTTTGGTTCCGTCAATAGCTGTCGCAACTATCGCCTTCCGCATGGCCATAGCCTCCAGTAAGCCAATTGGAAGCCCTTCCCACAATGAAGGTAAACAATAAATATCAACCGCATTCAGGATATTGGGCACATCCTGGCGGAAGTCCATAAATATAATCCTGGAAAATACCTTCAACTCATTGGCCAGCTTAATTACATCCTCTTTCAGGTCGCCATCACCCACAAACAGGAATTTAATCTTTGGATTTTCCGGCATCAATGCGATAGCCCTGATCAGCGTTAACGGATCCTTTTGTATAGTCATCCTAACGATATATCCGATTAATACTACATCATCTTCAATACCCAGTTCTTTCCTTACCGGTAGAAATGACGCTGCATCTGGATTATATTT
>Ga0247814_10000951_pt1 | contig 18994 bp, 16 predicted proteins | sample UWRJL179409R1_FD_179947 | JGI IMG/M metagenome (GOLD analysis project Ga0247814, IMG submission 179947) | Plant litter microbial communities from Arlington Agricultural Research Station in Wisconsin, United States - UWRJ-L179-409R-1 | ecosystem: Environmental > Terrestrial > Plant litter >...
TCGTCGTCGAGAACGGCGTCGGCACGTTCATCCTTGCGAGCGATGATCCCGCAACGCTCGAGCGGTTCGCGCACGAGGTCGCCCCGGCCGTTCGTGCCGCGGTCGAGGCCGAGGTGGGAGCGCCCGTGACGGGCCGCATCCGCAATTCGATCGCTCTTGCCAAACGTCGCGAGGGGATCGGCTACGACGACCTGCCCGCGTCGCTCGTGGCCGCGGCGATCGAACCCGGAGATTCCGGGTACGCGAGCAAGCGGTCGACGTACATGCGCGGCGGCTCTCCGGGACTCGTGCTCTCCGTGAGCTCGACCGAGGAGATTGTCGATGCGCTCGCGTTCGTCCGCGCCCATCCGGCGGTGCCGTTCGGCACACGCAGTGGCGGCCACGGAATCAGCGGCCGCTCGACGAACGATGGCGGCATCATCATCGACGTCTCGAAGCTCAACACCATCGAGGTCATGGACGAGGAAGCCCGTCGTGTGAGGATCGGACCGGGAGCCCGCTGGTTCGATGTCGCGACAGCGCTCCACCCGTACGGCTGGGCGCTCAGTTCGGGCGACTACGGGGGAGTCGGCGTCGGCGGACTCGCGACAGCGGGCGGCATCGGCTGGCTCGCCCGTGAGCACGGCCTCACGATCGACCACCTCCGCGCAGTCGACATGGTGCTCGCCGACGGGACACTCGTGCACGCGAGCGACCACGAGAACGCCGACCTGTTCTGGGCCGTTCGCGGAGCCGGCGGCAACTTCGGCATCGTCACGTCGTTCGAGTTCGAGGTCGACGAGGTCGGCGATCTCGGCTGGGCGCAGCTCGCGATCCAGGCCGACGACCTTCCCGGCTTCCTCGAGGGCTGGGGCGCGACGATCGAGGCCGCCCCGCGCGACCTCACGAGCTTCCTCATCCTGGGCGGATCCCGTCCCGGGCAGCCCGCGATCGCCCAGGTGCTCGCCGTCGTCGACTCCGACGACCCCGACACGATCATCGACCGGTTGCAGCCGATCGCCGACCTCGGCCCGCTCGTCCAGCAGGCCGTGCAGCTCAAGGCATACCCGGACATCATGGCGTTGCAGGACGGCGAACACTACGGCCAGGGCGAGCCCGTTTCGCGGTCGGGACTCATCGAACACATCACACCGGAGTTCGCGTCATCCGCTGCCCGTCTGATTGCGAGCGGGGCGGTGCACTTCTTCCAGATCCGCGCGGTCGGTGGTGCGGTGTCCGATATTGCAGCGGATGCCACGGCCTATGCCGGCCGATCGGCGAACTTCTCCGTCGTAGCGCTCGGTTCCCATCTCGATCGCGTCAATGAGGCGTGGGAGGACATGCACGGCCACTTCGACGGCCTCTACCTGTCCTTCGACACCGATCTGCGGGTCGAGCGACTCGAGGACGCCTTCCCGCCGGCCACGCTCGCGCGCCTGAAGGAACTCAAGCGTCGCTACGACCCGCAGAACCTGTTCCGCGACAACTTCAATATCGTCGTCGCCGCGGAACAGTAGGTCAGCGCTGTGAAACGGCGATGATCGCAGCGGCAACGCGATCGGGAGTCATCCCGCGGGCGCGCAGGGCGTCCTCGGCGGGGGCCGATAGGCCGAACTCGTCGATGCCGACGATCTCGCCGAGGGGACCGGCGACGTCGGCCCAGCCGAAGCTCGTCGCTGCCTCGACCACGACGCGAGCGGTGACGGCGGCGGGGATGATCGACTCGCGGTACTCGGGGGACTGCTCGGCGAACCACTCACGGGATGGCATCGAGACGACGCGTACGGAGAGGTCGTGGTCGACAGCGCTCACGAGCGCGAGTGCCTCGATCGCGAGGGCGACCTCGCTGCCGGTCGCGATCACGACGACGTCGGGGGAGACTGCGTCGACCACCGTGTACGCGCCGCGGCGCACACCGTCCAGCACTGCCGCGGTCGGTGTTGCCGCGACCGGGAGGGGCTGGCGGGCGAGGACGAGGCCCGCCGGGGCGTTGCGTTCGAGGATGCCGAGCCATGCCGCAACGGTTTCCGCGGCATCCGCCGGTCGAACTACCGAGAAACCGGGGATCGCGCGGAGGCTCGCGAGGTGCTCGATCGGCTGGTGGGTCGGTCCGTCGCTGCCGAGAGCTACCGAGTCGTGGCTCCACACGTAGGTCACGGGCAGTTGCATGAGCGACGCGAGGCGGATCGAGGGGCGCTGGTAGTCGCTGAACACGAGGAAGGTTCCCGCGAAGAAGCGCGAGCCGTCGACGAGCGAGATGCCGTTCATGGCGGCGGCCATGGCGTGCTCGCGGACGCCCCAGTGCACGTTGCGTCCGGCACGGCTGTCGGGGAGGAACGAGCCGCCGTCGGCGATCGCCGTGCGGTTGGGCTCGGCGAGGTCGGCGGAACCGCCCCAGAACTCGGGCAGTGCTGCGGCGAGAGCCTGGATGACCTTGCCCGATGCGTCCCGGGTGGCGAGCATGTCGCCGGGCGCGAACGTCGGAAGTGCCTCGGCGAGTCCTGCGGGGAGTGCGCCGGACTTCGCGCGGGAAAGGTCGGCCGCCTCCGTCGGGTGCGCGGCGACCCACGCGTCATTGAGCTCGTCCCAGCGCTGGCGCAGCACGGCACCGCGGGCGATGGCGCCGCGCGTGTGGTCGAGGACCTCGGCGGTGACGGTGAACGGCTCGCTCGACGAACCGAGCTCGGCGCGCGTCGCGGCGGACTCGACAGCTCCGAGCGGAGCACCGTGCGAGGCCGCGGTGTTGCGGGCGTTCGGAGCGGGCCAGGCGATCTGCGACTTGAGAATCACGAGACGAGGGCGAGCGGATGACGCGCCGAGCAGTGCATCGAGGGCGACGGTGTCGACGTCCCCGCTGGTCGCGAGCCCGACGGTATCGACCTGCCATCCCTGGGCCGCGAATCGCGCCGCCGTGTCCTCGCTCGTCGAGAGGTGCGTGCCGCCCTCGATCTGGATGTCGTTGTCGTCGTAGATGACGGTGAGGTTGTCGAGGGCGTGGTGCCCTGCGAGCGCGCCGGCCTCGTAGGAGATTCCCTCCTGCAGGTCGCCGTCGGAGCACAGCACCCAGACGCGTCGGTCGAACGGGGATTCGCCGTCCTTCGCCTCGGCGTCGAGGATGTCGCGTTCGTGCTTCATGGCCATCGCCATGCCGACGGCGGTAGCGAGTCCCTGGCCGAGGGGGCCGGTCGTCGTCTCGACACCGGGAGTGTGGCCGAACTCGGGGTGTCCGGGGGTGAGCGAGTTGAACGCCCGGAAGGTCTTGAGGTCGTCGAGAGCGACGTCGTACCCGGTGAGGAAGAGCTGCGTGTAGAGCAGGATGCTCGCATGGCCACAGGAGAGGACGAAGCGGTCGCGACCTGCCCAGTCGGGATTGCGGGGGTCGTGGCGGATGTGCCTCTGGAACAGCAGGTGGGCGACAGGAGCGAGGGCGATCGCGGTGCCCGGGTGTCCCGAGCCGGCAGTCTCGACGGCATCCATGGCGAGAAGTCGGGCGGTGGTAATTGCTGTCGCGTCGAGGGCGTCGTTCACGGTGGTTCTCCTTCGTGCGACAGGACTGTCGCTAGTGCCGGAGGCCGACGTTACCCGAGAAATCATGACGTCATAACGACCTAGGACGACTGCCGCGACGAACTGTCGCGGTCGTTTTGCATTCACGCGAGACGCGGCGTACCATCGGAAAGTCATTATGACGACCTGACGTCTTTCGTCGGGCGGTCATCACCACCGGCGAGATCCCAGCAACGATGCGGAGGCACAGATGCCCACTGCCAGCGGTACCAGCAAGTACGTCGCGGTGCGCGAGCACCTCCTCACCCGCATCCAGGCCATGCAGGCCGGCGATCGTCTTCCCGCCGAGCCTGTCCTGTGCATCGAGTACGGGGTCAGCCGCATTACCCTCCGTCACGCCGTCGACGGGCTCATCACCGATGGACACCTCGTGCGCGAGCACGGCCGCGGAACATTCGTCGTCGAGCCCCAGTACCGCTTGCGCTATCGCGAGCGCTTCGCCGACGAGGTCACGGGCTTCCACGCGCAGCAGACCAACGAGGGCTTCTCGGTCAGCACATCGGTGCTCGGCCAGCGTGTCATTCTCGCGGGGGAGCCTGCCGCAAGCCAGCTCGGCATCAACGCCGCCGATCGGGTCGTCGAGCTCACGCGCCTGCGTTTCGTCAACGGCACGCTGCACCACCTCGTGGTGAGCTACCTGCCCTTCGGCCGTTTTCCCGAGACCGCGGAGATCGACTTCACCGACGACTCCCTGTTCGGATTCCTCCGCGAGCAGTACGGCGTCGAACTCAGCCGTAACGACCTGCTCGTGTCGATCGACTCCGCAACCGAATTCATCGCCGACCAGCTCGGGACCGATCACGGAGAGAAGCTCCTCAAGGTCGCATCAACGGTCTTCGACAGCGACGGCGTAGCCGTCGCGTACGGCACCAGCCACTTCACCCCGCAGAACAGCGAGATCTCGTTCGGCCTCCGCGGCTGAGCGACTCGTCATCGAGTAGAACTACCAAGAATCAGGACCACCGTGCTCAACGACTACCTCACCGCCGACACCATGCTCTTCGCGAGCGACGTCGACGGCTGGCGGGACGCGATCCATCGCGTTGCCGCCCCGCTCATGGCCTCCGGGTCGATCACCCAGCAGTACGAGGACGCGATCCTCGACTCGATCGCCGCCGGTGGCGTCTACATCGACCTCGGTTTCGGCATTGCGCTCGCGCACTCGCGTCCCGAGAACGGCGTGCTGAAGACCGGACTCTCAAGCCTCCGAGTCGCAACCCCCGTGCTCCTGAACGACGATGCCGAGCACCCCATCGACCTGTTCTTCTGCCTGGCCGCGACCGACGCGACCGGACACCTGGACACCATGCAGGAACTCGCGTCCCTGCTCACTGACGACGATCTGCGCACGCGCCTCCTCGCCGCAGATTCGCCCGCCGCCGCCCTGGCGGTTATTCACGAGATCGGAACCACAGAATGAAATTCCTCGCCGTCTGCAGCAGTGGACTTGGGTCCAGCTTCATGGTCCACATGAACATCGAGAAGGTGCTCAAGGAGCTCGGCATCACCGGGATCGATGTCGATCACAGCGATGTCGGCTCCGTCTCCGCGGGTGACGCGGACACCTTCTTCGTCGGCGCCGACCTCGCCGAGGCAACCGAGTCGCTCGGAGACGTCGTGGTGCTGAAGAGCATCATCGACATCAACGAGCTGCGCGAGAAGGTCCGCGAGACCGCAACGCGCAAGGGCATCACCGTTCCGGAAGCCGGTTCCGCCGCATGAACGCCGTGATCGACGTCCTCCTCGACATCTTCCGCCAGCCCGCGATCATCGTCGCGCTGATCTCTCTCGTCGGACTCGCCGTCCAGCGCAAGAACTTCAGCGACGTGCTCAAGGGAACTGTACGTACCCTCGTCGGCTTCCTCGTTCTTGCCGCCGGTGCGGGCGTCGTCGTCGCAGCGCTCAACCCCTTCGGCGAGATGTTCCAGCACGCGTTCAACGTGCAGGGAGTCGTGCCGAACAACGAGGCGATCGTCGGCCAGGTGCTGCTCGACTACGGCTCGGCCGCGGCGCTCATCTTCTTCTTCGGCATGATCATCAACATCCTTCTTGCCAAGACGACGCGCTTCAAGTTCATCTACCTGTCCGGTCACGTCGCGTTCTACATGGCGGCGATGATCGCCGTCATCATGGGCGTCGCCGGGTTCGACCCGTGGGCCGTCGTCCTCTGGGGCTCGATCGCCCAGGGCCTGTACATGACCATGTCTCCCGCGCTCGTCCAGCCGTTCATGCGCAAGGTCACGGGGTCGGATGACGTCGCGATCGGTCACACCGGAGCCGCGGGCATCGCACTCAGCGGTCTTGTTGCCACCCTGACGCGCGGCAAGGGCGGCTCGAAGTCCACGGAGGACATCGTCTTCCCGAAGGGCCTCGGATTCCTCCGCGACACGACGGTCATCGTCGCCCTCTCGATGGGCGTCATCTACCTCATCGTGAGCCTCTTCGCGGGAGCGTCCTACGTCGAGACCGAACTGAGCGACGGACAGAACTTCATCGTCTACGCGCTCATGCAGGCGGCGACATTCTCGGCCGGTGTGTTCATCATCCTCGCCGGTGTGCGTGTCGTCCTCGCCGAGATCGTCCCCGCGTTCAAGGGAATCTCCGACCGTCTCGTCAAGAACGCGAAGCCCGCGCTCGACGTGCCGATCACCTTCACCTTCGCTCCGAACGCCGTGCTCATCGGATTCATCTCGAGCTTCATCGGTGGAATCGTCGGCATGGTCGCGATGATCTTCATGGGAACGGCGATCATCGTTCCCGGCGTCGTCGCCCACTTCATGACAGGTGCCGCTTCCGGTGTCATCGGCAACGCGGCGGGCGGTCGACGCGGCGCGATCCTCGGATCGTTCGCCAACGGACTCGCGATCACCTTCCTGCCCCTCCTGCTGCTGCCGGTGCTCGGCGAGATCGGGTTCTCGAACTCGACCTTCTCCGACTCCGACTACGGCGTTGTCGGGCTCTTCCTGGGCTGGCTGTCGGTCGGAGGCGGACAGGTGGCGATCATCATCGGCATCCTCGTCTCGCTCATCGCCGTCTACGCTGTGAGCCTGTTCACGCGTAAGCGTGCGACGCCGGACGCGAGTGCAGACGCGCCGACGGATGCCACGGCATCCGCGACCGCTTCGCGCTAGCTCCACCTCGCAACGGCCCGGGAACTCCTCGTTCCTGGGCCGTTTCCGTTCCACCACTACAAAAAGACACCATGACCGACTTCCCCGTTTCCGGCCTCCTCTTCGATTGCGATGGCGTGCTCGTCGATTCCCTCGAGTCGGCAGCGGTCGCCTGGGACCTCTGGTCGGCCGAGTACGCGCCGGACTACAACTTCCGTCGTGATGTCGTCCACGGCCGTCGTGCGGGGGACACCGTGCTCGAACTCGTCGGCGCCGCTACCGCCGTCGACGCGACGCGAGCCCTCGAGTTGCTCGAGCTCTCGCACGTCGAGGGAACGGTCGCGATCGCGGGATCGCTCGAGCTCGTCTCGACCCTCGCGTCCGGCTCATGGGCGATCGCCACCTCGGGAACGCGGGAACTCGCCCTGGCCCGATTGACGGCTGCCGGATTCCCGATCCCCGCCGAACTCGTCACCGCGGAGGATGTCGAGCAGGGGAAGCCGCATCCCGATCCATACCTGCTGGCGGCGAAGCTCATCGGTCTCGACCCCGCTGTGTGCATCGTCTTCGAGGACGCGCCGGCCGGTATCGCTGCGGCGCGTGCTGCCGGCGTCGGAACCGTCGTCGGTGTCGGCGAGGGAGCACTCGACTCGGGTGCCACGGTCGTCGTCCCGGATCTCGCCGCGGTGTCGTACGCGCACGGCGCGCTGTCGATCGACGACGCGGTGCGGCTCGACTAGCTGCTGACGCTCGACTCTCGCGACAACAGGTTCTCGATACCGCTCACCGGGATGTGGATCCAGGTCGGGCGGTTGCGAGCCTCGTAGATCGCCTCGTAGACGGCCTTGTCGAGCTCGAACGCGTCGAGGAGCACCTGGTGCGTCGACAGGTCGATTCCGGATGCCGTGGCGTAGCCCTCGAGGAACGCGGCCCTGCAGGTCGCAGCCCATTCGACGGGCCACCCCTCGGTCGCTCCGGCAGCGTAGTCGAACGATCGGAGCATGCCCGAGACATCGCGGAGCGAGGAATCGGGACGATCACGCTCGTACATCGGACGCAGCGGTTCGCCCTCGAAGTCGACGAGAACCCAGCCCCGACCGACGACCCAGAGCGCCTGGCCGAGGTGGAGGTCGCCGTGGATGCGCTGGAGGCGCGGCCACGTGACGTGCTGTGCGGCGTCGTAGACGGCCTCGATCTCGGCGCGGTGCGCCTCGATGCTCGGCACTTCACGAGCGGCGATCGCGAGTCGCGAGTGCCACTCGGAGACGATGGAAACGGTGTCGCCCGCTGTCGCCTCGCGCGTCGGCATGACCTCGGCGAGAGTCGAGTGGACTCCGGCGGTTGCCAGGCCGAGAGCTCCGGCAAGGGCGGAAAAGCTCTCGCCACTCGCGGCACTGCGAAGAGCGAGCTTCCAGCCGTCCTCGACCTCGGACAGAAACTCCTGCGCGAAGGCGAGGTTGCCGTGGGCGCGGCCGCTGGCCTGTCCGACGTCCTCCCAGTCGTCGCTGAGGAAGCCGACGAAGCGGGGAACGTAGGGGGAACCGGCGGTGCTGAGCGCCGCCTGCAGGGTGACGTCGGGGTTCTCACCGTGGTGCAGGGCGCGGAACACCTTGCAGATGATGGTGGGGGAGCCGTCGATGTCGTAGACGATCGACGTGTTCGACTGCTCGCCCTTCATGACAGCGCTGCCGGTGACGCCGTCGACATCGGGTGCTACCGCGAGCAGGAGGGCGAGAGCGTATACGGGGTCGTGGGGTCCGTCGAAGAGATAGACACCGTCGTCGTTGCGACCGATGAAGTATGGGCCCGCGCCGCGGGGAACGGTATCGCGTTCGACGACCGGCACCTGGTAGAGCGTCGGCACATCACCCGCATCGTCCATGACGAGGTGGGTGACGATCTTCGCCGTCGGGTCGGAACTCGGAAACTCGCTGCTCGAGAGCACGCGCAATTTGGGAACATGTCCTTTGCCCGAGTACCAGCGCTGTCGCGTCATCCAGTCCGTCAGGCACTCCAGTGTGCTACTCATGTGGCATGTCTACTCGGTTCCCCCCGCTACCGCCTAGTTCATCCACCGTGGCGGGGCTGATTCTCAGGGGGCACGCGCGTGGCTGAGCCTGCTGTACGGCGCACCGTCGACGGAGAGTTCATCGAGAGCCTCGACCGACCCCCGCTCGCCCTGCAATTGGGCCTCGAGCCGCACCCCGAGGGTGGCTGGTACGCACGCACCTGGACCTCCCCGCACTCCCTCGAGGTCGACGGGAAGATCCGCCCCGCGGCAACACTCATCCTCTTCCTGCTCCCCGCCGGAGAGGCGTCCGCGTGGCACCGCGTGAGCTCGACCGAGTTCTGGATCTGGAACGGCCTCGGCCCCATCGCCCTCGAACTCGGCGGCTCGGGCGACAAGCCCGCTACCGATGCATCCTTCGAACTGGGCGAGCGGATGCCACAGCTCGAGATCCCCGCGGGCACATGGCAGCGCACCCTGCGGTCCGGTACGGACTCCCTCGCGAGCTGCATGGTGTCCCCGGGATTCAGCTTCGACGACTTCGTGCTCGCCTGACTCCGACAGCCTGACTCGTACAGGCGGGATTCAGGCTGAATCCCGCTGGCGGCAACCGGGTATTGAATGGATCCATGGCTGAACAGTCCGACACCCCGACCGTATTCGTCCTCTTCGGAGCGACGGGAGACCTCGCCAAGCGCATGGTCATCCCCGCGTTCTTCCAGCTCGCGCAGCACGACCTGCTGCCGAAGAAGTGGCTACTCGTCGGCAACGGGCGCGGCGACGTGTCGCACGAGGACTTCCGCAGCCACGTGCAGGAGGTACTCGAGGAGTTCGGGCCGAAGCCCGCCGACGGTCCGTGGGACGAGTTCTCGAAGAACCTCCGGTTCGCCGGTGGCGGGTTCGAGAAGTCGGATCCGGGAACCCTGCTCGACGTGCTCGAGGAGGCGAAGGGCGAGCTCGGCGAGGACGCCCAGTACATCCACTACCTCGCGATCCCGCCGACGGCGTTCATGAAGGTCACCGAGGGACTCGGTGAACACGGCCTCGCGAAGGGATCGCGCGTTGTCTTCGAGAAGCCGTTCGGCACGTCGCCCGATAACTTCCGCGAACTCAACGCCGCGGTGCACGAGGTGCTCGAGGAAGACCAGATCTTCCGAATCGACCACTTCCTCGGCAAGGAAGCCACCCAGAACCTCCACGCGCTGCGTTTCGGGAACAGGCTGTTCGACTCGGTGTGGAACAAGGAGAACGTCCGTGCCGTGCAGATCGATGTTCCCGAGACCCTCGACATCAGTGACCGTGTCGAGTTCTACGACGAGACGGGTGCCCTGCTCGACATGATCGTCACCCACCTGTTCCAGCTCGCGGCCGAGGTCGCGATGGAGCCGCCCGTGTCGATGAGTGCCGACGACCTGCAGGCCGCCCGCGAATCCGTGATTGCCGCATTCCGCCCGTTCGGCGAGGACGACGTCGTGCTCGGCCAGTTCGACGGATACCAGGACACCGAGGGTGTGCGGGACGAATCCGACACCGACACCTTCGTCGCCGCGCGCCTGTGGGTAGACACCGATCGCTGGCGCGGGGTCCCGTTCCTGCTGCGCACGGGCAAGCAGCTCGCGGTGAGCAAGGAGCACGTGAGCCTGGTCTTCCGCAAGCCGGACAACGGTCCGCTGCGCCACTCGACACCGGTACTCGGCAACGTCCTGACCCTCGACCTCGCAGGAAGCGGTGGGGTGAAACTCGACATGGTCGTGAAGCAGCCTGGACCGGAGTTCGAGCTTGCGCGCGTCTCCGTCGACCTGCCTCTTGCGAGCGTCGAGGACGCCGACCCATTGCCCCCGTACGTCAAGCTCATCAGCGATGTCGTCGTCGGCGACCGATCGCTCTTCACGCGCCCGGACGGTCTCGAGCACACGTGGGAGGTCATCGAGCCGATCCTTGCCCGGCGACCGAAGGTCTTCGGCTACGAGCGCGGCTCGTGGGGCCCCGTCGAGGCGACCGCCCTCGCCGAGCCCGAGGGCTGGCTGCTCGGGTCGTAGTGGCCGAACGCCGGTACCTCTTGCGCTGGGCGCGTCCCGCGGTCGCGTCCTTCTCGCGGTCGCGGCTGTTCCGCCGGGTAGGACCGACGATCATGCCGCCGCTCGAGAAGGGCATCGCTCGACTCAGCGGTGGTCGCGTGCAGCTGAGCGGACTCATCGTGCCGACACTCGTGCTCCACACGATCGGCGCGAAGAGTGGTCTCGAGCGGGATTCCACGCTCATGTACTGCCCCGACGGTGACTCCATGCTCGTCACGGGGAGCAACTTCGCTCGTGAGGGCCATCCCGCCTGGACGGCGAATCTCCTTGCGAATCCGGATGCCGCGGCATCCGTTCGAGGCAGGCGGATCGCCGTGCACGCCACTCTGGTTCTCGACGCCGAGCGAGATGAGGCCTGGCGAACGATCGAGGGACAGTGGCCGGACTACCGGCAGTACGAGCGACAGTCGGGGCGGACGCTGCGAATATTCCGACTCTCGCCGGCCTGAGTCATACCTGTAGGAACCCGGATCGACCACGGGCCCAGACGCTACCGCGTCTAGCGTCGAGGTATGACACAAGAAACGAACATCCAGTCCCAGCAGGCATTCGGCGACGCGGTCAACGCCGGCGAGTTCGATCGCCTCGACGACCTTGTCGCCTCCAACTCGGTCGACCATGATCCCGCTCCCGGCCAGGTCGCCGGTCCCGAGGGCTACAAGGCGTTCTTCGGCGAACTGCGTACCGCCTTCCCCGACATGCACATCGAGGTCGAGAACCTCGTCGCGAACGAGACCGATGTCGCATTCGCGTACACCCTCACGGGCACCAACGACGGTCCGTTCCACGGCAACGAGCCGACGGGTAAGGCGATTTCGGTCCGCGGCCTGCAGATCAGCCGCATCGAGGACGGCAAGCTCGTCGAGCGCTGGGGCAGCAGTGACGAACTCGGCATCTTCGCGCAGCTCGGCCTCACGCCGTAGCTGGTAACTACGCCACGGTCTCCGCGATCACCAGATCGCGCATCATCACGACCAGGTCGCTCGCCACCGGGCGGGCGGCCGGGTCGGATGCCGTCATGGCGGCCAGGGCGGACCTCCACGCAGGAGACAGTGAGGCGGGGATCTCCGGCGCGTGTTCGAGCCGCGCCAGGGCCGACTCCACCGGTGTTCCCGGGAAAGCGAGCGCGCGGGTGAAGCACTCGAGCAGGACGAGGCCGAGCGAGTAGATGTCGGTCGCGGGACCGACCGCCGCGCGCCGCACCTGCTCGGGGCTGAGGTATGCAGCGGTGCCCGTCGTCACTCCCACCTCGGCGATGCTCGCGCTCCCACGATAGGTCGCAATACCGAAGTCGGTGAGCTTGGCGCGGGCACGTGTGCTCTCGTCGCCGTAATCGACCATGAGGATGTTGGACGGCTTCACGTCGCGATGAACAACGCCGTTGTGGTGGATGTACTGCAGTCCCTCGGCGATGTCGTAGCCGATCTGGCCGATGTGCTCGGCACTGATCGGACCGGCGGCGATTGTTTTCTGCAGGTCGGTCCCGGTGATGAGTTCCATCACGAGGTAGATCTTCACGTTCTCCGCGTCACTGCGATCGACACCGGCGTCGAAGAGGGTGATGAGGCTGTGGTGGCTGAGCCCGGCGAGGACGTTGACCTCGGCCTCCTGCCGCTGCGCGTCGAGAGCGTCGCGAGCCGGCGGGTAGAGCTTGATGGCGACGTCGCGGGCGAGGGCTTCGTCACGGCCGCGATAGACCGATGCGGTCCCGCCCTTGCCGATGAGCTCCCGGCGCACGTATCTCTTGATTCCCCACCCCCGGCCTGAGCACACGGCTCCACGTGATCCCGACTGTATCGGGCGAGTGTTAACGGCGAATATCGCTATCGGGGGACTGCCAGCGTTGTTGCCGGACCGTTACTTTCCACCCGCTCGGCTCCTGACCAGGTCGACCAGGGATTTCCATGGGCCATCGATGTCGGATTCGGTGAGGCTGATAGTCGTCGGATGGTCCGGGGACTCCACGCTGATCGACCAGGAGAAGACGTCGCGACCATCTCCCACCGACGCCGGTGCCTGATCCCACGGGCACGCGGACACTGCGGTCGCGAGCTCGTCATCCGTCCCCGCTGCTCGCCACTCGCGGTGCATCCCGGCTACCCCGCCCGAGCGCACGACGCGCACGGTCAGGGGAGCGTTACTCACCGGCCTCGATCGCGTCGTCCGCGGCAGGTTGCGGCGCACCGACGTCGATGCCGACCCCCGCCCAGCCGGTGACGACCGCCGCGACCTCGTCGGACGGCTCGCCGTAGCGGTCGGCCGCTGCCGTCACCGTTGCGGCTGCAAACCCGGCGAAGTCCGTGCGGTCGTCGAGGTTGGTCAGCAGCGTGTCGTACCAGATCGCTCCGGCCCGCTCCCACGCATTGCCGCCGAGCGACTCGGCGACCAGGTAGAACGCGCGATTCGGGATGCCGGAGTTGAGGTGCACGCCCCCATTGTCCTGCTGGGTCTCGATGTAGTCGTCCATGTGGTCAGGTTGCGGATCCTTGCCGAGAACGTCGTCGTCGTACGCGGTCCCCGGCGCTTTCATCGACCGGAGGGCTGTGCCCTCGACCTCGGGGGTGAAGAGCCCCTCGCCGACAAGCCAGCTCGCCTGCTCGACCGACTGGCCGAGAGCGTATTGCTCGACGAGCACTCCGAACACGTCGGACATCGATTCGTTCAGCGCGCCGGACTGCCCCTCGTACTCGAGCCCCGACGTGAACTGGGTGACTCCGTGGGCGAGTTCGTGGCCGATGACGGTGAGTGAGATCGTGAACCGCTCGAAGACCTCCCCGTCCCCGTCGCCGAAGACCATTCGCTCGCCGTTCCAGAACGCGTTGTCGTACTTCTTCCCGTAGTGCACCGTCGCCTCGAGGGGGAGCCCGTTCCCGTCGATGGAATCGCGCCCGAACACCTCGGCGAAGAGGGCGAAGGTCGCGCCGAGTCCGTCGTAGGCCTCGGTCACAGCGATGTCGCCGGTATCCGGCCCGCCCTCGCCGCGAACCTCCCGCCCCGGGAGTTGCTGGCTGGTTCCGGTGTCATAGATGGTTCGATCGAGGGTGGGTTCCGTGACCGCCGCCGTCTCGCCGAACCCGATAGCCAGCCGGGTCTCGGTGCCGCGCACGGCCCGCTCGTCCCGGAGCTCGTCACTGGTGGCGAGAGATCGCTGTGCCGCCCGGGCAGCATTCCTGAAGCGCTCGTCGTCGAGGCTCGCGACCTGGTCGAGCAGATACGGGGGAATGATTCCGTGCATCATGCGCACCAGAGTAGAACCGTGAATCCACCAGCGGCTAGGTATTCCGTGAGCCTGTGGACGCGAGTAACTTCTGCCACCGGCTAACGTGAGAGCAGGGGAACGGGGAACTGTGAGATCGAAATCTGCCGGGTGGCGTGAACGCGTGCGCGACGTGCTTGCTCGACGGGTGTCCGCTGTCGTTATCGGATGCCTCATCGCGGGCTCCCTCGCCGCTGGTGGAGTCGCCACCACCGGGCTCGAACCGGCTGCCGCGGCATCCGCTACGAAACTTCCCGGATGGCTGCACACCTCCGGCAGCTCGATCAAGACCGCGAAGAACACGACCTACGTCGTCAAGGCCGTCGCGTGGTTCGGCATGGAGACGACCAACTGCGCCCCGCACGGACTGTGGTCGATCAGCGTCAACCAGGGGCTCGAGCAGATCAGGTCGATGGGCTTCAACACCGTGCGCCTGCCGTTCTCGAACGAGTGCATCGCGGCATCGTCCACGAACTCGATCGACGCCGCGAAGAATCCGAAACTGGTGGGCAAGACGCCCCTCCAGGTCATGGACTACATCGTGAAGCGCGCCAAGGCGTACGGGCTCAACATCATCCTCGACCGGCACCGACCGGACTCGAATGCGCAATCGGCGCTCTGGTACACCGACCAGTACAGCGAGGCGCGCTGGATCAGCGACTGGAAGAAGCTCGCGAAGCGGTACAAGAAGAGCTCCAACGTCATCGGCTTCGACCTCCACAACGAACCGCACGGCGACGCGTGCTGGGGCTGTGGTGACAGGGCCACTGACTGGCAGGCTGCCGCGACGCGCGCGGGCAACGCCGTACTGAAGGTCAATCCGAAGCTGCTCATCATCGTCGAGGGGGTCGAGCGACAGTCGACCGGCACCGCCAATACCTGGTGGGGCGGCGGGCTCGCGGGAGTCGCGAAGAAGCCCGTGAAGCTCACCGTCAAGAACCGGGTCGTCTACTCGCCTCACGATTACCCGTCGTCGATCTACTCGCAGCCGTGGTTCTCGGCCGCGAACTACCCCAAGAACCTTCCCGCCCAGTGGGACACGGACTGGGGCTACATCGACAGGAAGGGCATCGCGCCCATCCTCCTCGGCGAGTTCGGTACGAAGCTCGAAACGACCTCGGACAAGCTGTGGCTGAAGACGATGGTGTCGTACCTCAAGAAGAACGGCATGAGCTTCGCCTACTGGTCGTTCAATCCGAACAGCGGCGACACCGGCGGACTCGTCAAGGACGACTGGACCACGAAGCAGACGACCAAGCTGAAGTACCTCAAGCCGTTGCTCGGCAACGGCACGAGCGTGAAGGCCGACACGACGACGACGACACCGCCGACCACCGAACCGACGACGAGCACCTCGGCAACCGCCACCTGGAAGCTCCAGAGCTCGTGGCAGGACGGCTACGTCACCCAGTTCGATGTGACCGCCGGCAGTTCGGCAGTCTCGACCTGGTCGATTACGTGGGCGGATGCCACGGCCACCGGCATCGCAAGCTCCTGGGGCATGGCATGTACGGTCGCAACCGGCGCCTCCGTGACGTGCACGGGCGCGGACTGGGGCGCGGCGATCCCCGCTGGTGCCTCGACGAGTGTCGGCGTGCAGGTCACCGGAGGAGCCGCCCCCGCGTCGCCCAGAGTGTCGATCACCGCGCGCTAGATTCGCCCAGCCCTTCTCGAGATTCGCTCACTCCGGCATACTCGAAGTATGCCCCTACCTTCCTCCGACGGGATCACGACATTCGTGATCATCGCCGTCGTCGTTGTCATCCTCGTCATTCTCGCCATATTCGTCCTCGCGGGCATCAAGGTCGCCAAGCCCGATGAGGCGATCATCGTCACCTCGCGGCAGCGCACCCAGAAAGCGGGACAGGCGCCCACCGAGAACGCCGGGCAGAAGGTCGTCTTCGGCTCGCGCGTCTTCGTCAAGCCGATCGTCGAAGCCCATTTCAAGCTCAGCCTCCGCAGCCGCCAGCTCAACGTGCAGGCCACCGCGCAGACCCGCGACGCGATCACTATCAAGGTCAACGCCGTCGCCGTCGTGAAGGTCGGCGGTTCCGAATCCATGGTGCGCGCCGCCGCCCAGCGCTTCCTCAACCAGCAGGACCAGATCGAGACCTCGACCGAAGAGGTGCTGAGTGGTTCCGTCCGTTCCATCGTCGGCCAGCTCACCGTCACCGAGATCATCACGAACCGTTCCGCCCTGCAGGAGCAGGTGCTCGAAGCGGTCCGCGAATCGCTCGACGTGCAGGGCCTCCAGATCGATACGCTCCAGATCAAGGAGATCGACGACGACAACGGCTACATCCGCGACCTCGGTCGTGGAGAGGCCGCTCGCGTGAAGCAGGTCGCAGAAGTCGCCGAGTCGCTCGCGCGCCAGGCGTCGGAGGAAGCCCGCATCCAGGCCGACCAGGCCGTCGCCGAGCAGCAGCGCAAGCTCGACCTCCGCAACGCGGAGATCCAGAAGGAGACCGACAAGTCCCGCGCCGAGGCAGCCGCGGCAACACCGCTCGCCGCCGCGATCGCCCAGCAGGAGGTCATCGGCCAGGAGGAGATCACGGCCGCCAAGCGCGTCGGACTCCGCAAGCAGGAGCTCGACGCGGAGATCCGCGCCGTTGCCGACGCGCAGGCATACGCCCTCGAGAAGCAGGCCGAGGCGTCCGCCGCGGCATCGGTCTCGGCAGCCAACGCCGAGAGGGACCGCCGAATCGCCGCCGCCGAGGCACTCCGCGCCGAAGGTGAGGCCGAGGCCGACTCGATCCGCGCCAAGGGTGCCGCCCAGGCCGAGTCCACTCGCGCCCAGGCAGACGCTCTCGCCGAGCGCTCGGGCGACCTGCTCCGCCAGCAGATCATCGACCAGCTCCCCGAGATCGTGCGTGCCGCATCCGAGCCGCTCGCGTCGATCGCGAACATGACGGTCATCTCGTCGGACGGCAACGGGGCCGAGCAGGTCGGACAGAACGTCGCCTCCCAGCTCGCCACCTCGACGCAGATCATCAAGGACCTCGTCGGCATCGATATCGCCGAGATCGTCACGGGCCGGGCGACCGGTGAAGCCGTCGGCGACTCCATCGGCAAGGCGTCCGCGCAGAAGAAGTCCACGGCTCCCGCCGCACCCCCGTCCGGTCCGCCGGCCGCCGCCGCACCGCCCGTCGAGTAGTCGCCCGTTCAGTACGGCGAGCGGATGCCGCGGCGAGCTGCCGCGGCATCCGCTTCTCTGTTTCGTCCAGCGCCACGTGCCCGAAACATTCGCGTGTCAGGCTGGCGGCATGAACTGGCCGACCGCAGAACTGCACATCCATACCGAGGGAACCATCGAGGCGGAGTTCCTCGTCGCCGCCGCGAAGCGCAACGATGTCGCGCTCCCGACGTACGATCCGGCCGAACTCACGGCCCGCTACTCGCGGTTCACGAGCCTGCAGTCGTTCCTCGACGTGCACTACGCCAACCTCACGGTGCTGCGCACCGAGCGCGATTTCCACGATCTCGCCTTCGGCTACCTGAGCCGGTCGGCGGCGGGCGGCGTCAAGCGCGCGGAGATGTTCTTCGACCCGCAGACGCACATCAACAACGGCGTGCCGATCGAGGTCGTCTTCGCGGGGCTCACGAGTGCCCTCGACGAGGCGCGTTCGACGCTCGGCATGAGCGCCGACCTCATCATGTGCTTCCTCCGCGACCTGGGAGCTGACGCCGCTAAGGAGCTGTTCACCGCGGCCATGCCGTTCCGCGACCAGTTCATCGGCGTCGGGCTCGACTCGACCGAGATCGGCTACCCGCCGTCGCTCTTCGCCGAGGTGTACGCGATGGCGGAGTCAGAGGGACTGCACCGCGTGGCCCATGCGGGCGAGGAGGCCGGACCGGACTACATCTGGGAGGCGCTCGACCTGCTCCACGTCGAGCGTGTCGACCACGGCAACCGGGCGCTCGAGGATCCGCGACTCGTCGAGAGGCTCGTCGCCGAGCGCATCCCGCTCACGGTGTGCCCGCTCTCGAACATCGCCCTGAAGACCGCGCCGCCGCTCATGAAGGACCACCCGCTGCCGCGCCTGCTCGACGCGGGCCTGCTCGTGACGATCTCGAGCGATGACCCCGCGTACTTCGGCGGCTACGTCGACGACAACTTCGCGGCGATCGAGAGCGGTCTCGGGTTCGGTGTCGACCAGTTCGCGCTCCTCGCGGCGAACTCGTTCGAGGCGTCGTTCATCCCGGATGACGACAAGACCACGTACATCGCCCAGGTCGACGAGTACAAGGCGGCATTCACGGCGTAGCGGCGGCACCCAAACGGTCGGCGCGCGCCTCAGCCGCAAGCTGTGCTCCCGAGCGCGGACCCAGGATGAGCCGCACGAGCCCGAGAACCAGGCGGGTCGCCGTGATGACGGGCAGCGGTGAGCGCCGCAGGCGCAGAAGACGGCGGTACTCGCGGGGGAGCGAGGCGACCGCGCCCGCGAACATGATCCGGTATGCGGGCAGCATCGATTTAGCGAGCGGCGGCCTGCGGATGAACCGCACCGCCTCCGCCACGCGTTCGTTGTAGAGCAGGTCTCCCGAGAACGCCTGCAGCTGGGCACGCAGCTCTGCCTCGGAGCGCGGCGGGTCGGCCACGCCGACGAGCTCGCCCGCCGTCGTCCACTCGCGCACGTACTGGTCGGCGCCGCCCGGGATGCGGTCACCCCAGAGCTCGCTGCTGCGGAGGAACGCGTCGGTGAACACAAGGTGCACCCACGACAGGAGCTCGGCGTCGCCCGCCGAGTACGGTCGGGTCTCGCCGCGCGCGTCGACATACGTTCCGGCGACGCGGTCGTGGAACCGACCGACGCGGGATGACTCGGTGCGGGCCGTCGTGGTGTCTGCGAAGGTCACGAGCATGACCCACTTGACCGTTCCGGACAGCCGCCCGAGCGGGTCCTCCTGGTACCGCGACCAGTCGTGCACACCCGCCATGGCGCCGGGGTGGAGCGTCTGCATGAGCAGCGCGCGGATGCCCGCCACCATCGTCGAC
>Ga0247814_10000952_pt1 | contig 18960 bp, 23 predicted proteins | sample UWRJL179409R1_FD_179947 | JGI IMG/M metagenome (GOLD analysis project Ga0247814, IMG submission 179947) | Plant litter microbial communities from Arlington Agricultural Research Station in Wisconsin, United States - UWRJ-L179-409R-1 | ecosystem: Environmental > Terrestrial > Plant litter >...
CAGAAAGTTATGTTTTTTCATCATCAAAAATTTAAAAACGCAATATACAATACAAATTTATATGTCCAATCCGTTTGCGAAAATACAAAAAGATTGTATATTTGCGGCGGCAAGTCCTACACGACCAGCTCCTGCAGACTCCTCCAGGATGGGAACATAGCAAAGGTATGTGGTTGAGCGGTGCGATGTAGGTCGCTTGCCATTTTTTTTAAAAATTCAGGTCTTCCTTCGGGGAGATTTTTTATTTTTTACTGAGTCCGTAAGTTTCGCTCAGGTGGGAAGCCGGGAACCTGCTATTCGCTGCAATCTTTTGCAAAAAAAAATTTCCCGCCGCTGGCGCTTTGGGCAATTCTTTTTACAAAAGGATTTTCGCTGCTATCAGGGCTAGGGTTTTCGGTAAATTAGTATATTTACGGTCATAACTTAAACCGAAAACCATGAAGTCAATCCTCTTCGCACTATTACTTACGTCTGCCGTTTCTTTCGCACAAACCGACACAAAGGCACAATACGATACCTTTCAGAAAGAACTGGAAGAATACCGTTCGGACCCACAGGTTTCTTCAGAAAACAGCACTATAAAACCTGCGCCTTGTGGCCAGTACAATCTTAAATTCATGGTTGCCGGCCAGGGATTTGACGAAAAAATTACGGTACCGCCGGCGCGTAAATTGTGTGCCGACCTGAACCGCTTCGATAAAAGCAAAAATCCAAATCCATCAACAGATTGGGAATATGAGATTAAGCCTGTTGGAAACCGCTATTATATCATTCGTGGAGATAAAAAAGGTGCCAATGGCGTACAGGAGTTTTACTACTACGAACGCAAAGTAAAATAATCCAAATCACAAAAGTAGCTTAAGCAAATCGCTTCTATAGCGAAGCGTCTCAAAAGCAAAGCGTCTCCAAAGTGAAGCGTCTCTAAAAAACAAAGCGTTTCTAAAAAAACAACTATGTCTAAAATAATCCTCATTACCGGTGCTTCTTCAGGAATTGGAAAATCCATCGGGGAATTCCTTCACCATAAAGGATTTACCGTTTATGGAACCAGCCGGAATCCCGGAAAAATACTCAATTCGGTTTTTCCATTGATCACTTTGGAAGTCCGTGATACAGAAAGTATTAAAGCTGCAGTAGCCAAAGTCATTTCCATTTCGGGAAGAATTGATGTGGTCATTAATAACGCCGGAGTAGGTATTGTTGGTCCGCTTGAAGAAATTCCGACTACAGAGATCCGTAATAATTTTGAAACCAACCTGTTTGGCCCAATTGAAGTCATCAAAGCAGTTTTGCCACAGATGCGCGAACAAAAAAGCGGACTCATTATCAACATTACATCAATTGCCGGATATATGGGATTGCCTTATCGGGGCGTTTATTCTGCAGCAAAAGCCGCATTGGAAATACTGACCGAAGCGGTTCGTATAGAAGTAAAACCTTTCGGAATCGAAATTACCAATGTAGCTCCGGGTGAATTTGCAACGAATATTGCCGCGCACCGTTACCATGTTTCCGAAAATGAAAACTCGGCTTATCATTCAACTTATGCCAAAACCATAAAACTGATCAATGAGCAGGTTGGAGGCGGAGACGATCCGATAAAAATGGCTGAAGGTATCTATAAGATCATACAAACCCCAAAACCCAATGTACATTATAAGATTGGTCCATTTTTGTCAAAATTCTCTATAGTACTTAAGCGGGTGCTTTCTGATAAGATGTATGAAAGGATGTTGATGAATCATTATAAGCTCTAAATGAGAATAAAGTAAAAAAGACAAAGTTTCTGGCGAAGCAAACAGATTAATTGTAATTTTGCGACCGCGTTAAGGATTGAAGCGGAATCTTTTTATAACACGGCGCAGCAAGTGGTATAAAAAATTATAGCGTAAAGCCTGACCCAAAGGGGAACGCCCAAAAAAAAAGAACACAACTTAAATAGACAAACAAATGAAATTTTTTATTGACACAGCCAATTTGAATGACATCCGGGAAGCACAGGCTTTGGGAATCCTTGATGGTGTAACTACCAATCCGTCATTGATGGCAAAAGAAGGAATTACCGGGAAAAACAACATCCTGAAACATTATGTTGACATTTGCAATATTGTTGATGGCGATGTGAGTGCTGAAGTGAATTCGGTCGATTTTGACGGTATGGTGCGCGAAGGAGAAGAGCTTTCTGAATTGCACGAGCAAATCGTAGTGAAACTGCCAATGACGAAAGATGGTGTGAAAGCCTGTAAATATTTCACCGATAAAGGTATCAGGACGAATGTGACTCTTGTGTTTTCTGCCGGACAAGCTTTGATGGCTGCAAAAGCCGGAGCAACTTATGTATCACCATTTATTGGTAGGCTTGACGATGTTTCTACAGACGGACTGGCATTAATTGAGGAAATCAGGCTCATTTATGACAATTATGGTTTTGAAACAGAAATCCTCGCAGCTTCTGTACGCCATACCATGCACATTATCAACTGCGCTAAACTGGGTGCGGATGTAATGACCGGACCGCTTTCTGCGATATTGGGTTTATTGAAACATCCTTTAACAGATATCGGCTTGGCACAATTCCTGGCTGATTTCGAAAAAGGAAATAAATAATTAAGAATTCATTATAGATTGAAAAGGCCGATTTCCATTTGAAAATCGGCCTTTTATTTTGTAGTTTAATTGCCTAACAATTAGAGTTCTTTCTCAAAATAGAGATCAAACAAATTCGTAAAAGCATTTTTTATAGTGCTGTCTTCGTTGAGTATAATGGTGCGGTGTACTTTCATAATTGCCCATTTGGCCTTAAGGTCTTCGAAATCGTTGGTGCGCCATTCTGTAATTCCGTCAAATTTATATTTGGATAGTTCTTTTTGCCACGAATGCTGATCTTTGTCGAGATTGATGGCTATAAATTGGTAATCCGGATATTTGGTTTTCAGTGCCAGTATTTTTTTATGCGCTGCGATAAGATGCGAAGACAGATTTTGCGTCCAGAAGAAAATAACGGTTTTCTTTTTAGGGATATCTGTAGCATTGTGCAGCGTATTTTCTTTGTCAATGAACACTACTTGAGGAAGCGGATTGCCAGTTTTTAAAGATTGTATGGCATTGCCAATTTTTAGTATTTCGTTTTTCTTGCTTTTATCGGTAGAATACTTGTGGTAGGAATCCAGGAATTTCTGATTGTTTACCATGTTCTGATCCTCCAGCAAATAAGTGAAAGCAATATTGTTGAGAATGATATTTTTGACAGTTTTGTTTTTAATCAGCGTATCGGCGATATTAAGTTTATTGATATTGGTTTTCAGTGCCAGGTCAACCTCAGTAAAGTGATTGTGGTAATGTATGGCAGCCACATTGTTCAGCATGTGGGAAAGATAGGCGACAAAAGGCGCAAATCCCGAAAGTTTACCATTGTTGTAATCTACCGTTTTGCGATAGTCGTAATAATCTTCAGGTAATCTTTCGTTCACATCTTCGCCGGTTCTCATTTGATGCGCCATAGGATAGATTTCCTTTTTGGAAAAATGATGGAAATCAAGGGCTGCTTTGGCATATACATCGAAGTCATCATTCCATTTGATGTCTTCTTTTTTAGAAGTGTAGAATTTCTTTCTGGATTGATAGGAAGAATCTATATTTTTTAAAAAATTGGGTACGCTGTAATCAAATACTTCAAAAATCCGACTTCTGTCATCTTCATTTTTGAGATACATTTCCATGAGGAAATTATTCTTCTGATCACCTCTTCCACAAAATACGATAGAGTTATCAAAGTCTTTGGCATTAATCCGCACCATGATACTGTCATTCTTATCAAAATAGACATATTGGTATTCCGGAAGATTTTTAAACGAATACAATCCGGGCGTCAAAGAGTCAAATTTAATAAAAAACCGATTATTCTTATCGAGTTTCATGCTGTCAATGACCTCGGTATCTTTACAAAATAAGATGTAAGGATTGGTCGGATTGATGACTTCACCTCCAAAATAAGCAGTATAATTGTCTTTTTTGAATTCTTTGTTACAAGAGGTCAAAAGTGTGAGGACAGTAGTAGAAAGCAGTATGAAGTAATTCAGTTTGGGTCTGTACATGTATAAAAAGCTAACATACAAAAATATCCAGTTGCTTTCAATATTACTGTTAATGCATCGTTAAATAAACTTTGCCTATATTATTGGGTTTCAGCGCAGAAAACCGACGATATTTTTTATACTTTTGCAAAAAATTTAAATACAGAATTCATGTTAACAGTTAATAATTTATCGGTGCAATTTGGCAAGCGAATATTATTCGACGAGGTAAATACGACATTTACCCACGGCAATATATATGGCGTAATTGGAGCTAATGGTGCCGGAAAATCTACTTTCCTTAAAATTATCGCAGGCGATATTGATCCAACTTCAGGGCACATCCATCTTGAGCCAGGAAAGCGAATGTCTGTGCTGAACCAGAACCACAACATGTTTGATGCGTATACGGTACTCGAAACAGTGATGATGGGAAATAAAATCCTGTATGCGGTTAAAAAAGAAATGGACGAACTGTATCTGGATTATAATGATAAAAATGCCGACAGGATAGGCGAATTGCAAGTCCAGTTTGAAGAAATGAATGGCTGGAATGCCGATTCGGATGCTGCCTCAATGCTTTCCAATCTTGGCATTTCAGAGGACAACCATTATACAATGATGGGCGATCTTGATGGAAAACTAAAAGTACGTGTTCTTTTGGCACAGGCACTTTTTGGAAATCCCGATGTGTTGATCATGGATGAGCCTACCAACGACCTGGATTTTGAAACGATTGCGTGGTTGGAAAATTTCCTCGCCAATTATGAAAATACGGTAATTGTGGTTTCTCACGACCGTCACTTTCTGGATGCGGTTTGTACGCACATTTCCGATATTGATTTTGGGAAAATCAACCACTATTCAGGAAACTATACGTTCTGGTATGAGTCGAGCCAATTAGCGGCAAAACAGCGTGCGCAGCAAAACAAAAAAGCCGAAGAAAAGAAACAGGAACTGGAAGAGTTTATACGCCGTTTTAGTGCGAATGTTGCCAAATCAAAACAGGCAACTTCCCGTAAAAAAATGATTAGTAAGTTGAATATATCCGAAATCAAGCCTTCAAGCCGCCGCTATCCTGCGATTATTTTTGACCAGGAAAGAGAAGCCGGTGACCAGATCCTGAACGTTCAGAATCTAAGCGCTTCAATTGAAGGAGAAACATTGTTCACCAATATCGATCTCAATATGAATAAAGGCGACAAGATTGTTTTGTTCTCAAAGGATTCCCGCGCGACTACCGCTTTCTATGAAATATTAAACGAACACCAGCAACCGGATGCCGGAAAATTCGATTGGGGTGTAACAACTAATCAGGCTTATTTGCCGGTAGACAATCATTCTTTCTTTGAGAACGATTTAACTTTGGTTGACTGGTTGCGCCAATGGGCAAAAACAGAAGAGGAACGGGAAGAAGTAAATATCCGTGGATTTCTTGGGAAAATGATTTTTTCGGGTGAAGAAGCGTTGAAAACCAGCCGCGTATTATCCGGAGGTGAAAAAGTACGTTGCATGCTATCGCGTATGATGATGGAACGTGCCAATATTCTGATGCTTGATGAACCAACCAATCACCTCGACCTGGAATCGATTACAGCATTCAACAATTCATTGAAAAACTTTAAAGGTTCGATAATTTTCACAACACATGACCACGAGTTTGCACAAACTGTCGGAAACAGAGTAGTAGAACTGACTCCAAAAGGAGTAATCGATAGGTACATGACTTTTGATGATTATCTCGATGATGAGAAAGTACAGGAATTGAGAGTGAAGATGTACTCATAAATGTATAGCGAAACATAAAAAAATCCCGTTCTGACAAACAGTTGTCAGGACGGGATTTTCATTTGCAAACTATTTATTACCACCCATTTTTGCTATAACGAAAGCTATTATGGCTATGATTACAATGATGATAAATATACCAAAGCCCATTCCTGCCTGAAATATATCACCTACCAATTCGCAGCTTGTCGCTGTAAATAATATTGCCATAAGCATTATTATTCCTGTTATTTTGTTTTGCATGTCGTCTTGTTTTAGAGGTTTGTTGTTGATTGTTATGTATCGTAAATTTCCAAAAAAACAGCGTATGCATTTTTACAGGATTCTGATAAATCGTTATATAATTTAATTGCTTTATACGGGAAGATATAAGATAAATGTGGCTCCTTCATTTAACTCGCTTTCAGCAGTGATATACCCATCATGGTTTTCAATGATTTTTTTTACAATGGCAAGGCCAATTCCTGTACCGGGATATTCCTTTGACATGTGCAGGCGTTGGAACACTTCAAAAATTCTGTTTTTGTATTGGGAGTCAAAACCAATTCCGTTATCGGAAACTTTTACACGGTAAAATTGATCTTCTCCAGTATAACCCGGTACTTCATTTCCACGAACGATATCATTTTGAATAAGGATGCGCGGCGGATTGTCCGGTTTCGAAAATTTAATAGCATTGGATATCAGATTGGTAAGCAATTGCCTGAATTGTGATACAATAATTTTCACTTCCGGAATACCTTTTACCTCAATAGTAGCTTTGGCTTCTTTAATATCTTCATCAAGGTCGGCTGCAACTTCATCCACAACGTCACTGAGGCTAAAAGTTTCGACAGGAAATATTTCTATATTGAGCCGCGAATAGGCGAGGAGATCCCGAATCAGATTCTGCATTCTATTGGCCGCATCATGTGTCCGGGTTAAATAATTTTTGCTGTTTTCGGATAGATTCGCAGATTCACTTTCTGTAATTCGGGAAATAAAAGTTTGAATTTTACGCAGTGGTTCCTGCAAATCGTGACTGGAAATATAAGTAAAGGATTCCAGTTCTTTATTCATTTTCGCCAGTGAGTCGTTTTTTTCTTCCAGGAAAAGGTTAGCATCTACGAGTCCTTTCTCACTTTCCTGCAGTTCCGATTTGAGTCGGTTGGAGGTTTTAAGTTCTCCGATAATTCCGAAGTAAGCCGCTATAAGTGCCAGTATCGAGCAGATGGTCAGGAAAATAGTAAATAATGGCGTGAAGGTAGACTCTTCCGTAAATGACTTTGTGCGCAAGCGAAGCAAAAAACCTTCTTCGTTGGTCATCTTATCGGTTTGTGCCCTGATTTCTTCCATGATTGCTCTTGCTTCAAGCCATCTTTCGGTGGTAATTTTCATATTTGGCGCATCTTTTATGATTTGCTCCATATGAACAATCCTTTTATGGATCAGGAGTTCGAGTTTCCTTAGATTGCTTTGCTGAGAGTAATTGTCTGACGTAAGTTCGTCAATTCTGAGCAGGCATTTCCCCACGTCAAGCAGCGACTTTTGAAACTGTTCCAGATACACATTGTCTTTGGTAAGAACATATCCTCTTTGGTGGGAATCGGCATCCTTTATTTTAGAAAATACCGTTACCAGTTCGAGTTTGATAAGATTGGTGTGGTTTAAAAGCGAAGAGCTTTTCAACATATTGTTGATTCTCAAATAAGAAAAAACAGAAAGCGACAATAATAAAATAACAGCCAGAAAGAAAATAATTTTTATCTTAAATTGTCTGGATCGTAACCTTATCATAATTATCCCACTTTTAAGCTAAACTGATTACAAAATTATCACGTCCCGGTTGTTCGCTCAGTTTTTTCCCGTCGAATGACAATACGTATGCTATTGTTTTTTTCAGAAGTGAATAAGACTGAGGCTTGCAGATATAATAATTGGCGCCATGTTGATAAGACTTGTCCACGATATCATTGTTGGATGAAGTAGAAAAAATGACAACCGGAATACCACTTAATTTTGGCGTCTGCCGAATTTCTGTAAGACATTCAAAACCGTTTTTGCGAGGCATGTTTAAGTCTAAGAAAATAACTTCTGGTGGCGGCGGAACTGTCTCATCAAGTACTTCCATTAGTTTTACGCCGTCATTGGAAATAGTGAGCCTGGCTTCTTTCTCAGAATAGATTTCCTGTAATGCTTCGGAAAAAAGCATGCAATCATCTGTGTCATCATCTGTTAGGAAAATATTTTTAACTGCCTGCATCTTTGACTTGTTTTTACAGCTACTAATATAGATATTATTTCGGAATTCTGCCCGATTACGTTATTATCTTTGCAAAAACTACCCATATTTATTCAATAAATAATTTTAAGGCTCAGAGATTTTGCGTATTTTTACCAACCAAACCAAACAATCACATGGGTCAGAAAGTGTTGCTCTCTTCAAAAGAAGTTACTATTATACTGCATCGTTTGGCCTGTCAGTTAATCGAAAAACATCTGGATTTTTCAGATACTATTCTGGTAGGAATACAACCCCGCGGGACTTTCCTTGCAGAACGGCTCAAAACTTTGCTCGAATCAGAATACGGAATTGAAAAAATAGCATTGGGTTATCTCGATATTACTTTTTTTCGTGATGATTTTCGCCGCACAGATAAACCTCTTGAAGCTAATATTACCACTATTGATTATATTGTCGATGATAAAAAAGTCATATTTATTGATGACGTTTTATATACGGGCCGTAGCATACGATCGGCACTTACAGCGATTCAGTCTTTCGGACGTCCTTCAGAAATTGAATTGCTCGTGTTAATAGACCGGCGTTTCAGCCGGCATTTGCCCATTCAGCCGGATTATCGTGGCAGGCAGGTCGATGCCATCAACGATGAAAAGGTAAAAGTATGCTGGGAAGCACAAGATGGCGAAGATGCGGTATATCTGATCCCCACAACAAAACAAACAATTTCATAAAATGAGCGAGTTAAGTGTAAACCATTTATTAGGCATCAAATACCTTCAGCCGGAAGATATCAACCTTATTTTTGAAACTGCCGATCATTTTAAGGAAGTCATCAACCGTCCGATTAAAAAGGTTCCTTCATTGCGGGACATCACTATCGCTAATATATTTTTTGAAAACAGTACACGTACGAAACTTTCTTTTGAACTGGCACAGAAAAGGCTTTCGGCCGATGTGATCAGTTTTTCGGCTGCACAGTCTTCAGTTAAAAAAGGCGAAACGCTGATTGATACGGTCAATAATATTCTTTCAATGAAAGTGGATATGGTGGTCATGCGGCATGCCAATCCGGGTGCGGCCTATTTTCTTTCCAAAAATGTAAAAGCGAGTATTGTCAATGCGGGCGATGGTGCGCACGAACATCCTACACAGGGTTTGCTCGACAGTTATTCTATTCGGGAAAAATTAGGAGAAGTAGGAGGAAAGAAAGTAGTCATTGTAGGCGACATACTTCACTCTAGGGTGGCACTGTCTAATATTTACGCTTTGCAGATGCAGGGCGCCGAAGTCAAAGTTTGCGGTCCCAAAACACTCATTCCCAGATATATTGAATCGCTCGGCGTTACAGTCGAACCTAATTTGAGAAAGGCTTTGGAATGGTGTGATGTAGCCAATATGCTTCGGGTTCAGAATGAGCGAATGGATGTCAACTACTTTCCATCGACCAGAGAATATGCACAGCAATATGGCGTAGACAAAAAATTACTTGATTCACTCGATAAGGAAATTGTCATTATGCATCCCGGACCTATAAACCGTGGTGTCGAAATAACGAGTGATGTAGCTGATTCTCAACAGTCGCTTATTCTCAATCAGGTTGAAAATGGTGTAGCCATTCGAATGGCAGTCATTTATTTATTGGCTTCAAAAATTAAATAATTCAAAAATTCAGTAACTTAGCTACTGTTAATCCAATATCATGAAAGTTGAGAAAAAAGGCCATACTGTTACCATTAAAGATACGCAGGGCGATTTGGTTTCGTTTCTGATGAAAGTGACGCATGAATATAAATCATTCGAAAAGCACAATATCATTATTGATATCAGCCTGCACAAAAACGTAGGTGTAAAAGAAATTAATAGTTTTTTGCCGCTTTCCAAAATCCATAAAAAGGCTAAGAAATCTTTTGTAATTGTTGCAGAAGCAATTGATTTCAACGCTGTATCCGACAAAATCAGCATCGTCCCCACTTTACTTGAAGCGCACGATACCATCGAAATGGAAGAAATTGAAAGAGACCTCGGATTTTAATCCATCAGGTATAGAAATGATTAAGGACCTCTTTGCCGGTTGTGATTTTAATGATGCCTTATTGATTGCTATATGAAACTTACCATACTTGGTTGTTATGCAGCCACGCCACGAACCTTTACCAATCCGACTTCACAGGTTCTGGAAATAAAAAACCATATGTTTTTAATTGATTGTGCCGAAGGTACTCAAGTGCAATTGCGCCGGAATAAAATTAAATTTTCAAAAATCAACCACATTTTTATTTCACACCTGCACGGAGACCATTTTTATGGATTGATCGGACTCGTATCTTCATTCATGTTGCTGAATCGTACCAATGACTTGCATATTTATGGGCCGAAAGGCATCAAAGAAGTGATTACGCTGCAATTGCGATTGTCCAATTCCTGGACTTCATACGGACTCTGTTTTCACGAGTTGGAATCCAACGAAAGTGTTGTCGTTTATGAAGATGATAAAGTAATTGTGAGTACAATTCCACTGAAACACCGCATTTATACTAATGGATATCTGTTTCGCGAAAAAATAGGGGAGAAAAGAATTAATGCCGAAGCGATGAAAGCCCATCAAATTGAGGTTTGTTATTTCCAAAATGTCAAAAACGGCAAAGACGTTACACTTGACGATGGTACAATCATTCCGAATGCCATTCTGACTTTTGAGCCTGTGCCGCCGAAATCTTATGCTTTTTGTTCCGATACGGTTTATAATGAGCAAATCGTTGCAAAGATCAAGAATGTCGATCTACTTTACCATGAAGCAACTTTCCTGGAATCAGAATCGGCTTTGGCAGAAAGAACAATGCATTCTACCGCAAAGCAGGCAGCGGCTATCGCTTTGCAAGGCGATGTAAAGCAACTTCTGCTCGGACACTATTCAACCCGATATGACAACATCACGTTGTTTAAAGAAGAAGCCGAGGCTGTTTTTCCTAACGTCTTGCTTGCTGATGACGGCTTGTCGTTTGAAATTTAATCATAATAATACCTACTTATATAAGATGTCACAATGGAAGACTTAAGCAATTATAGAAAATCGTATGAAAAAAGTGCGCTTCTGGAAAGCAATATTCCTGAAGATCCAATAAATCTCTTTCAAAGATGGTTTCATGAAATCAAAGATTTTGGAGGAGTTGACGAAGTGAATGCAATGACCGTAGCAACCCTTGGCTCTGATGGCTATCCGAAATCGAGGGTTGTGCTACTCAAAAAGTTTGATGAAGAAGGATTTACATTTTTCACCAATTATGAATCAGAGAAAGGCCGGGCTTTGGGGTTAAATCCTAAGGTATGCTTATCATTCTTTTGGCCTTCACTGGAACGGCAGGTGATTATTAAGGGTATTGCTGAGAAAACATCGGCGGCAGTTTCAGACAATTACTTTGCCTCAAGGCCAGATGGAAGTAAACTGGGCGCTATTGCCTCTAATCAAAGCGAGGTAGTTGCCAACAGGGAAATATTGGAGAAGCAATTGCTGGATTTCGGGCAGGAATTTGAAGGAAAAGAAATACCGAGGCCTGAACATTGGGGCGGCTATCTTGTACGCCCGCATGAGATTGAATACTGGCAAGGCCGGCCCAACAGGCTGCATGACAGGATACGGTATCACTTAGCGGACAATCTTTCATGGACAATTACAAGATTGGCCCCTTAAATTTTCACAATTTGATTAAGAGACTGCAATTTCGCAGTCTTTTTTTTGGTTTAGCCTGACCATTTTTTAATATATTTTGTAGGAAATTTATTTTAATAATATTAAAAAACATGTAGTTCATCGATTTTATTTTGCACTTAAACGATAATTGATGTAATATTGACATAACAAAATGATTAAACAAGTTCAAAACAATATTAAAGAAGTTTGCCCCACAATCTACTTTAAACTTAAACCTACTTATTATGAAAACAAAATTACTAAGAGCAATCTTGCCAATGGCATTGGTGTTTACAATGATGTCTTGTTCCTCTGATTCTAACGAGGATTTAACTTTACCACAAGCCACATTAGTTCAGGATTATGACTACAGAGCCGATGAATTAGAACTGGCAGATTTAATCAACGAACACAGAGTAAGTCTAGGTTTAAACCCACTACAAACAATCAATCACATTTCCTACAAATCTGAAGAGCACAATGAATACATGATTGTTAACAATAAAGTCAACCATGATTTATTTGCCAGCCGTTCCCAAAATATTATGCAGGTTCTGGGTGCTGTAAAGGTAAATGAAAATGTAGCTTATAACTACTCTACTCCAAGTTCAGTTCTGAATGCATGGCTTCACAGTACAGGTCACAAAGCTAATATCGAAGGACAATTTACGCACTTTGGAATCTCAATACGTGAAAATCCTGAAACCGGAAAAAAATATTACACGAATATCTTTATTAAAAAATAAAAAATTGAGTTTAATTTAATTATGTTTTGTTTTGACAATCAAACCACTCGGCCGAGTGGTTTTTTTTGGAATTTATTTCTTGCGGAGATCTATAAATTTAAGATGATATGAAACCATTATGGTGAAAGGTTTTAAAATGAACGCCGTTGTTTATTTTTCTAAATAAAACAGAATGAAACAATTAACTGTTAGCGCTATAAAATATAGCAGATTTCAATAAAAAATGTTTTAGAATCAAAAAAAGGTTTCTATATTTGCAACCGCATTGAGCAATTGGTGCACGACTTATTGGAGAAATGGCAGAGCGGTCGAATGCGGCAGTCTTGAAAACTGTTGACTGTAACAGGTCCGGGGGTTCGAATCCCTCTTTCTCCGCAAGCTTAACAGCAAATTTGATTAAAACCCTTTAAATCGTAGGATTTAAAGGGTTTTTTCTTTTCTATACCCTTCAAATTATTCATTAAAGCGTGAACCTTAAGGGGATAAATTCGGTTACCTAAAAAATCCAGCAATTCTGGGTAACCGAATTTCTTCTCAGGCCAGTATACACAAGGGATCGCGCTGATTTTTTGAAACCACTCAGTTAACCTGTTCAACAACCTGTTTAAAAATTGAACATCTTGTGTTGCAGCCATTTTAGAATTAAATTAATTAATAACTAAAAGGTTACCACCATGAAAGCAAAAGTGTCCATCCTCTTTTACGCAAAGAGAACAAAAACCAATGTGAGCGGGCTAGTTCCAATTTATTCAAGAATTACAGTCAATGGCAAACGGATTGAATTGACAACTGGAAGGTTCGTAGAATTATCAAAATGGTCTGCTGATGCGGGCAAAATGAAAGGCACGACAGATGAAGCCCGTTCAATAAATAGTCAACTCGATATTCTGAAATTAAAGATTATCGACGCTCAAATGGAACTGGTACATAAGAATGTTCCGGTTACTGCCGAATCACTCAAATCTAAATTAATAGGAGGTGCTGAGCGAGCAAGAATGCTTGTGCCAATTTTCCAGGATCATAACAACAAGATTAAAGAACTTATTGGAAAAGAATACGCTGCCGGAACCTTAGAACGTTACGCTACCTCTTTAAAGCACACAGTTGAATTCCTTGAATGGAAATTTAAAGTTTCTGATATTGATATCAAGCAGATCAATCACGCCTTTATTACCAATTATGAATTCTATTTGAGAAGCGTTAGAAACTGCAGCAATAATACAGCGGTCAAATACATTAAGAACTTCCATAAGATAATCAAGATTTGTTTGGCCAATGACTGGCTCGACAAAAACCCATTCAACAACTACAAATCTAAAATTAAAGAAGTCGAAAGAACATTTCTTTCGGAGGAAGAACTACAATCGGTATTAAGCAAAGAATTTAAAACTGACCGACTTGCATTAGTTCGCGATATATTCATTTTTAGCTGCTTTACAGGCTTAGCCTACGTTGATGTAAAGAACCTAACAACATCCCATATCAACATTGGAATCGATGGCGAACGATGGATATATACACACCGTCAAAAAACGGAATCAGCTTCAAAAATTCCAATACTTCCGGTTACCCAGATGATTATCGACAAATATGCTGACCATCCACAGAGTGTTAACCAGGATAAATTATTACCAATTTTAAGCAATCAAAAAATGAATGCCTATTTAAAAGAGATTGCAACCATCTGCGCGATCGAAAAAGAACTTACATTCCATATTGCCAGACATACGTTTGCGACTACAGTGACACTAACCAATGGCGTTCCAATCGAAAGCGTAAGTAAAATGTTAGGGCATAAAAACATTTCAACGACCCAACATTACGCTAAAGTTTTAGACAGAAAGGTAAGCAATGACATGCTATTGCTAAAAGAAAAACTGGCTCAGGCTCCGCAACTACGTGTAATAAACAGTTAGTTACATCAGGTAAATGCTTTGTCCGTATCTGTCGCATCATTGTCACATAAGGTGCATCTGCCACCTGTACTTTTGCCTCAATAAATAATCAAAAATTAAATATCATGAAAACACAAATGAATTTCACAAGTGCTTCCGGCACAATCAAAAAATGCAGTAACGCAAACTGCACCTGCACCAATTGTAACTGTGGCGACAACTGTACCTGCGCAACGTGTAATTAAGTTATGAAGTCAAGCCACTCTGCGGGGTGGCTTCCTTTTCACAAATCAAGAGTTTCAATCATCATCAATAATCAACCCGAGGCGCTGCCGAATTGTTTGGAGTGCAACGGAAAAAATTTAAAATCATGTCAGTATCAAAATTATTCACATTCTTTACCTGGACCCTTATTCTCGTAGTCGACAGCATGACTGCCCAGAATATAGCTGTCGTTTCAGACAAAGTCGTCGGTGTCTATTGGTCACCAAAAAAAGATGCCAAGATCAGCATCTACAAAAAAGGAAATGCATATTACGGTAAGTCCATCTGGGTAGCCAATCCGCGAAAAGATGCTAAGAACCCTGACCAGCGCCTCCAATCCCGAGAATTACTCGGAATTGAATTATTATCAGGATTCATCTATGATGATGGTTCGTATATCAATGGTACTATTTACGATCCGGAAAGCGGCAACACCTACAAATGCAAAATGTCCATCGAAGGCAACCAGCTCAAAGTCCGGGGTTATATTGGAATCTCATTATTCGGCAGGACAGAATTGTTTGAACGCATCAACACTAAAGGCTAAATTATGAACGATTTCTTAAACACAACGACCCTGCGAAACGCAGGTTTGGTTTTAATCTTAATCTCCCTGATTTTTTCGTGGGTATTGACAATATACCGTTACATGCTGAAAGTAGACGAAGCAAAAGTAAACACCCAATACATTTTAAAAGGTCATATCGATTATTTACTGATGGGATTTTTACTCCTTATCTTGTCTTTCCTTGGCGGCCAGCCCAATTCAATATTAGTTCTGCTTAGTTGTCTCGGTACGTTTGCCAATCCAACCATGTTTATTGTTCTGGCATTTAACCAAAACATTGAAAAATCTCCCAAAAGCCTCTTTGGAATGCTAACCACTATAAGCTACATTTTCACGACCGTAGGTGTCGGCGGAATTGGTGTCTATCATTTAATGGGACATCATTCAAATCTCTTTCCACTATAACTCTAATTAAACAAATTATGATACTTGAACTATTCTGGGGTCTCATGGCAGCCCTTCCCATCTTTTTCTTAGTGCCACTTTTTCAAAAATACTTTTCAATAAAACTATTGGCAGCAACCATTCTCGTAGCAATAGCCTTTATCTATGTGGGTTTTGCGCTCAAGGAAAATTCAGTGAGCGACATCATCATCGAAGTGATCGCTGCATTAGGGTTTTATTTTATAGCAGTCATCGGTTATACAAGGAAACCACAGCTGATTGCTTTCGGGATTTTATTGCATGGTCTTTGGGATTTGACACACCACCTCATTTCCGGCCTAAATGCAAACCCTGATTATTGGCCCATTTTCTGTCTTACCATTGATGTGATCTGGAGCATCTACTTTTACTTCATATTCAAAAATCAAAAAGGGAACGTTTAACGTTCCCTTTTTTTAGCTCTTTAAAATCCGCTGCAGCTGCCTGGCCGATTTATAACCGCACTTCGAAGCGATGTATTCAATCGTATAGTCAGGATTATTCAGCATAGTGTTTGCATATTCCTTCCGAAGCAAGGTTAAATATTCCAGGACTGTCGAGCCTGTTTTTTCTTTAAACACCCTGCTTAGGTTCCTCGGACTCATATTCACCATTTCCGCGAGCATTTCAATACTGTTTTCTGAAGAAAGATTATCAATAAGGTAATCCTGCACCTGATGGATCTGCGGGTTGATGTGGTTTCTGTAATCTAAATAAATGCTTTGCTGATTATGCGTTCCGCTTCTGCGATGATAAACTACAAGCCCTCGCGCAACCCGGTGCGTAAAAAGTGGTCCTTTTAAATCCTCAAGGATGGCAAGCGCAAGATCGATACCGGCACTGATTCCCGCACTGGTATAAACATCATTGCTTTTAATGTAAAGTATGTCTGATAACACTTTGGCCTGCGGAAAAAGCTTCTGTAGCGCCTCAACACGCCGCCAGTGCGTCGTGCATTGTGTGTCTTTTAGCAAGCCGGCATGACCCAATGCGAAAGCACCGTTGCAGATCGAGCAAACCGTTATTCCGCGATCAGCGCATTGCTTCAGCCAATTAAAGAAATCCTTTTGTGCTTTAAACGCAATGCTGCTCACATACTCAAAGTCCATTCCCGGAACAAAAACAAAATCGCCTTCTTTTAACTGCGCTTCAGCATAGTGACCGACTTTCCCAAACCCCAATCCCGCAGTCGATATAGGATTGTCTTCAAAACAATAAAATTGAATGTCGGCCTCAAAGCCATAGAATTTGGCTTCGGTAAAAACCTGTACCGGTCCGGCAAAGTCCAGGAGTTCAACCGTCGGTGGTATAATAAATGCAAATGTTCTCATATTTTTATAATTCTAAGGTTAAAGATAAAAGAAAAGCCCGTCGCACGACAGACAAAATGATGTCTGATTCGGATGCGGGCTTTTCAGAATTAAGTAAGTGTTCGTTAGTCAGGAAGTTCTTCAATTTCAATCCCGAACTTTTTCATTTCGGCTTTTAATATTTTTGTCACATCATTTTCGCTGACCACCCTGAGAATGTTGTCGCAATCTTCGAGATCGAAATTCCATGTTTCCGCTGGCAGTAGTTTGTTCAGCTCCTTTTCAGTTTGCTGGGCTTTGGATTTAGAATTTATGTTGGTTTTATAGACAAGTACCATATCCGGCTTAATTATAATCAAGGGTCAACTTCACGATATAGGCATAGTGCTCGCCCGACTGTTGTGCAATCCTTTTAATGCATTGGTCAATCGGGTACTCGGTGTTGTTTTGTTTTACCATTTCAAAACCGTTAAAGTAAGCTGCATCTTTTGCACTGAGTAGTTCAGGCATGACCACATGAACCTCATCCATCTTAGGATTTATAGTATTGTCTCCAACGTGTATAAATGTCAATCCGTATTTGGTCTTCACGATAGAATCCTGGAGCGTAAATGTTTTGAACTCCTTCGGATAGGTTCGCCCATAAGTGTCAACGATGCTGGCAAACTTCAATTCGTTGAGGCCGTCGTGCAGCAGCAAACCCAATTTCCGCTTCCTGCTGAAAGCCATTTTCTTAAGGATCGACAATTTATTGCCAAAAGTCAGCGCGTCGCTGTGGTGCTGAATTTGAATGTCGTCATGCGGATAATTAACTGCCTTTGCTGCTTTAATCATCGCCTCTTTACCCAAAAGATCTTGCACCATAAGCAAACTCCCATCTACTGCATTCGCCACGCCTGCCATACTATAAACGCGGTCGCTTTTAGTAACGGAGCGGTTTTGTGTCCAGATCGGTTTGCTCCAATATTTTTTCACGCATTCGAAGTCTGTTGCATGGCAGGTAATTAATTTGCCGTCATACAATCCTGTCGCGGCAGCTGTAGAAGCACCGTCACAAATCGATATGATTCTTGTTGTCGATCCATAATGGCTTTTAATAAAATCAACGATTACAGGATCCTGTTTATTATCGCGTGCAGACATCGCTGGGATCACGATTACATCAGCCGGCAGGTGTCGGGCTTCTACTTGTGCAAAGGTCAATTGCGGCAACACGTAGAGATTCCGTTTTAACGGTATGGGCGTCTCATCCTTAGCGACAATGTATACATTGAGTTGTTCTGTTGCGTTAAACACATAAAATGGTGCGAGCATATCAAACATTTCAGTCAATTTTCCATCGGCAATGACAAAAACGGTCTTTTTGTTTTTGTCAAATTGCGGTGTTTTCCAGTTTTCAATTTTTGCACCGTGATAAGGTGAAGCTTGTCCGTAACTGAGTACGGGAAAGAAAAGTGCCAGTGCTGCCGCAGCAATCATAAGCAATAATGATAATGTGATTTTGAGTGTTCTAATAATTTGTTCCATGATGATAATTTTAATTTTTGATGATGCAAAATTGCAGCAATAAAATGCACCATTCCAGACAGGAAAATGTCAGATACGGACAAACTTAAATCGGGTCTAATTATGCTATTCAATTCCAGAATCACACACCATACTTTTAGCATACCACAAACACATTCTATAATTTTGGGTCACTACTCTCGATACCAATCCCAAATTTATATACAATGGAAACTCCGTCACACAGCGACCGGGTGCGCAGCCTGTATCAGATGCTTTTCGAAATGGCGACCGGCAACTTTACATTCCGCATCCGCAAAAGCGAGTACGATGATGAACTGGACGAACTCGCCAACGTCCTCAATATGGTCGCCTCCGCCATGCGGCAGACCATTACAAATTCCGGTTACATAACGCCATACTATACTTACCAAAGCCTGGTCCAGACAACATTTGTACTCGACAACATGTTCTT
>Ga0247814_10000953_pt1 | contig 18931 bp, 10 predicted proteins | sample UWRJL179409R1_FD_179947 | JGI IMG/M metagenome (GOLD analysis project Ga0247814, IMG submission 179947) | Plant litter microbial communities from Arlington Agricultural Research Station in Wisconsin, United States - UWRJ-L179-409R-1 | ecosystem: Environmental > Terrestrial > Plant litter >...
ATTTCTTGACGACCATAGAGCATTGGAACCACCTGATCCCATCCCGAACTCAGCAGTGAAACGATGCATCGCCGATGGTAGTGTGGGGTTTCCCCATGTGAGAGTAGGTCATCGTCAAGATTGAATTCCAGAACCCCTGATCGCTTACGCGTTCAGGGGTTTTGTTTGTCTGCTCGGAAAGTTCGAAACCCCACCGGTAAAGTTCTTTGCCTTGAAAAGCCCGACATGTGATCGACCACCAAAGAATCATCTTCGGAGGTTACACTTCGGGCCATGAACTTAAAGGCAAAGGGAAGCAACCATGTCCGTTACAACCTCTCTCAGCGCCGGCTTCATGGTGGTTCACGGCAACCGCCTGGATGACCTGCGCAGCCTGGTTGTGTCCTGGATGCGGCGCTATCCGCTTGCACCTTTGGAAAACGAAATAGCCTTGGTGCAGAGCAACGGTATCGCGCAGTGGCTCAAGCTGGCTTTGGCTGAAGACACCGATGATGACGATCTGGGCGGCTGCGGTATTGCGGCCGCCGTGGACGTTCAGCTTCCGGGCAGTTTCATGTGGCAGTTGTACCGCCTGGTGCTCGGCAAGGATGAGATTCCCGCCACCTCCCTATTGGATAAAGCCCCGCTCACATGGCGGTTGATGCGGCTGCTGCCGGCATTGATCGACCAGCCACACTTTGAGCCGTTGCGACGCTTCCTCACTGCCGATACCGATTTACGCAAGCGCTACCAACTGTCCGAGCGATTGGCAGACCTCTTTGACCAATACCAGGTGTATCGCGCTGATTGGCTCGAAGATTGGGCTGCGGGTCGACACCAGTTACGCAACGTAAGGGGGGAAGCCAAACCCCTGACCCAAGCCAACTGCTGGCAAGCCGAACTGTGGCGAGCACTTCTGGGTGATGTCGGTGCCGAAGGAATGGCGCAAAGTCGCGCCGGTGTTCACCAGCGCTTTATTGAGCGGATTCGGGGAATGAACGAAGCCCCTGCTGGATTACCGGCCCGGGTGATCGTTTTCGGCATTTCGTCATTGCCTGCGCAGGCGCTCGAAGCCTTGGCTGGCCTGGCTCGATTCAGTCAGGTTCTGCTGTGCGTGCATAATCCATGTCGTCACCATTGGGCAGACATCGTCGCCGATAAGGATCTGTTACGGCACCAATACAAGCGTCAGGCGCGCAAGCCGGGGATGCCGGTGGTGCTCGATCCGCAAGCCTTGCATCAACATGCGCATCCGCTTTTGGCTGCCTGGGGCAAGCAAGGTCGTGACTACATCAATCTGCTCGATAGCCACGACGATCCTGGCAGCTACCGTTCTTCATTCAAAGATGAACGCATCGACCTGTTCACCGACGGCGATCCAAAAAATATCCTCAATCAGCTACAGGACGACATCCTCGAGCTGCGTCCCCTCGATGAGACCCGCGAATTGTGGCCAGCAGTTGATCCACTTACAGACCGCTCGATACGTTTCCATGTCGCCCACAGCGCCCAGCGGGAAGTCGAGATTCTTCATGACCAGTTACTGGCGCGGTTCAGCAAGGACTCAAAGCTCCGCCCTCGCGACATCATCGTCATGGTCCCGGACATCGACAGCTATGCGCCGCACATCCGCGCCGTCTTTGGCCAACTGGAACGTAACGACCCGCGCTTTATCCCATTCACCCTTGCCGACCAAGGCCAGCGTGGCCGCGAGCCGCTGTTGATTGCCGTCGAGCACTTGCTGAAAATCCCCGACAGCCGTTTTCCGGTCAGCGAGATTCTCGACCTGTTGGACGTTCCGGCACTGCGCGCGCGCTTCAAGATCAACGAACGTGACCTGCCGACTTTGCATCGCTGGATCGAAGGTGCGGGCATTCGTTGGGGGCTCAATGCTGAGCAGCGCGCGGGTCTGGGCTTGCCGAATGCGCTGGAGCAGAACAGTTGGCATTTCGGCCTGCGTCGTATGTTGCTGGGCTATGCCGTAGGTGCCGGTGCGGCGTGTGACGGTATCGAGCCTTACGATGAAATTGGCGGCCTGGATGCGGCGTTGATCGGCCCGCTGGTAGCCTTGATTGATGCGTTGCAAGTTGCCCACAGTGAACTGTCCTCGCCGGCAACGCCGCAAGAGTGGGGCGCGCGCCTGCAAGCACTGCTGCAGCTGTTCTTCCTTGCCGACAGCGAACATGACGATTACCTGCTGGCTCAATTGGAGCAACTGCGGGAAACCTGGCTGGAGACCTGTGAATCCGTGGGTTTGCAGGATCAGCTGCCACTTACGGTTGTCCGTGAAGCCTGGCTGGCAGGCCTTGATCAGGGCCGTTTGTCCCAGCGCTTTCTCGCCGGCTCGGTTAACTTCTGCACCTTGATGCCCATGCGTGCGATTCCCTTCAAACTGGTCTGCCTGCTGGGCATGAACGACGGCGATTACCCGCGCGCGCAACCGCCGTTGGACTTCGATTTGATGGGCAGCGATTACCGCCCCGGTGATCGTTCACGGCGCGAAGATGATCGTTATCTGCTGCTTGAAGCGCTGCTTTCAGCACGCGATCAGCTTTACATCAGCTGGGTAGGACGCAGTATTCGCGACAACAGCGAGCGGCCGTCGTCGGTGCTGATCGGTCAGCTGCGCGACCATCTGGCCAGCGGCTGGAAGTTGGCGAACGCCGTCGAACCGATGGACAGCAAAAAGCGCGATCCCGGCCAACAACTGCTGCACAAGCTGACTCTGGAACATCCGCTACAGCCATTCAGCGCGCAGTATTTCCATGAGGGGACCGAGTTCTTCAGCTTTGCCCGGGAATGGCAAGTGCTGCATGAGCCTCGCACCGAAGCGGCGCAGCTCCCGGCGCTGACGACGCACGAGCAGGACGACCCGCTCACTCTGGCGCAGCTCCAGGATTTCCTGAGAAATCCGGTGAAGCACTTCTTCAGCCAGCGCCTGAAAATCTATTTCGAAGTCGCCGAAGCACCCCTCGCTGATGAAGAACCTTTCGTGCTCGATGCGCTTGAGCGTTACGGCCTGAGCGACAGCCTGCTCAATGCAGCGCTGACGCAACCGGGCGATATCGACCGAGCGCTGCAAGCCCAGGCGGTGAAGCTGCAAGGCAGCGGCTTGCTGCCCATGGCGGGTTTCGGCACCAGTTTGCAGGAAGAATTGATCGAACCATTGCCCGATTTGTTGCAGCGCTATGAAGATTTGCTGCGCAAGTGGCCGGAGCCATTGAGCAGTGCCTTGCCCGTGAGCTACAGCCATCAAGGTACGGCGCTGGAAGGTTGGTTGGGCGGCCTGCATCGCAACGCAAAAGGCGAGTACTTGCTCGTCACGGCGATTCCCAATGCCATCGGCGGCAAGAAAACCCGCAAATGGCATCGCTTGATTCGCCCGTGGGTGCTGCATCTGGTCGCGTGCGCCTGTGACTTGCCGTTGAGTACGGCGCTGGTCGCCAGTGACGAAACCCTGCTTCTGGCGCCGCTGGATAAAACCGTCGCCATCGACGCACTGAATAATTTGCTCACTGCCTGGCAAAGCGGCATGCAGCGGCCGCTGCCGGTCGCCGTGAAAACCGCGTTTGCCTGGCTTGCTCAGAATGACGACGTCAAAGCCGAAGCCATGGCCCGTAAAGCCTATGAAGGTGACGGACAGACCACTGACGGTGAGCGCCGCGAAAGCACTGCGCTGGCTCGGCAGTTCCCGGATTTCAATGCGCTGCTCGACAGCGAAGCATTCAGCGGTTGGTGCCACTCGCTGTACAAGCCGATATTCGATGCCCCATGGCAATCTCTGTCCAGCGAGGAGGCCAGCGCATGACTGTCAATCCAGAGCAGACCGCATCCCTGGCGTTACGCTTTCCCCTGCGCGGCAGCCAGCTGATCGAAGCCAGCGCCGGCACAGGCAAGACCTTCACGATATCGGCGCTGTATGTGCGTCTGGTGCTTGGGCATGGCGGCGAAGACTCGGCTTTTGGTCGTGAGTTATTGCCCCCGCAGATTCTGGTGGTGACTTTCACCGACGCCGCCACCAAAGAGCTGCGCGACCGGATTCGCATCCGCCTGGCCGAAGCCGCACGTTTCTTCCGTGACGAAATCGCCGCCCCCGATGAGTTGATCGCCGAGTTGCGCGATCAATTCAGTGCCGGGCAATGGCAAGCCTGCGCGAGTCGCCTGGATATCGCGGCGCAATGGATGGACGAAGCCGCGGTTTCGACTATTCACAGCTGGTGTCAGCGCATGCTGCGCGAGCACGCCTTCGACAGCGGCAGCCTGTTTACCCAAACCCTGGAAACCGACCACAGCGACTTACTGGGCGAAGTGCTGCGCGATTACTGGCGGCGCTTTTGCTATCCCATGAGCGGCGACGCGCTGAAATGGGTTCGGGCGCATTGGGGCGGTCCGGCGGCGCTGTTGCCTCGGGTGCGCTCGCTGTTTGGCAGCGAACGCAAAGTCCCGGATCAGGAACCCGCCGAGCTGATCGCAGCGTCGTTGCAGCAACGCCGTGATGCACTCAAAGCACTGAAAGCGCCATGGATCGAATGGGCCAACGAACTGCATGTGATCTGCATGGACGGCGTGGCCTGCAAAGTGGTCGACGGTCGCAAGATGCAGGAGCGCTACTTCAAGCCCTGGTTTGAAAAGCTCAACGCGTGGGCAGCTGATGAAGAGCAGGAAGATCTGGATCTGGGCACCGGTTTCACCCGTCTGACCCCGGACGGCATTGCCGAGGCCTGGAAGAGTAATCCGCCTGCGCACCCGGCATTCGAGGCGATGGTGGAGCTGAAAGTCGCCCTCGACACGCTGCCCACACCCGATGCTGCGGTGCTGGAACATGCCGCCCATTGGGGCGGCGTGCGCTTTGAAGAGGAAAAGCGTCGTCGCGCGGAAATGGGCTTCGACGACATGCTGCTGCGCCTTGATGCAGCCTTGCAGAGTTCGGGTGGCGAACGCTTGGCGACGTTGATTCGCGAGCAGTTTCCGGTGGCGCTGATCGACGAATTCCAGGACACCGATCCGGTGCAGTACCGGATTTTCGAAAGTATCTACCGCCTTGAAGAAAACGACCGGGAAACCGGGCTGTTCCTGATCGGCGATCCGAAGCAGGCGATCTACGCTTTTCGGGGCGCCGACATTTACACCTATCTGCGCGCGCGCCAGGCGACGACCGGGCGCTGGCACACGCTGGACACCAACTATCGCTCCAGCCACGCGATGGTCGAGGCGGTCAATCATGTGTTTTTACGTGCCGAACAGCGACCGGAAGGGCGCGGCGCATTTCTGTTCCGTCATGGCGACACCAATCCTGTGCCGTTCCTGGCCGCGCGTTCCCAAGGGCGCAAGGAAACGCTGCAAGTCGATGGCGCAGCTTTACCCGCGCTGAATGTCTGGCAACTGCCCAGCGACCAGCCGCTGTCCGGCGTGACTTACCGGCAGCAACTGGCAGCCAGCTGCGCCAGTGAAATCGTCGCGCTGCTCAATGGCGGTCAGCAAGGACGCGCCGGTTTCGCCGCGCCGGGCCACGAGCTGCGCGGTTTGAAGCCTGCCGACATCGCGATTCTGGTCCGCGACGGCAAAGAAGCGCAGGCGGTGCGCGCCGAGCTGTCGGCCCGTGGCGTGCGCAGCGTTTACCTGTCCGACAAGGATTCGGTGTTCGCCGCTCAGGAAGCCCATGATCTGCTGAGTTGGCTCAAGGCCTGCGCCGAGCCGGATTCGGAGCGCACTTTGCGCGCCGCGCTGGCCTGCATCACCTTGAACCTGCCATTGGCCGAGCTGGAACGCCTGAATCAGGACGAGCTGGCCTGGGAAGCTCGGGTCATGCAGTTTCGCGGTTATCACTTGATCTGGCGCACTCAGGGCGTACTGCCGATGTTGCGCCGCTTGCTGCATGACTTTCATTTGCCGCAGACATTGATTGCGCGGCATGACGGTGAACGGGTGTTGACCAACCTGCTGCACTTGTCCGAATTGCTGCAACAGGCCGCTGCCGAACTGGACGGCGAGCAAGCGCTGATTCGTCATCTGGGCGAACATCTGGCGCTGTCCGGTCAGGCGGGTGAAGAACAGATCCTGCGCCTGGAAAGCGATGAGCAACTGGTCAAGGTCGTGACCATTCACAAGTCCAAGGGCTTGCAGTATCCGCTGGTCTTTCTGCCCTTCATTTGTTCGTCAAAACCTGTGGATGGCAGCCGTTTGCCGTTGCACTTCCACGATGAACAGGGCAAGGCGCAAATCAGTCTGAAACCGACGGCGGCGTTGATCGAGCAGTCCGATAACGAGCGTCTGGCCGAAGATCTGCGCTTGCTATACGTGGCCCTGACGCGCGCCGAATCGGCGTGCTGGCTCGGCGTCGCAGATTTGAAACGCGGCAACGCCAACAGCTCGACCCTGCACCGTTCGGCTTTGGGTTATCTGTTGGGCGGTGGCGTCCCGCTCGCCGAGTCCGCAGGCCTGAGCATATGGCTGCGGGATCTGGGCGAAGGTTGCGCCGGGCTGAGCATTGAGAACCTGCCCACGCCCACCGCTGAAACGTTCAGCCCGCCGCGCAACCAGGCGACGTTGCTCAAGCCGCGCATGCCCAAGCGCCGTGCTGCCGAAAACTGGTGGATCGCGTCCTACAGCGCCTTGCGGATTGGCGACACCATTACTACAAGCGGTGACGAATCACCTGACAGCCCGCAAGCGCAGAAACTCTTTGATGACGAACGCCTTGATCCCGAGGCACCTCGGGAAGTTTTGGTCAGCGGTGGCGATATCCATCGCTTTCCACGCGGGCCAAACCCCGGCACCTTCCTGCACGGTTTGCTGGAATGGGCGGGTAACGAAGGGTTTGCCGCTGCGGCGAACAATCCGGCACTGCTGGAAGATGCCATCGCCCGGCGCTGCAATCGACGCGGCTGGGAAGGCTGGATCGGCACGCTTACGGGCTGGCTGCAACACTTGCTGAACATGCCGCTGCCCCTGGCGGGCGACAGTCAGGCGATTTCCCTGGGCGCGATGGATCAGCCCAATCAGTACCGCATCGAGATGGAGTTCTGGTTCGCCTGTCACAAGGTCGATGTCGCGCAAATGGACAGTCTGGTGCGCCGCTACACCCACGGCAATGCGCCCCGGGCGGCAGCGGAAACGGTCTCGCTGAACGGTATGTTCAAGGGCTTCATCGACTTGACCTTCGAACACGAAGGGCGTTTTTACGTTGCCGATTACAAGTCCAATTGGCTCGGCGTCAATGACGAGGCGTATACCCAGGACGCGATGGTCGCCTCGATTCTGGACAACCGTTACGACCTGCAATACGTCCTGTATCTGCTCGCCTTGCATCGCCAACTCAAGGCACGCCTGGCGGATTACGACTACGACCGGCACATGGGCGGCGCGCTGTATCTGTTCCTGCGCGGCAGCCATTCCGCCAGCCAGGGCGCGTACTTCACCCGACCGCCACGGGAGCTGATTGAAAGTCTGGATCTGTTGTTCCAGGGCAAATCACTGACACCGGAATTCGCCCTGACTGGAGATTTCGCATGAGCCGTTCCTTCGCCGAATTGCTGCCAACGCCACTGGACGCGCAAAGTCTGGCCGACCTTGCGCCGTTGACTCGGGTCAGCGACCTGCTGCTGTTGCTGGAACGCTGGGTCGAACGCGGCTGGTTGCGGGCGCTGGACAAAGCCTTCGTGGCGTTTCTCAGTGAACTTGATCCCGCGGCCGATTCGCGAGTGCTGCTGGCCGCTGCGTTGACCAGCCATCAGCTGGGCCACGGGCATGTTTGCCTGGACCTGTTTGAAACCCTGAAAGAACCGGACTTCGCGCTGTCGCTGCCTCCCGAAGGTGACGCGCAAGGCGGGCCGATGTTGCTGCCGTCGCAGCTGTTGGTCGCGCTGGACGGCGAAGCCTGGTGTCAGGCATTGCTCTGCAGCACGCTGGTCGCACGCGGCGATGATCAAAGTGAAAGTGCCGCACGCAGGCCGTTGGTGTTGTCTGATCGGCGTCTGTACCTGCGCCGTTACTGGACTTACGAGCGACGTATCGACACGGCGTTGCGCGAACGACTGGCACAACAGGAAGCGGCGCCAGCGGATCTGGCGCAACGTCTCGACGGCTTGTTCGGACCGGCCAATCCCGCGCCGGATGCGTTGATCGACTGGCAGAAGCTGGCCTGTGCCTTGGCGACGCGTGGCGCGTTCAGCATCATCACCGGCGGTCCCGGTACCGGCAAAACCACCACGGTGGTGCGGCTGTTGGCGTTGCTGCAAGCGCCAGCCGTGCAACGTGGCCAGCCGCTGCGTATCCGTCTCGCCGCGCCAACCGGCAAGGCGGCGGCGCGCTTGACCGAATCCATCAGCCAGCAGGTGCAATCCCTGGATGTCAGCGAAGACGTGCGGCAGAAAATCCCCAGTGAAGTGACCACCGTGCACCGGCTGCTGGGCAGTCGTCCAGGCACGCGGCACTTCCGCCACCATTCGGGCAATCCATTGCCGCTGGATGTGTTGGTGGTCGATGAAGCCTCGATGATCGATCTGGAAATGATGGCAAATCTGCTCGACGCCTTGCCGCCCCATGCGCGCATGGTTTTACTCGGCGACAAGGACCAGCTGGCCTCGGTGGAAGCCGGCGCGGTGTTGGGGGATTTGTGTCGCGATGCCGAGGCGGGTTTCTACAGTCCGCAAACCCAGGCGTGGCTGGAAGCAATCAGTGGTGAGAACCTGAACGCAAGCGGCTTGCAGCAAGGCGATGCGCTGCAGCACCCGTTGGCCCAGCAAGTGGTGATGTTGCGTCACTCCCGGCGCTTCGGGCAGGGCAGCGGCATTGGTCAGCTGTCGCGGCTGGTCAATCAGCAACAGGTCGAAGCGGCGCGTGCTTTGCTGGCGGCCCGCAGCCACGGGGATCTGTTCGCCCTTGCACTCAAGGGTGAGCAGGATCATTCCCTGGAGCGGCTATTGCTCGACGGGCACGGCCAGGGCCACGAAGGCCCGCAGGGCTATCGGCATTATCTGGGCGTGATGACCGGGCAGCGGCCGCCACTGGACGCCGCGCTTGAAGATGAATGCTGGAGCCGCTGGGCGCGGGCGGTGCTGGAAGCGTTCGACGCGTTCCAGTTGCTGTGCGCGGTGCGTAAAGGGCCGTGGGGTGTCGAGGGTCTTAATCGGCGCATCACCAGCGCGCTGTTCAGCGCCGGGCTGATCGAAGGCGACCAGCATTGGTATGAAGGCCGTCCGGTACTGATGACCCGCAATGATTACGGCCTGGGCCTGATGAATGGCGATATCGGCATCGCCTTGCGCTTGCCGGAGCGCGACGGCGTCGAAGCCAGCGAACAGGTATTGCGCGTGGCTTTCCCGCGTAACGACGGCAGCGGCGGGGTGCGCTTCGTCTTGCCGAGCCGGCTCAACGATGTGGAAACCGTGTACGCCATGACGGTCCACAAATCCCAGGGCTCGGAGTTCGCCCACACCGCGCTGATCCTGCCGGAAGCGTTGAACCCGGTGCTGACCAAAGAGCTGGTCTACACCGGCATCACCCGCGCCAAACACTGGTTCAGCCTGATCGAGCCGCGTCAGGGTGTGTTTGAAGAAGCGTTGCGGCGCAAGGTGAAGCGCTTGAGCGGGTTGATGTTGGGGGTTTGAGTTTTTGCGCCAATCGGTAGGACCGGACTTGTCCGGGAAGTGTTGGCCCAGGCAATCGGGGTGAGTCAGCTCGATCCCGGTTGCCGGACTGGCCAATCGGGGACAAGTCCTCTCCTACGGATGTCAGCTCACTTATCCAGCCCCATAAACTGCACAACCCGTTCTCCAGCCTGACCATCGCGAATCGCTTGCGGCGCGGCGTCGGCCTGGATGACGCCGTTTTCCATGAAGATCACCCGATCCGAAATGGACATGGCGAAGTCCATTTCATGGGTCACGATCAGCATGGTCATGCCTTCCTTGGCCAGGTCGCTGATCACCTTCAACACGTCACCCACCAGTTCCGGGTCCAGCGCCGAGGTCGGTTCGTCGAACAGCATGATCTTCGGGTCCATCGCCAGGGCGCGGGCGATGGCGACGCGCTGTTGCTGGCCGCCGGATAACTGATGCGGATACTTGTGCGCATGGGCCAGCAGGCCGACTTTATCCAGCAGGGCGTAGGCGCGCTGTTCGCTCACGGTCTTGTCGCGGCCGTGATAACGCGGCGCCAGGGTGACGTTGTCGAGAATGGTGCGGTGCGGGAACAGGTTGAAGTTCTGGAACACCATGCCGATGCGCTGCACGCCCCGGCGGATCTGAGGATTGTTCGGCTTGTCGCCAGCCTGAATGAAGCTTTCGCCGAACAGAATGATCTCGCCCTTATCGATGCTTTCCAGGCCATTGACGGTACGAATCAATGAAGTCTTGCCCGAGCCGGACGGGCCGATGATGGAAATCACCTGACCGCAATTCACTTCCAGATCGATACCCTTGAGCACTTCGTGATGGCCGTAGCTTTTATGAATGCCGCGCAGCTGCAAGGCGGGCGTGGCGCCATTGGCAGCGGCAACCGAAGCTTGCAGGGACGGCGAGGCGATGCGCGTGCGCAGCTGCGTCAGGCTCGAGTCGTCCAGGGTTTGCGGCTTGCGGTTGTTCAGCTCCAGATGGCGTTCCAGCCAGCTGAACAGCCAGCCGAACACCGTCACGATCAGCACGTAATACACCGCCACCGCCGACAGGGTTTCCATGACCAGAAAGTTTTGCGCGTACAAGCGCTGGCCGACCGTCAGCAGCTCGGTGAGGGAAATCACCGAGACCAGCGACGTCAGTTTGACCACGGTGATGTATTCGTTGATCAGCGTCGGCAGGGAAATCCGAAACGCCTGCGGGATCACGATCAACCGCTGCAAGCCGATGAAGCCCACGCCCAGCGCACGCCCGGCTTCCTTCTGGCCTTTGGCCACGGAGATCAGGCCGCCACGATGGATTTCCGCCATGTATGCCGCTTCCGTCACCACCAGGGCGAGCAGGCCGGAGTAGAACGGGTTGGACAGCACTTCACGGGTAAACGGAAACATCTGCGGCAGGTTGTAGACGAATACCACCAACACCAACAGCGGGACGCTGCGGAAGAACCAGATATAAATCGATGCCGGAATGCTCAACAGCCGCGAAGTCGACAGCTTGGCCGACGCCAGCAGAAAGCCGAGCAGCATGCCGATGAACCAGCCCAGGGCGCTGAGCTGGATGACGGTGATGCACGACTCCCAGAAGTCCGAGATCGAAAACAGAGAAAAAAAGTAGGACCATTCGAATTGCATGTACACCTCAAGTTCAGCCGCTCAACCGCCCGTAGCTACCGTGTCTGACGCGCTCCCGGCTGAAGCCGGTCCTACGGAGCATGCATATCCGTAGGACTGGCTTTAGCCGGGAGGACGTCGGGCCAGACACCGCACAATACGAGGTGGCCTCTAATGCTGTGAATCAGTTACCTGGCTCTTCCAGGTTGTACTTTTTCAGCAGGGCCGCGTATTCGCCGGACTTCTTGGTTTCGTCGAAGGCTTTGAGCAGCGCCTGATACAGCGCGTCGTTACCCTTCTTGACGTAGATGCCCAGGGTTTGCTGATAGATCGAATGTTCGGTGCTGACCACCACGCGGCCTTTGGTGCGTTCGGCGATCATGCCGGCTGCGCCGTCGATTTCCACTTGAGCCTGAACGTTGCCCGACAACAACGCCTGGGTGACTTCCGGCGCGGACGGGAATTCGCTGACCGAGATCGCGCCTTTCTTGTTCGGCACGCAGTAATCAGTGGACAGCTTGTTGAATTGCGCGACCCAGGTGGTGCCTTTTTCCAGGCCGACTTTCAGGCCGCAAAGATCTTCCGGGACTTTGGGTTTGAGCGGGCTGTCCTTGAGCACCATGATCGCCGCGCCGGTTTTGGCGTAAGCGATGGTTTGCGCCTGGACCTGACGTTCCGGCGTGATGTACATGCCCGAAATGATTGCGTCGTAGTGACCGGCATTCAGGCTCAGGATCAGGCTGGAGAACTTGGTGTCAACGAAGTCTGCTTTCAGGTCCATGTGTTTGGCGAGCAGGCGTGACAGTTCCGGATCGGAGCCGACCACGTTCTTCTTCTCGTCGTAGGACTCGAACGGCGGATAGGTGATTTCCATACCGACTTTGAATACGCCCGGCGTCACGGTGGTCGCGGCGTGTGCCAGGCCTGCGCCGAGGACGGCGGCGGCAAGCACGGTCAAGCGGACAGCAAGGTTGTTTTTATTGCGCATCGTCGGTGACTCCGAGGTCAGAAGGTAAGGCACGGTTGGGTTGATTCAGGTACTTCAGTCAGGCAATGCGCGTCTTGAAAACCATCAGGACGGTTCCGCTGTCTGGTTCTTCAAGTGGCCGAAACTCGAAGGTTTGCGGGCTTTTTCATACAGCTTGAGTTCGCCGTTCTCCACTTTTTTACGCAGGTACGAGTAGGTCTGCAGGGCCTGGCCGAACATGTGTTCACCGATGGTGATCTCTTCGTAGTCCTTGCCATCCTGAATGAATTGCGGCAACGGTTTGATCTGGGTATGGAAGTCGCAGGCGTAGAACAGCGGGAACGAGTAGCGCTCTTCGCTGACGGTCCTGACCCGGTGGGCCGTTGCAACGAACGTACCAGCGGTCATCACTTCGAGCATGTCGCCAATGTTGACCACGAACGCGTCTTCAACGGGCGGCGCGTCGATCCATTGGCCTTGATCGTTCATCACTTCCAGGCCCGGTTTGTCGGCGAGCAAGATGGTGAAGCATTCGTAATCGGTGTGCGCACCAATACCGGGCGCGTCCTGTGCGGCGCCGTCGAACGGGTAGTGGATCAGGCGCAGTTTCGAAGGCGGGCGCGTGACCAATGCCTCGAAGTAACCCTCCTCAAGACCCAGCGCCAACGCGAAGCCATCGAACAGGCGCCGACCCAAGGCAAATACTGCGGCGTAGTAAGCCTGAACCGCCGGCTTGAAGCCCGGCAGGTCCGGCCATTCATTGGCGCCGATCAGCGGCGTCTTGGCAATCACCAGCGGATCTTCATCGCCCACTTCAAAACCGATATCGAAGGCTTCCTTGTGATCCGGCTTACCCTTGGCGTAAACCTCTTCGCCTTCCGGCACGAAGCCTTTATGGCTGCGGGACGTGCCGATGTAATGCTGCATCTTGTAGTCGAGCGACTGGGCGAACAGATCCTTGGCGGCCTGCCGCAAATCGTCGATCAGCTGTTTGTCGATGCCATGATTCTTGATGTAGAGAAAACCCACTTCCCGAGCCGCCGCGCCGAGTTCATCGGCCACGGCCTGACGCTGGGCAAGGTCGGCGCTGAACAGCCCGGCGATATCCACCAGCGGGATGCTGTTGAAATTGGCGGTTTGAGTGGCGTTTTTATTGTGTTCAGGCATGACGACAACGCTCCTTTAACGACGGGTCGATTGAGTGAAGTGCTGGAAATGTTCGCGCTCGGTCTGGCCCATCCATACGTTCAGCGACCACAGATCGGCTACCGGAACATTGGTGAAGGGCAAGTGATGCAGGTAGCCGTCGGCGCCGAATTCCGGGGTCAGCGTGCTGACTTGATAGCCACGCGCCTGTTGCGAACGCCAGATGGCTTCCCAGTGTTGCTGGTGGAAGGTTAGCTCTTTGGCGTATTCCGGCGCGGCGGGATGCGGAACCTGCGGGCCCTGGTCATAACCGACCCGCGCCTGAATGTGATGCACCCGCTCGACGAAGGCGCCGAGGTCGTCTTCCGGGTCGTTGAGCAGGCGTTCGCAGGTGACGATCCAGTGGCTGATGTCGCTGGTGAACAGCAAGTCGGGCAGTTGGCGAATCAGTTCGAGGGTGATCCATGGATTGAACAGCGAGCGGGAGCGATGGGTTTCAAAGGACACCACCTGGCCGTGCTTGCGCGCCAGATCCAGCGCCTGACCGAAGAAATCCACCTGTTGCGGCAACTGCCAGCGGTCATTGCCGGCCAGCACATTGACGAAGCGCGGCGTCAGTTCGCCGGCCCAGCCGAGCTTTTTGTCCAGGTCGATCAAGTGTTCGGCAACGGTGGCCGACTGTTCCGGCAGCACGTCATAGGCGGTGAATACGGTGCTGATGTAGCCCACGCGGTTGGCGCGCAGGAACGCGGCAAACTCGGCACGCTCGGCGGTGCCCAGCGGCAGGCGGGCTTCCATGCCGTCGAAGCCGACTTTGAGCAGTTCTTCCAGGGCTTGCGTCTTGCTGGCGGTGTAGCCCCAAAGGGTGCGGAAAATTTCCAGTTTCATCGTTCGACCTCAAAGATTACTCAAGCGACTGGCGCAACTCGCCCGCGGTGTTGGTTGACCGGAGCAAAAAAATCATTAGCGGGCAGTAGCAAACGGGAACGTAATCTGCGGGCCGATCTCTTTGGAACGGTCTCAATGCTGGCGATCTTAGGGGCGCATCACGCAAGGGAAGAATAGGAAAGCTCAAATCCATAGTTCAGAGATTTCTAAACTAATCGTGGCCGTTGCCACCGTCCGTAGGACCGGATTCATCCGGGAGGGCGTGCACCCGGCTAAAGCCGGTCCTACGGGTGGACGTTTATGGCGATAGCAGCATAAACGCCGGAGTTATAGGCATTCCGTCACTTGGTGGCACAAGCGTACTATTCACATCCTGCTTTACGGCTGACGCTGACGTCAGTGCGTTTACTTCTTTTTCGCTCATGGGACGGGATTTACCCCAGGCCGATCATGGGCGCGCTGTTTGTATGCATTCCCGGCCATGTCCCGGGGAGCCAGAGAATTATCCGAATAGAACCGAAATCGCTGTGGACCAGCGTTGCCCCTGGCGACGCATCAGCGCTAAACCGTGATGAATGCCAGAGGCTTTGTGATGCAAAAACTACTGATCAATGGTCAGGAACATGAGCTGGATGTCGCTCCCGACATGCCACTGCTCTGGGTCCTGCGCGATGTCGTGGGTCTGACCGGCACCAAATACGGCTGCGGTATTGCCCAGTGCGGCGTTTGCACGGTTCACCTGGATGGCCAGGCCGTGCGTTCCTGCGTGCTGCCGGTCAGCGCCGTTGCCGGACGTAAAGTCACGACGATTGAAGCGGTCGGCGAATTGCCGGTCGGCCAGCAAGTGCAACAAGCCTGGCTGGCCCACGAAGTCGTGCAGTGCGGTTACTGCCAGCCCGGCCAGATCATGTCTGCCGTGGCACTTCTGCAGGCGCATCCGGATGCCAACGATGAACAGATCACCACGGCCATGGCCGGGAATCTGTGCCGTTGTGCGACCTATACGCGCATTCGCGCCGCCATCAAAAGCGTCAGCCAAGCCTGAAGGAAGTCACCATGTCAGAGGTAAAAGGATCTGCCACGACGGTTTCCCGTCGCGGGCTGCTCAAAGGTGGCGCGCTTTCTTTGGGCGGGTTGGTGATCAGCACCTGGTTGCCGCCAATGGTCAATCGCAGCTTCGCCGCTGAGGCGGTGAGTGCGGCGCGACTGGGTGATAACGCGTCACCGGGTTTTGGTGCATTCGTGCGCGTCGGCCTCGACGGCCATGTCACCGTTATTTCGCCAAAAATCGAAATGGGTCAGGGCGTGCAGACGGGCATCGCCATGATGGTCGCTGAAGAACTGGAAGTGCCGCTCAGCCAGGTCAGCATCGAAGAAGCGCCGCCGAACGGTGCGTTGTACACCGACAACATCTTGCAGTTCCAGGCCACCGGTGGTTCTTCATCCACTCGTTATACCTGGGAGCCGTTGCGCCGTGCGGGCGCCAGCGCTCGAGTGTTACTGGTCCAGGCCGCAGCGATTCGGTGGAAGGTTGCGCCGAGCCAATGCCGCGCCGAAAACGGTCAGGTGCTCGGTCCGAACGGCCAGACCGCCGTTTATGGCGACTTGGTTCAAGCAGCTTCAGCATTGCCACTGCCCAGCGACGTGCCGCTCAAAGCCATCGCTGATTTCAAACTGCTTGGCACGCCAGCCCAACGCCTGGACACGCCCAACAAGGTCAACGGTTCGGCGCAGTTCACCATCGACCTGAAAATCCCCGACATGCTCATCGCCTCGACGCTGACCTGTCCGGTATTTGGCGGCAAGCTGCGCGGCGTGAAAAACGAAGACGCGGCGCGCAAGGTGCCGGGCGTACGCGATGTGATTCGCCTGGACAACGCCGTGGCGGTCACCGCGACGAATTTCTGGTCGTGTCAGCAAGCGCTCAAGGCGCTGGAAATCGACTGGGACATGGGCCCGCATGCCGCTGTCGATTCCGCGCAGCTGGACAAGGCCTTGCTCGACGCCAGCTCCAAAGACGGCGTATTCGCCAAGCAGACCGGTGATATTGGCGCGGCGTTGAAAAACGCGTCGAGTCATTTCGAAGCGGTTTATGAGCAGCCGTTCCTGTCCCACTCGCCGCTGGAACCCATGACCTGCGTCGCCCACGTGCGCCCGGACATGTGTGAACTCTGGGTCGGCTGCCAGGCGCCGACCTTTGCCCAGATGGGCGCGGCGAAAGTCTGCGGCATGCCTGTGGATAAAGTGGTTATCCACAACCAGTTGATCGGCGGTGGTTTCGGCCGTCGTCTGGAATCGGACTTCATCTTCCAGGCCGTGGACATCGCCCGGCAGCTCAGCTACCCGATCAAATTGATCTGGAGCCGCGAAGAGGACATGACCCACGATCGCTATCGCCCGCATTACGTCGACCGCCTGAATGCCGCGCTGGACAAGGATCTGCGTCCGGTTGGCTGGGAACATCGCATTGCTGGCGCTTCGGTCATGGCGGCGTACATCGGCAAGCTGCCGGAAAGCGGCGTCGATGGCGATGCCGTGGAAGTGGCGATTGATCCGGTCTACAAACTGGCCAACCTGCAAGTGCGCTACATCCGTCAGGACCCGGACGTGATTCCGGTTTCCTGGTGGCGCGGCGTGGGTCCGTTGCGCAGTACTTATGCCGTGGAATGTTTCATCGACGAGCTGGCGCACAACGCCAAGGCCGATCCGGTGGACTACCGCTTGAGCCTGATGCAGGACCAGCCACGCGCCCAGGCCGTGCTGAAAAAAGCCGCGGAACTGGCTGACTGGAAAACCCCGTTGCCGGCCGGTCAAGGCCGTGGCGTTGCCGTGAGCGCGGTGTTTGGCAGCTTCGTTGCGACTGTGGTCGAGCTGGAAATGCAGGGCGACAAGGGCGTACGCATCAAGCGGCTGATCACCGTCATCGACTGCGGCTTCGTCAACAACCCGACTTCAGTGGCTTCGCAGATGGAAGGCGGCACGCTGTTCGGGCTGTCCGCCGCGCTGTTCAACGAAATCCTCATCGAGAAAGGCCAGGTGGTGCAGAACAACTTCCACGCCTATCGACAGATTCGCATGAGCGACGCGCCATCTGTGCAAGTGCACCTGATGCCGAGCGCCGAAAGCCCGGGCGGCGTTGGCGAAACCGGCGCCGTGCCGGTTGCTGCGGCATTGGTCAACGCGCTGCATGCCGCCTCGAAAGTGCGCGAGCGCCGTCTTCCATTGAGCCGCTTCGGCTATTTCACTGTTTAAGGAGCGCTGTCATGAAAGTGTTTAACTATGCGCTCGCGCTGTTGGGTGCAGGCTTCGGGCTGATGGCCCAGGCTGCGCAATCACCATCGGATCCGGCCCTGATCGGCAAAGGCGAATACCTGACCCGCGCTGCCGACTGCGTGGCCTGCCATGTAACACCGGGCGGCAAGCCGTTCGCTGGCGGCCTGGAGTTCAAGCTGCCGTTCGGCACCCTGTATTCGCCGAACATCACCCCGGACAAAGACACCGGGATCGGCAACTGGACCGACGACGAGTTCGTCAGCGCCCTGCAAAAAGGCGTTGGCAAGGACGGCAAGCATTACTACCCCGCGTTCCCGTACACGTCCTACACCATGATGCCCCGCGAAGACATTCTGGCGATCAAGGCGTATCTGTTCAGCCTTGAGCCGATCAGCCAGAAGCCGCCGGAAAATGACCTGTCGTTCCCGTTCAACCAGCGTTGGGGCATGTTCTTCTGGAATGCCGTATTCGCTGACAACGAGCGCTTCGTGCCGGACAGCAAACAGTCGGCGGAATGGAATCGCGGCGCGTACCTGGTGCAAGGGCCGGGACACTGCGGCGAATGTCACACCCCGCGCAATATCTTCCAGGCCATGAGCTCCGGTAAATCCCTGGCCGGTGGCGAACTGGGCAACTGGCGCGCCTACAACATCAGCTCCGATGCCAAACACGGGATCGGCGCCTGGCCGCAGGAAGCGCTGGTCAGTTATTTGTCCCAGGGTTATGCGCCAGGTTACGGCGGTGCGGGTGGTCCCATGGCTGACGCCGTTGAACACAGCCTGCGCTTCCTGACGCCTGCGGATGTGAATGCGATTGCGGTGTACCTCAAATCGACACCCGCGCGCAGTGAAGGCATTGCACGGCCGACCGTGGCGATCAACGATCAGGCTGACAAAGGCCTGGGTCACAAAGTCTTCACCGACTCGTGCGTTGCCTGTCACCGCCTGGACGGCACCGGCAATCAGTCGCCCATCGCAACCCTGGTGGGGCTGAAAACCGTCAACGATCCAGCGGGCACCAACCTGATGGCGACATTGCTGGAAGGTCACACCCAAGGCACGCGCCGCGTCGACCAACGCATGCCCGACTTCGCCCGCGCCTACAGCGACGTCGAACTCGCCGCCGTCAGCACCTTCGTCCTGCGCCGCTTCGGGCAGAGCAATGGCGAGGTCAAGGCAGCAGACGTCGCGAAAGGGCGGGCAAGTTCGTTGCATTGATAACAACCAGTCCGTAGGACCGGCTTTAGCCGGGAGGGCGAAAGATCTGACAACGCAGCCGCTGCGAATGTACTGGCTTGCTCCCGGCTGAAGCCGGTCCTACAACATGAACTGCTCCCCAAAATTTGGACGGTTTTGTTAAGCGGCTCGCGGCTGGGTCCTGTAGGCCACAGGACTCAGTCCGCCTAGCTTCATTTTGATGCGATCGTGATTGTAGTAACGGATGTAATCATC
>Ga0247814_10000955_pt1 | contig 18895 bp, 17 predicted proteins | sample UWRJL179409R1_FD_179947 | JGI IMG/M metagenome (GOLD analysis project Ga0247814, IMG submission 179947) | Plant litter microbial communities from Arlington Agricultural Research Station in Wisconsin, United States - UWRJ-L179-409R-1 | ecosystem: Environmental > Terrestrial > Plant litter >...
CAGTGCTATTGCTCGTGTTGTTAAGGCTATTGCTCGTGTTGTTAAGGCTATTGCTCGTGTTGTTAAGGCTATTGCTCGTGTTGTTAAGGCTCCTGCTCGTGTTGTTAAGCCTCCTGCTCGTGTTGTTAAGGCTATTGCTCGTGTTGTTAAGCCTATTGCTCGTGTTGTTGAGCCTCCTGCTCGTGTTGTTGATGAGCAGCCATTCAAGGGATAATAGTGAAGCGCAAAGGTATTTTAGAAAGACTATAACAGCGCACTACCGTAATTTTGATTTAAGCATTTGTGCCGCTTTCGTATAGCCGCCTTCTGCACCATCTACAAAATGAACATGGCTGTCCTCCAAATTCCTGACATAACATGACATGATCGAAGCGCTGCTTGTATGTATGCCAAATATAATTTCTCCCTTTGCCTCCATTTCATCCAAAATTTCCCGAAGTGCTTGTCTTTGTGTAACAGTTCCCGAAATCACAGTATTAATCCTGCCGTCAATTACTAATGTATCTGACATTTCCACGAGTGTCCGCAAATATCTCTTTCCGCTTTTCGTACGGAAATAAATATAACCATACCAGTTTACAATCCAGTCGCGCAATAGTTCCAGCCATTTTATCGTTCCCAACCGGGCTTTCATTTCTGCTCCCAGTCGGTTAAAAGTTGTCTTAAGTTTGAGTTTGCCCACAGATATGGGCTGCCTTTTTTCGGGTGAGCCATAAATGGCATCTATCTCTTTTAAAATCCTGCTGAAAACTGTTGCCTGTACAGCGACACTTTGCGCGACAACAAGCAATGTAACGATTTCCTCCTTATTTTCGGGCGGCGGAATTTTGTCCCAACGGCATTGCATTCCGGTTAAATCCGGCACTTCATTTCCTGTTGCAGTAATGGCATTTTCCTGTTCTGCTTTAATAAGATGCTCCGCATAATCAAGTCCGCTGCCCAGCACAACCGGAATTGAAAAAGATTCAGAACTGCTGAATTTAGCGATCTTAATCCCATGCCCTGCCGCATAAATTGCAGAAACCGAAATCGTTCCAGTCCTAAGATTCAGGTCAAAATTGTCAAGTGTATTGGATTTGTATAGAGCCAAAGCTTCCATAAGCCTTTCGATCAAAGTTTCGGGCACCAGGAAAGTAGCGCCATCACCACCAAAGAAAAAAGGGACAGTGATGTTATTGCTAAAAGCGATATTCAATACGGTTACGATACTGCCGGTAGCGATAAGGTTCACGGCTTCATGCTGTCCGCCATCAACTGCTTTCGTCGATCCTTTTATATCGGTAATAATCACATGCCAGTTATTGGGAACACGGCTGAATAATTCCGCTTTTAACAACAAGCCAGACAACCGCATTTTATTGGCGGGAAGGCTGTCATAGAATTTTTCATTAGCGTTAGCCGAATTGTTTTGTACCATTAATACATATATTTTGAAAGCTTTTGTGCTATTTACGTCAATAATTAAACAAAGGCTTTACCGGAAATAAAGATAATTAAAATGGGAGGCGAAATACTGCGATCAATTGCAATTGGAAAATATTTCGGAATTTCTTCTATCGAAATAAATCCGGAACAAACAGCAGTTTGAATAAATAAACATTAAATTTAACTTCTGAATCTGTAACAGAAAATGTTCGGTGTAATACAAAATCCGATTCTGATGGCAAAAAACAAAACACATGAAACTGAAAACAGCGTTACCGATTTTATCAATGCTGTAGAAGATAGTATAAAACGGGAGGATAGTTCCCGCATCACGGCATTATTTCAGGACATCACAGGTTTTGAACCCAAAATGTGGGGATCCAGCATCATTGGTTTTGGAAGTTACCATTACGTTTATGACAGTGGTCACGAAGGCGATGCGCCAATTGTAGGCTTTTCACCCAGAAAGGATGCGATATCAATATACCTTCCGGTGTTTGAAGAAAGAAATGCGTTACTGGAAAAACTAGGAAAGCACAAAACCGGAAAGGCTTGTATTTATATCAAAAAACTGGATCAGATTGATATTGCTGTTCTGGGACAACTTATCGCTGCCAGTGTGAAGCATGCTAAACAGAACTATGCTTAAATAACGAAACTTATTTGTCTTTCGGTTTATCAGGATTGACAAAACTATTCTTCCTGAGGTTCATCCCATAAGTATAATTGGTCGAAAGTATAATGTCGTTGCAATCAAAATGCTTAATAACTCCGTTGTTCTGAAGGGCTACAACCCAACAGGTATTTTGGTGCATACCGTAATCAATGATAAAGATGGCCTGTCCGGTTCCGAGAGGCGTCTCAACTAGTATTGAAGGTTTTAGCTGGTGTATCATAATCCTGATTGATTTATTTTGAAGTAAAATTATAATTTGCATACCTGCCTTTCTTTATATAATTAGACAAATAGATTATACATAAAAGAGATTGGGCAATTTGTTATTGCTGACATTTTTGTATTTTTCCGAAATCAATACTAACGTAACTTCCATTGGAAAAACTACAAATCCATACGCAAAGACTGGTCATTAGAAATTTACAACCCAATGATTTTGAAAACTTTTACGATTACAGGTCCAATCCTGAAGTCACTAAGTTCCAAAGTTTTGACATTATGACACCAGAAAGCGCCCGATCGTTCATCAACAGTCAAAAAGATAAATTATTTGGGCAACCCGAAGAATGGGTGCAATATGCGATTGCCGAAAAAGCGACCCAAAAGCTTATTGGTGATTGCGCCATTAAACTGGATGCTGATTGTCAAATCGCAGAAATTGGCATCACCATTTCCCATCATGAACAAAAGAAAGGTTACGCAAAGGAAGTTTTCATCGGCCTACTGCATTTCCTGTTTGACATCAAAAACATACACCGCGTTTCTGAAACCGTTGACGCAGAAAATACCGCATCGGTCAACCTGCTCAAAAGTACAGGATTCAGGCAGGAGGGCCATTTCATTGAAAACATTTTTTTTAAAGGAAAATGGGGAAGCGAATTCCAGTTTGCCCTGCTAAAAAGCGAATGGGATTTGAAAAACAAACAGGTTAACGAAGGAAATTGACAATACATCTAATTTAACATTTTAAAACTGCAACCTACCTGAGGTTTTTAGTTCTTTTTTGTATATTTGGAACTATGACTCAAAAAATCAATTCAATACTGCTGACAGATGATGATCCTGACGATCAGTTTCTTTTTCTGGAAGCACTATCATTAGCCGATGACAGTATTTCCTACTCGAGCGCTTTCGACGGGATTGATGTTTTAGAAAAATTAAACTCCGGAATGATGTCTATCCCCGACTTGCTTTTTATGGATGTCAATATGCCGCGAATGAACGGTATTGACTGTCTGAAAGAATTACAAAAATCAGAAAAATTAAAAACCATACCTGTCATCATGTATTCTACTTCCAGTTACTATAAAACGGAATGCCTGGAAAGCGGCGCAGCAGATTACATTGAAAAGCTGAATGATTTTCCACAGTTGTGCGCTACACTCAAACATATTATTAATAAGGGCCTGCCCTTCGAAAAAATGGCATACCCAGACTAAATATGATACTAATAGTAGATGACAAAAAGGAAAATATCCTGCCTTTAAAAAAAATACTGGAACTTCACAATTTAGAATCCGATTATGCTGAATCGGGCGAAGAAGCCCTAAGAAAAACCCTCAAACGCAATTATTCATTGATCATCCTCGATGTGCAGATGCCCGGCATGGATGGCTTTGAAGTAGCCGAAACATTGGCGGGAAGCAACAGGACAAAAGATATTCCTGTCTTATTTCTTTCTGCGATCAACAAGGAAAAAAAATACATCTCTAAAGGGTACGAAACCGGCGGCGTCGATTACATCACAAAACCTGTCGATCCTGATTTGCTTATCCTAAAAGTAAAAACATTCCTTAAACTTTACCAGCAACAGCAGGAGTTAAAAGACATTCGGGACTTACTGTCAAAGGAAATTGAGATCCGCAAAGAAGCACAGGATGATCTTGAAATTAAAGTCAGCAAACGTACCAAAGAACTTGTTTCTAAAAATGAACAGCTCGAACTCATCAACCACGAGCTGCAGCAATTTGCCTGGGTGGTATCGCATGATCTTAAAGAACCTTTGCGCAAGATTGAAATATTCATCAAGATTATTAAAGAAAAATACCTCAAAGACGATGAAAAGGCTGTTGATTATGTCGACCGTACAATCAGTTCTGCCGACAGGATGTCGAATCTCATCACTGAACTGCTTGAATATTCGAGATTGTCTTCTAACACAACTTTTGAAAAAACCAATTTGAATGACACTTTGGAAGAAGTCATGTCAGATCTGGAATATCTTACAGAACAAAAAAAGGCAGTCATACAAAAAAACGAAATGCCTACGATACAAGGAATATCAAGTCAATTGCGACAGGTATTTCAAAACCTCATTGGCAATGCATTGAAATTTTCAAAACAGGATGTTGCTCCGCTTATTGAAATACATTCAGAACGTGTTGCTACAAAAGAATTTGATGCTGCAGTTTCCCCTGACGGAGATTATTTCCGCATTACCGTAACAGACAACGGGATTGGATTTGACGACAATTATGTCGATAAAATCTTTATCATTTTCCAAAGCCTCAATCCACGCAATATTTATGAAGGTACCGGAATCGGGCTTGCCATAGCCAAAAAAATAATCGAAAAACACAACGGCCTGATCACTGCAAAGAGTCAGGTTGGCATCGGCTCCAGCTTTATTATTATTCTGCCGCTGCAGCCATAAACAAACTAATAACTGTTTATTTACAAAACATGAAAGGCAAATTCAAACGAAATTTATTAGTCAGTTCAGCCATCTCAATGCTGATTCTGATCGTGAGTTCAACCGCTTCTTACCTCAGCATCAGAAACCTGCTGGATAGTAACAAATGGGTCAATCACACACAGGAAGTCATCTACAATATTAACGAAGGCAAAATGGTAATGGTAGAAGCGCAAACCAGTATGCGCGGCTTTCTCGTTACCGGAAAAGAAGATTTTCTGGAACAATATTTACACTCTGAAGAACGCACCAACAGCTACTTCGAAAAAGTAAATGTGCTCACCGCCGATAACCAGCAGCAACAAAGTAGGTTGCGCGAACTACAGCCGCTTAAAGCCGAATTTTTTAAATATATGGCCCGACGAATTCGCGATAAAGTGGAAGGCCGGCCATTGGTTGCCGAGGATCTGTATTCAGGTAAGCGTATTATGGACGATATGAGGAAAATCCTCAAACGGATCGAAAGCAGCGAAGAAACACTACTCAAACAACGGATTGCTAACTCTGAAAAATATGCCTCTTACAGCACTTTATTGATTATCTGTGCGGCAGCAATAGCCTTACTTATAAGCATCATTTTCTTTATGCGTATCCTGAACGATTATCGGGAACGTGCGAAATTACAACTCGAACTTGAGGAAAAAGACAAAGAAACGGCGAAAAGGATAGCAGTAATCAGTAATATCGCCGGACAAATTACTAAAGGAAATTATGCGATTCGGGTAGATGATAACGAAAGTGATGCACTGGGCAGTGTTGGTGATTCGCTCAATACGATGGCGCAGTCTTTAGGTTCTTCGTTCGCGCTTCTATCAGAAAAAGAATGGATGCAGACCGGCATCGCACAACTGAATAATGTAATGCTTGGTGAAAAAACACTCGTCAACCTTACAAAAGATGTCATTGAATTCCTTGCAAAATACACCAACAGCAGTGCTGGTATATTGTATATTCTTGAAGGTGATGAACTTTTCGCTTCTTCAGGTTACAGTTATATACCCCAAAAGAACAGGCAGCGTTTTAAAGTTGGTGAAGGTTTGACAGGACAGGCAGTAGTATCCGGGGAAATATTAGAGTTGAAAACATTAACTCCCGAAGACATCAAAATTTCTTACGCATTAGGCGAAGTAAAACCTGCTCATGTCGTAGCAGTACCACTAACGGATATTAAAGTGGAAGGTGCTATTGAACTGGCCAGTATCAAAACATATTCTGCTTTGGAAATCGAGTTTTTGGGCGCTGTTGCCAACAATATCGGGATTGCCATAAAAGCAGCGCAAAACAGGAAGCGTGTTCAGGAATTACTCGAAGAAACACAGGCACAGTCAGAAGAATTATCGGTACAGCACAGCGAACTGGAAGGTATGAATGCCGAACTGGAAGTACAAACTGAAAAATTACAGGCTTCCGAAGAAGAACTACGCGTACAGCAGGAAGAACTTCAGCAAACCAATGAAGAGCTTGCAGAACGAAGCGTGCTGCTCGAAGAAAAGAACAGCGAAATCCAGAAGAAATCAGAAGACCTTGAATTGACCACAAGATATAAGTCGGAGTTCCTGGCGAATATGTCGCATGAACTGCGAACACCACTCAATTCCATACTACTGCTCAGCCGTTTACTCTCTGAAAACAATGACAGCAATATGAATGAGGAACAGATAGAATTTGCAAAGGTCATTAACAGTTCAGGTAATGGGTTACTCGGACTTATAGATGAAATCCTTGATCTCTCTAAAATTGAATCGGGAAAAATGGATCTTGAATTCCTCGACATTCCAACAAAAGAAATTACCGACAATCTTAAAGACCTGTTCACTGAAATAGCAAAAGAAAAAAATATTGCCTTTAAAATTATTACTACAGAGGCACCATTGGTACTCAAAACAGATAAAATGCGACTTGAGCAGATTCTTAAAAACCTGTTATCCAATGCAATTAAGTTTACTTCTGAAGGGTCAGTGACTCTTGAAATTAAAAGAGATCCAACGAATGAAAAAACCATTTGCTTTATCGTAAAAGATACAGGAATTGGTATTCCGCGCGAGAAACAACCTTTAATATTTGAAGCTTTCCAGCAAGCCGACGGCTCCACAAAACGCAAATATGGCGGAACTGGCCTCGGACTTTCCATCAGCCGCGAACTGGCAAAATTGCTTCAGGGAGAAATATCCCTTAAAAGTACGGTTAATGAAGGCAGCGAATTTACACTTTGCCTTCCGGTTTCGGGTGCGGCGACAGGCCAATTCACAGAAAAACACGAGCCTACTTTTCCTGAACCGGCAGTTATTGCACCACCAGTTATAATTGCTGAATCTAAAAACAGGTACATCAGTCCGACAATTCCTGAATCTGTTCCGGATGACCGGGAATCAATTGCCGAAGGTGAAAAGACTATCCTTATTGTAGAAGACGATACCAATTTTGCTAAGTCATTACTGGATTATACACGTAAAAAAGGATATAAAGGAATTGTATCTGTAAGAGGCGATCATGCTTTGAATCTGGCTTTGCAATACAAACCGGTGGGCATATTACTCGACATACAGCTTCCGATTAAAAGCGGCTGGGAAGTGATGGAAGAATTGAAGAACAATGGCCAGACCAAGCACATTCCGGTTCACATCATGTCATCGCACAAACTAAGACAGGAAAGCCTTCTCAAAGGTGCTGTGAATTTTCTCGACAAACCGGTTGCGTTTGAACAGATGCCCGAAATTTTTAAGCGTATAGAAAAGATAATCAATCAGGAATCTCAGAAAGTTCTCATCATTGAGGACAATCCGAAACATGCCAAGGCACTCGCCTATTTCCTTGAAACGCACCAAATCAATTCTGAGATCAAAAGCGAAGTTTCCGAAGGTGTCAACGCGCTGCAAAAACAAGGTGTAGACTGCGTGATCCTTGATATGGGTATTCCCGACAAACAGGCATACCAAATACTTGAAGGTATAAAAAAGAATCCGGGACTTGAAAATCTGCCGGTCATTGTCTTCACAGGAAAAAGCCTGTCAATCAAAGAGGAACTGAAAATTAAGAAATATGCGGATTCTATCGTAGTGAAAACGGCCCATTCTTATCAGCGCATGCTCGACGAAGTTTCATTGTTCCTGCACCTTGTTGAAGAAAACAAGAAAGAAAATGGCACGAAGGACAGTTACAAAAAACTACATCAGCTTAACAATATCCTAAGTGGGAGAACCGTTCTTGTTGTTGACGATGACGTGAGGAACATCTATTCACTGACCAAAGCACTCGAAGTCTTAAAAATGAATGTCATTACCGCTATCGACGGAAAAGAGGCTTTGAATGTACTGAATGACCATCCCGAAACTGATGTGGTATTGCTCGATATGATGATGCCCAATATGGACGGTTATGAAACAGCAAAAAGGATACGTGAAAAAAGCAAATACAAACATTTACCTGTCATTGCAGTTACAGCAAAAGCCATGACAGGAGACCGTGAAAAATGCATTAATGCAGGCGCGTCTGATTATATTACCAAACCGGTTGATGTTGACCAGTTGTTGTCATTGCTTCGGGTATGGCTATATGACAAAGCCTAATACAGCAAGTTATGGAGAAAAAAAGAATCCTGATTATCGATGACGATGCCCGCAATATTTTTGCGCTAAGTGCTGTATTGCGTGCCAAATCTTTCACATGTATGTCTTGTCTCAGTGCCGCTGAAGCACTTGAATTGTTGCATGGAGATGAACCTGTTGATGCTATACTCATCGATATGATGATGCCAGATATGGATGGTTACGAAGCCATTCCGCTGATTAAAAAAATCCCTTCCCGAATCTCGGTTCCTGTAATTTCTGTCACTGCACAGGCCATGATCGGAGACAAAGAAAAATGCCTGCAAGCCGGAGCTGATGGGTATATTTCCAAACCCGTGGATGTCGATCAGCTAATGAACCTGCTAAATACTTTATAAGATATCCTATGATTGATGACCGGGAAATTGACGTATTGGTTAATGACGTATATGAATATTACGGTTATGACTTCGGAAGTTATTCTAAAGCTTCTTTCAAAAGACGCGTGGAGCGTTTATACCAAATGGATGGTTTTCCTGATTTTGCAGAATTCTTATCAAAAGTAAGGACTGATTCAGAATACTTCAAAAGGATGGTTGAAGAAATAACGGTTAATGTAACCGAGATGTTCCGCGATCCTTTATTTTATAAATCATTACGCAATGATATCCTGCCGATACTCGGTACAAAACCATTTATCAGAATCTGGCATGCCGGATGCTCCACCGGAGAAGAAGTCTACTCAATGGCTATTCTCCTAAAAGAAGCCAATCTGCTGCACAAGTCGCTTTTGTATGCCACAGACTTAAACGCATTGGTACTGGATACGGCTAAAAGCGGTGTTTTTCCGCTGCGGATGATGAAACAGTATTCCGAAAATTATATGGCATCCGGCGGTAAAAAAGATTTTTCACATTATTATACGGCCAATTACGGACTGGCAAAATTAGGGGAAGAACTATCGGAAAAAATGGTCTTTTCCCAACACAACCTGGTTTCTGACCGTTCTTTTAATGAATTCGATCTTATCATGTGCCGGAATGTACTTATCTATTTTGACAAAGACCTTCAGGATCGTTGCCTGCAACTTTTTGATGATAGCCTGTCGAAGTTGGGTTATCTGGCATTGGGAACAAAAGAATCTATAAAGTATTCCCAGTTGCAAAGCAGATACCGTCAGCACAATAAAGAAAAAATATGGAAAAAAAGCCAGTAATATCAAACTGTAGGGTAATGCTTATTGGCGGATCTGCCGGAAGCTTGGAAGTATTGATGAAAATACTGCCGCGCCTGCCTAAAATCCATTCCTATGCCATTGTTATCGTCCTGCACAGAAAAAGCGGTGAAGACATGACACTCGAAGAGCTGATTGCTGTTAAAACAATTACGCCCGTAAAAGAAGTGGAAGACAAGATTCCGTTACAGCCAGGGTTTATTTACATCGCACCATCTGATTACCATCTGTTATTTGAAAAAAGCAATATACTTTCACTCGATGCTTCGGAGAAAATCAATTACAGCAGACCAAGTATTGATGTGGCCTTTGAATCGGCTGCGGAAGCTTATGGAAAATATGTATCAGCAATCCTATTATCTGGTGCCAATGCCGATGGCACAGAAGGCTTAAAAGCCATTAAAAATGGTGGCGGAACGATTATAGTCCAAAAACCTGAAACTGCAGAAATGCCTTTCATGCCTGTGAACGCAATTGAAAATATGAGTCCGGACGGCATTTGTGATGCAGAAGAAATGCTGGAACTATTGAGCGGTATTGATATTTTTAATCCATAGAAAATAAAAAGCCTGCAACATACTGGACGTTGCAGGCCTTACAAAATAAAGAATCAATCTAACAAATCATTCTTCGACGCTCCCGCACCGAAGGAACAATTATTTCTCTGTTATTGAACAATAACATCGACTGTCTGTCCCTTATTTCTGTTCTTTTTCATTCAATAGAATAATACAATCTTTTTCATAGCAATTGTTCGCTCTATTATTTTCAAAGTTACATCTGAAGTAAAGCAATCGCTTTATAATATTTAATTAAAAGTTTATACTTTATACTGGTTCGGTTTAGTAATTTTGTATTTAAATCTTCAAAATCGATATTATGTTTGTTTTATTTTTTTATAGAAAGCTTTATCCAAATTTACTACTCTTACTAATATTGTTGGCCTTTTCCAGTATCTACTCACAAAAGGAATTGTATGCTTCCTCAAAATATACATTGTATGATAACAAAGTGGTACAGGGCAAAAATACAGCGTTGGTACAATCTCCCACACATGTTGTTTCTGATTATCAAAGCACTGCCAGCCAGATTTTTCCACGTCAAATCACTTTCAAATTCAGTATTAATGAAAAAGATATGGAGATGAAATCTGGCGAAGACCATGTCATTACAATAAACGACGAACATCAATCACCGGTATTGACCTTCGGGAAAGCTTATAAAGATACTGTGCCAATGACAGACCAATTCCTTCCTCCAAATTACAGCTATATATTTCGCGTTGATATGTCAGAAGTGATCCGGCAGTTTGATCAGAAAGGCTATTATACCGCTTATGACGGCAGCAAAATTGCCAAAGCCGACTTCAAAGGATTTTACATTGCCGGTAATTCAGAGCCACTGAGCTGGGATTTCTCCAATCTCGACGAAAAAAACCTTAAGCTTAAAGATACCGATGGCGATAACATATACGAAATTACAGTAGTGCTCAATCCTCTTGCCACAGGTGAAAACTCCATAAAAGAATGGAAACCGAGCCGCGATTTATCTAAAAAAACCTCCTACTCTTCTGATCAGCCAATAGTAGATGCACTTTTCAAAATGGCTACAGAAGAAGCGCTGATTAACATTGAAGCCGACAGTACTTTCCGTACCGGTGCCAAGTGGGGCGGTGTCTGGACGCGGGATATCAGCTACAGTATCCTGCTTGCCTTTGCTTACCACCAACCCGATGTGGCTAAAATCAGCCTGATGAAAAAAGTCAGGCGCGACCGGATTATCCAGGATACAGGTTCGGGTGGCGCATGGCCGGTTTCTTCTGACAGGACCACTTGGGCGCTTGCCGCATGGGAAGTATACAAAACGACAGGCGATCGGGGCTGGCTTGAAAAAAGTTATACCATCATTAAAAACTCACTCGATGATGATTATAAAACACTGGCCGATGCGAAGACGGGATTGTACAAAGGGGAATCGTCCTTCCTCGACTGGCGGGAGCAAACCTACCCGAAATGGATGTCGAATATGGACATTTATGTATCGGAGAATCTGGGTACCAATGCCGTACATTACCAGGCACACCAGATCCTTGCTGCGATGGGAAAAATCCTTGGTAAGGATGTAAAAGTTTATGAACAGCGCGCGCAAAACATAAAAGACGGCATTAACAATTACCTTTGGATGAATGACAAAGGCTATTACGCACAATACCTGTATGGGAAAAGCAGCCTTTCGGTTTCTCCAAGATTTGAAGCATTGGGAGAAGCGCTTTGCGTGATTTTTGGCATTGCCGATGCCGATAGGGCACAACAAATCATTAGCAGGTCACCACTAACTGAATTTGGCGCTACCTGTATCTATCCTCAGATTCCGGGCATTCCGCCCTACCATAACAATGCGATATGGCCGTTTGTACAATCCTATTGGAATATTGCCGCCGCTAAGGCAAATAACGAAACGGTTCTTAACCATGGCCTTGGAGCAATTTATCGTGCCGGTGGTTTGTTCCTTACGAATTATGAGAATTTTGTTGCTGATAATGGCGATTATGTGGGAACCGAAATCAATTCTGACCGGATGCTCTGGAGCATGGCCGGAAATCTCGCTATGGTACACCGCGTGCTTATCGGTATGGACTTTGCCGAAAGTGGTATTAACTTCCGGCCTTCGGTACCAAAAAATTACAATGGCACCAAAACCCTTTCTAATTTCAGCTACCGCAAAGCAAAACTTACGGTTATTGTTAAAGGATATGGCAACCGTATTGCTTCATTTTCGCTTGACGGAAAAAAGAGCAACAAGACTTTTTTTGATGCCCGATTGACAGGAAGCCATACGATCATTATTCAGATGGACAACAATGATTTCAGTGGTAAAATGAATCTGACGGAAAATCATTTCACTACAGGCAATCCTGTAACCAAAATTGAAAGCAACAGACTACTTTGGGATGCCGTTCCGGGAGCGGTAACTTATGCGGTCTATAAAAATGGAATATTAATGACTAAAAGCAACAGCCTTTTCTGCCCTATTGAAAATACTCTTTTCAATGAATATAAAGTGAGCGCGATTGATGCAAAAGGATATGAAAGTTTTACAAGTGAACCCGTATTGACCTATCCAGCCAATGCTTTACAGGTTGTGGAAACTGAAAACTTTGCAATTAAAGCAGTGAAGCCTTACATCAACTTCTCTGGAAATGGCTTTGTAGAAGTGTCCCGTGCAGTAAACAAATCAATTACCTTAAAAATCACGGTTGCTGAAGCTGGGAATTATCAGGTAGATTTTAGGTATTCTAACGGAAACGGACCATGGAATACCGAAAACAAATGCGCCATCAGGAGTTTGTACGTCAATGGCAATTATTCGGGGATATTGGCTTTTCCGCAGCGTGGCACCAATGAATGGTCGGATTGGGGTTATAGTAATTCCCAACAAGTTAACCTTCAGAAAGGCGAAAACCAACTTACGGTCAGTTTTGAAGAATGGAACAACAATATGAATGTTGATGAGAATACGGCGATGCTCGATTATTGCAGGATCATCCGGATGTAATGTATAGAAAGTATTTCCGTCAGGGTTTCAAACGGATGCTGTGCAGTTCCTGTTGGGTATGTAAAAACAAAAAACGAAAATCTTCATTGATAATATAATAATTGTGCCCGTCGAAAGTTGTTACGCCTTCCGTCTGTCGGAACCGCTTCTTTACTTTTATCCTTGTCATTTTTCCTGCGAATAGATCTTGGGTGTCATCCATAATAAACTCCATCAGGAATGGGCGTAGCAGCAGGTTATAGCCACACAAAACCAACTTATTGCCTGCCGCATGGTAGGAAGCGCCGGTGATGAGCATTCTTGTCTTTAGCGTCGCTTTGTACTTTGCGGTATACGATCCGGGTTGTGTGGGTAAGGAAAAAGCCCTCGTGCGCCTGCCATGCTTCCACTCTTTCGTAAACAGGTAAATGCTGTCTTTGATGACTGCCATGGCCTCACAATCAAAATTTATCTTAGCGCGCTGACCCGAAGTTATGGTTTCGGGCCATTGGAACGCGATGGTATCGATTACCGGTTGTTGGGCAAGCAATGATGCCTTATTGACCCTGATGATATGAAGCTTTTCACGGGTACCTGCATTGTTTCCGAAATCTCCAATATAAAAATAAGTGGAGTCCTGACTCATGTCTTCCCAGTCATTGTTTATGGTCATCGGAAGCGGATATTCGGCTGTAATTTTACCACCGACAGTATCAATTGTAAACAGCTTTGCAAAGCCACTGTCGTTGTGTGTCCAAAGCAACCCGTTCCAGGCACAGAGTCCGGAGCCTTCATTGATTGCCGGATCGATAACAACAGACCGGTTTGGCCTGATGACTGTGCGTTTAATTTTAGGCTTGGAAACATTCTCAGGAGCAGGTTCAGCATGCTGCGCAAAAGCAACCATGCTAAAAACCATGAAGAGTACCACGCAAAAGTATTTCATCAGTCAGGAGTCATTGATTTATACAATACCCGAAAGTATGAAATAATCTTCATTTAAGGCTGCTTTCCATGACTAGTATCGGTTGTCTCCATCAAGCAGGTTCCCGAGTCCGCCCAACAGGCTGCCCTCTTCACGGGAGTTGCCGCCATTCTTTGGTGCAGAGGCAATAATCCGGTCGGCCAAACGGCTAAAAGGCAGCGACTGTATGTAGACAGTACCGGGTCCGCGCAGCGTGGCATAAAACATGCCTTCCCCTCCGAAGAGCGTATTCCTGACGCCACCGATGAATTCAATATCATAGTCGACGTCTTTGGTGAATCCTACAATACAGCCTGTATCTACTTTGAGGATTTCACCATGTGCCAAATCCCTTTTTGCGAGTGTTCCTCCCGAGTGCACGAAAGCCATGCCGTCGCCTTCGAGTTTCTGCATGATGAATCCTTCGCCGCCAAACAGGCCTCGTCCCAGCTTCCTTGAGAACTCAATGCCTACTGAAACCCCTTTGGCCGCGCAGAGGAAAGCATCTTTCTGGCAGATAAATTTATTTTGGAATTGTGGCAGGTCTATCGCTATAATCTTTCCCGGATAGGGTGAGGCGAATGACACCTTGCTTTTAGTATTGTTGAGGTTTTGGTAAGCCGTCATAAAAAGGCTTTCTCCTGTGAGTACCCTTTTACCTGCCGAGAGCAGCTTGCCGAAGAGGCCGCTTTGCTGGTTATCGGAGCCGTCCCCGAAGATGGTTTCCATTTTAATTCCGTTGTCCATCATCATGAAACTGCCCGCTTCGGCCACGACAATTTCCTGAGGATCGAGTTCTATTTCAACATACTGCATTTCTTCGCCAAAAATCTGGTATTCTATTTCGTGTGACTGCATCTTATCTTTATTTAATTGTTTGACCAATGAGTGGTTAGAACGCTGCAAATGTTACAAATATTGGGTACCATTCACCAATTTTTTAAACAGGTTGTTTTTGTTTGTTTAAAAAGGTTTTACTACATTCTTACTACACTAGTACTACACCAGTACTACACTACAACCGCATTAGTACCACACTTGACCCGTCCTAATATAGCTTTTGACTCCTTGACTCGTCCTAAAATAACTATACAATTACTGTATAAATCGGGTAATTGTATGATGAAGGTGAGAAGAATTTCCTAATTTAGTGCCTTCAAAATCTTAAAAGCCTAACGCCACTATGGAAAACATTACGGTCATTATCATGCTGCTTTTCGGGATTGCTTTTCTCAGTATTGTCAGTAAAAAATATAACTTTCCTATACCTATCGTTTTGGTCGTGTGCGGTGTACTTATCAGTATTATTCCTGGTCTTCCGGTCGTTTCGCTCAACCCCGAAGTGGTCTTTATTATTTTCCTGCCGCCTCTCCTCTATCACGCCGCCTGGCATACAAGCTGGAAAGGTTTTGTGGCTGCGGCCAGGCCTATCGGGCTTGCGGCTATCGGGCTTGTGTTCTTTACGACATTCGCAGTAGCGATTGCTGCCCATTGGCTCATTCCTGAAATCAGCTGGCCATTGGCATTTCTTATCGGTGCCATTGTTTCACCTCCCGATGCAGTTGCTGCTACAGCCATTACTAAAGGACTTGGCCTGAATCCCCGCCTGATTACGATCCTCGAAGGAGAAAGTCTGGTAAATGACGCAAGCGGATTGATCGCCTACAAATATGCACTGGCAGCCATTACCGCAGGCAACTTTGTTTTTTGGGAAGCAGGTTTCAATTTCCTGTGGATATCGGTGGCAGGAATTGCTGTCGGACTCATCGTGGGCTACCTGATGTATCTCGTACACAAAAAATTTGTCTGCGATGAGGTGCTTGAAGTGACTTTTACTTTGCTCACGCCTTTTGCCGCTTATCTTATTGCGGAACATTATGGCTTTTCGGGTGTGCTAGCGGTAGTGAGTTGCGGACTTTTTCTTGCGGCGCGTTCAGGGAAGATCTATACGCATGAAAGCCGTGTGATGGCGGCCAGCGTATGGGATGTGGTGGCAACGATCCTCAACGGACTTATCTTTATCCTTATCGGCCTGCAATTGCGGCAGGTAATGGAAGGCATTAGTTCCTATTCGGGTTGGGAGTTGGTTTCTTACGGGCTTGCCATCAGTTTTGTGGTCATCGTAGTACGGTTTCTATGGGTCATTCCGGCTGCAATGCTGCCACGGTTTATCAGCCGCCGCATCAGGGCCAATGAGTCGTTTGATTACCGCAACATGATTGTCTTCGGCTGGTCGGGCATGCGTGGTGTGGTTTCCATGGCAGCTGCTTTGGCTGTGCCGCTTACTCTGGCAGACGGTGCTGCATTCCCACACCGGAACCTTATCATTTATATTACTTTCTGTGTGATATTGTCGACTTTGGTATTGCAGGGACTGACATTGCCACTGCTGATCCGTAAACTTAAAATTGAAAGGTATTCTATTTTTGCAGAAGAATATGAGGTGCGCAATGCTATGGTATCACGAACTATTACGCATATTGAAGACAACTTCTCGCTATTGCCCGATGAGCTGCTTGTCAATATTAAAACCAAGTATGAAGTGAAATACAACCGGCTCCAGAAAACGGAACTTCCTGCCAACTATTTCGCGAAAGGCAAAACCCTGGGCGGTGATATTTTTAATGAGTTTACGCAATTACAGATTGACCTGCTCCACATAGAACGAGAGCAACTGGAGGATATGCACCGTGCCGGCAGTGCCAATGAGGAAATTTACCGTAAAATTGAAAAAGAACTCGATCTTGAGGAAACGAGGCTGTCTATGGAAAGGTATTCGGGATGATAGCTGGTTATTTTAAGAAAAGATAAACAATAAAGCGGATGGCTATTTGATAACCATCCGCTTTTATTTATCAGACTAATAAGATTAAGTCGTTTTTTTCGGCTTGTCCATTACTGCACAATCATCAAGCTTGCCGCTGTTGTCCATGCAATTGCCTTCTTTCATACGGATTTTAGTACCGTCTGCTTTGATTACTTTGCCGCTTCTTTTAATTTTGGTACCATCGGCCAATATTACCGGTTTTTTGATCGGTGTAAGTTTACCGTCTTTAAGCTGCATCATTTTGCCGTCTTTCATCATACAACAGTCTTTTACGACTGAAACATCCGGTTTGCTTTGGGCATTTACCGTTCCGGCGGTCAGGAATAATGCCGCAATGGCCATTCCCATAAAATTCTTCAATGTGTTTGTGTTTTTCATAATGTTTGGGATTTAGATTCTTTATGTTGCGAATGTAAAACACAATAATCAATTGTGTTTTGTTATAATTCTGTAAAAGATTATAATTTTTAAAGTATTCCCCAGCTACAAATCGACAACTATTCGCAGATAACGCATTTAATAATCTATATTTGCGCTGCAATTACTCAATCAATTATCAAGATGGAGCATCCGAAGGACAACCTCAACAATATGATCGGACTGGATTTATTTATTCATTCGCTGGATATTGTGGCGGCTGATAATATAAGCCTTCAATTGAAAGCCCAAAATGTATTACCACTGACCATTTGGGATTTTTCGGGTACACATTTTACAGAACCACTCCTTACCGGCTTATCCGTTTCTGATAAACAACAACTCCGGCAATTTGCAAAAAAACATGACTGGCAGCCTGATTTTTATGAGGCATTTTCACAGCCTTATGAGGCACTCATTGTTACAGATTCCAGTCAGAAAATTATATGGACCAACAAAGGCTTTACTGAAATGACCGGTTATGCTGCCAAACATGCGTTGGGTAAAACTCCAAAATTCCTGCAAGGCCAAAATACTTCAGAAGAATCTGTAAATTTTATCAGGCATGAATTGTTGCTGAACAAACCTTTCACAGCTATCATTACCAATTACAAAAAGAATAGCGACGAATATCTCTGCGAGGTACGCGTTTTCCCCATTTACAACCAACAAAACGAAACAACGCATTTTATTGCCGTTGAAAAGCAAATAGCGGTCTGATAATTTAACTATCGGACAGTCAAATCCAATTATAATTTTATTTTCTGAATTCGTACCGCGTTTAAAATAGCCAGCAATGCTACGCCTACATCGGCAATCACGGCTTCCCATAATGTCGCCACGCCACCTGCGCCCAATGCCAGAACAATCAGTTTAACTGCCATTGCGAGTATGATATTTTGCCACACCACTTGTCGGGTCAGTTTCCCTATTTTAATGGCGGTAACAATTTTTGAAGGCTGGTCATTTTGAATTACAATGTCGGCTGTTTCAATAGTAGCATCGCTGCCCAGGCCACCCATGGCAATGCCCGCATCGGCAAGGGCTACTACAGGCGCATCGTTGACACCATCGCCCACAAAGGCAATCTTACTTCCCGCGTCTTTGAGTGCCTGTACTTTTTCGACCTTGTTTTCGGGCAGTAAATCGCCATAGGCATTATCAATTCCGAGTTGCTTAGCCACCGATGCTACAACCGCCTGTTTATCACCGGAGAGCATAACCGTTTTGATGTTGAGGGCATGCAGTGCTTTGATGGTTCCTGCCGCGTCGGTTTTGATCTTATCGGCTATGGTAATATGTCCTTTGTACTGATTATCAACAGCGATTACTACAATCGTTTCAACAATGTCATTTATTTCAGCAGGATAGTCAATGTTGAATTTCTTCATCAGCCTCGTATTTCCCGCCAGTACTTCTTTGCCATCGATGGTGCCTTTTAATCCGTGACCGGAAATTTCCTCTACTGCAGCAATGGTTAATTTACCTGCTTCAATTCCGGCATGCGCGGTAATAGCGAGTCCGATAGGATGTGTAGACTGGCTTTCGATAGCGGCTGCGAGTTTTACCAGCTCCGCTTCT
>Ga0247814_10000956_pt1 | contig 18887 bp, 16 predicted proteins | sample UWRJL179409R1_FD_179947 | JGI IMG/M metagenome (GOLD analysis project Ga0247814, IMG submission 179947) | Plant litter microbial communities from Arlington Agricultural Research Station in Wisconsin, United States - UWRJ-L179-409R-1 | ecosystem: Environmental > Terrestrial > Plant litter >...
GTCGGCCGATGGAATGTTCTATTGCGGAATAGATCCCGACTTCAATGTCATTCCGCTTATCATGAAGCACTTCAAAGACCGTTATGCAGATCAGAAATGGGTAATCTATGATTTGAAAAGGCGTTACGGAATCTTTTACGATTTAGAAAAAGTAGAAGAAATCTATCTGAATGACGAGGACCAACAGCGTTTGAATAGCACCCAGAAAGAATTGGTTTCTGAAAAAGAGGGAATGTACGCCGACCTCTGGGTTAATTATTTCAAAAGCACCAATATTGTAGCCCGTAAAAACATGAAGTTGCACACCCGCCATGTACCAAAAAGATATTGGAAATATCTTACTGAAAAGCAGAGCATTTGATATTATATCTTGTAAATTGCTAGCATGAAATTAAGTGTATTGGTGCTGATTACAGCCTTTGCCGTTGCATTATCTATTGGTCTTGTTAATTATTATTTCCAGCACAGCTGGTATTTTATGTTGATCTCTTTCGGAGTATCATTCTTTACAAGCTTTATTGTTTTCTATTATTTACTTGAGAAATACATCTATTCAAAGGTGGTATTGATCTATAAAATGATTCACAACCTTAAATTAGGGAAAGACTTAAAGGATGCGTTGGGTGAATATGTCAGTTCCGACCCTATTAATGACGTGGAACAAGAAGTTAAAGAATGGGCAGGGGCTAAAAAAAGAGAGATTGATGTTTTGAAAAAACAAGAGCAATTTAGGAGAGAGTTTCTATCTAATGTCTCGCATGAGTTTAAAACACCTTTATTTGCTATACAGGGGTATATTGAGACGTTACAGGATTGTATCGTTGATGATCCGGAGATGGCTACAAAATTCTTAAAAAAGGCCGCAAATAATGTAGACCGCCTAAGCTATCTTATCAACGATCTTGACTCGATATCCAAACTTGAATCTGGCGAAATCCCAATCAACTATCAAAAGTTTGATTTTGTAGGGTTAGCAAAGGAAGTCATGGAAGGGTTGGAAGACAATGCTAAGAACAAAAACATAAAGCTTTCCTTCAAAGAGAAGTATACCTCGCCTGCATACGTCAAAGCCGATCGTGAAAAAATAAGGCAGGTCATGATCAACCTTGTACAAAACTCATTAAAGTATGGGAAACCTAACGGATCTACTGCCATAAAAATATTCGAATTGCATGACCAATACTTAGTCGAAGTTACTGATGATGGAATAGGGATTGAAGAGAAACATTTGGCAAGATTATTTGAAAGATTTTATAGGATTGATTCTCATAGATCGAGAGAAGAAGGTGGAACAGGGCTTGGGCTGGCAATCGTAAAACATATTTTGGAGGCCCATCAGCAAATTATCTCAGTAAGAAGCACTTTGCAGATTGGCACAACCTTCGCATTCACACTTGAAAAGATCGGTTAAACGAGTTAAGATTTGTAAAAAACCTTAACACTTAACATTAAGTTAACATTGTACACATACTTTTGTACCATATTATATTTAATAAGATGAACAGTATTTTTAATTTCTTCACTCCAAAGGATAAAAAGTTTCAACCGCTATTTGAGCAGGCCGGAAGTAACGCCTTGAAAATTTCAGAAGCCTTATTGTTAGCGCTAACCACGTCTGACATGGAAAAAAGAAAAGAACAAATTAAAGAAATTGAACGGTTAGAGCATGTTGGAGACGACATTACCCATTCAATATTTCTTGAGTTAAGTAAGAACTTCATTACCCCATTTGATAGAGAAGACATTCACGCATTGGCAAGTGCAGTGGATGATATCGCGGATTACATTCATGCTTCAGCATCAAATATAGAACTGTATAACATTACCAATATAGGTGACGCAATGATAAAACTTGCGGAGCTCTTGGTAGAGATGTGCGGAGATCTTGAAAAAGCAATTAGAGAATTAAGAAGCTTTAAAAACATCCGCGTAATTGCAGATGCCTGCGTAAGGATCAATAGTGGCGAAAATCAGGCTGATTATGTTTGTAATTTAGCCATTGCGCGTTTATTTGAATTTGAAACGAATGCGATCGAATTGATCAAACAAAAAGAAGTGCTCCAAACACTGGAAATGGCGACGGACAAATGTGAGGATGCCGCCAATGTGTTGGAATCTATTTTGGTAAAGAACGCTTAAAACATTTTAAAATGGTAACTACCTTACTGGTTGTTGTAATTGTTTTGGCAATTGCTTTCGATTATATTAATGGCTTTCATGATGCGGCCAATTCAATCGCAACTATAGTTTCAACAAAAGTACTATCACCTTTCCAAGCTGTACTTTGGGCTGCACTATTCAACTTTGCAGCATATTTTTACTTTACCGACCATAAAGTCGCAAATACAATTGCTAAGACCGTAGTTGAGAATTTCATTACGCTAGAAGTGATTCTTGCAGGTCTGATTGCTGCAATTATGTGGAATTTATTTACCTGGTGGTTTGGAATCCCTTCCAGTTCATCACATACATTAATTGGTGGATTCGCAGGTGCTGGTATGGCTAAAGCGGCCTCATTAGGGGTGAATGTGATGTCTGCCATTAACCTTGCCCCAATCCTAAAAGTGGTGGCTTTCATTGTTTTAGCACCAGTAATAGGTATGGTCATCTCTGTGATCATCTCTATAATCATACTTCATATTTCGAAGAATGCAAGACCCTCTGTAGCAGAAAAGTGGTTTAAAAGATTGCAGCTAATTTCTTCTGCCGCGTTGAGTTTTACCCATGGAGGTAACGATGCTCAAAAAGTAATGGGTATTATATATGTCGCAATGGTAGCGTCTAACGTATTAACAACAGGCGATCCGATGCCAGAATGGATTCCAATATCTTGTTATGCAGCAATCGCATTGGGTACAATGAGTGGAGGTTGGAAAATCGTTAAAACAATGGGATCAAAAATCACTAAAGTAAATGCTTTTGAAGGTGTTGCAGCAGAATCTGCTGGAGCCGTAACTTTAGGTATTACTGAGCACTTCGGAATCCCAGTTTCTACTACTCATACCATTACAGGATCAATCGTCGGCGTAGGACTTCTTAAAAGGGTATCTGCGGTAAGATGGGGTGTAACTGTGAGCTTACTTTGGGCATGGGTATTAACAATCCCGGTGTCGGCGACACTTGCAGGAATCGTTTATGCGATTATTCACTTGTTCTTTTAGAAATCAATCTTAAAAATAATTTTCGAATTAGCAGGCTCGGGTTGTAACCATCTCGGGCCTTCTTTTATTAAACGAATTGCTTCTTTATCATACTTGCTTGAAATACCTTTAGTAACCATTATGTTTTGAGCCACACCGCCGGTATCAACATTGAAAGACAGGTCAACAGATTTACCAGCTCTAGGTTGCCCTTTAAATCTACTATTGTTGGTAATGTACATGTAGTAATGATCCCATCCGTCTAAAGGATGCGACTGTGTACTCACGCTTATGGCATCAATAGACCTTTTGATGCCTGGTACCCCAGTTTTATTTTGAATATTTAATCCTGCCACTTTACCTTGTAAAAGCTGTTCAACCTTTCCAACTGGAACATCTTGAACCTCTTTGCCACTAACAATAAAGGTTGAACCTGCAGTTTGTTCTTTTGATTTTTTGACGTATCCTCTAATAACGGGTTCATCAGCCGGAATATTAGTGGTTTCTTTGAGGGAGATTGCTAATAGCTGATTTGATTTTATCGGCAATACTTTAGTATCGTAAGAAACAAAACTAATAGTGATTGTCGAATCGACTATTGACTCGTTCTTGTTAAATGAAAACTCACCTTTACCATCTGCAGTTGCGATTACTCTCAACACTCCATTAGGATCTTTTGCAGACACATAAGCGCCAACCATTGGATCTCCGGTAGCTTCATCTACTACTTTACCTTTAACCAGGTTTGAGTCATATGAATTTGGCAATGGAACTGCGGTTGCAGAAAATGCAGAAGCGTTGCTTCTCGACATCCGGAGATTAGGCTGAGGAGCAATGGCCGCAACTTTGTCCTGAGCAATAAATTTATCTTGAGCCACAACTTTATCGGGAGAAACAGTTGCATCAGCTGCAACCGCTTTCATCTTTCTATTTTGAGCAATTGCTTCCCCTTTGGGTACTGAAAGTACTTCTGGAATTACAGCTTTAGAAAGAACAGTATCCTGATCTCGTTTAGTTGCGATAACCACGTCAACCCTCTTCGCTGAATTTAAAGCCTTATCATAATTTACCTGCTTCATCCAATACACAATCCCAGCTGTAATAAATAAAACCGCAGCAGCAGAACCAATACTCAGTCTTTGCCAGGTAATTACAGATTGTTTCTTAGTGCTCTTGTGTTGATTAATTCGCTCTGCAAGTTGTTTTTGCAATAGAGACATAGATTGAAGAGCTCGCTTAGGAGAAGCACTTAAACCTGCAAGCGCTTCGGCTACAAATGGATCTTCAAGCGCTTCGCGTTCTACCCTATTCATAGTTTTGGCATCGAGCTTACCATCAAGGTAATCTTCTAAAACAGCTATATCTAACCAATCCTTATTCACCACTATTCCTTTCTATACAAATCTTCAAGTTTCTTTTCCCATTTTGAATATAGCTCTTTACTTTGAGCATATCATAACCGGTAATATCTGCGACTTCCTTATAACATTTTTCCTGTAGATAAAATAAGTCTACAGTTACCTTTTGCTCTTCAGGAAGCTTTTCCATACACTTCTCCATAACGGAAAGCTTACTTTCTTTCGTATCATCCATATCTAGATGCACAAAGTCAGTGTTTTCCACAAATGTATCTTCTAAAGATACAGTCTCATTCTTTGAATTTTTACGAATAGCCATCAGGCAATGATTTCTGGTAAGCACATGGAGCCAGCTTTTAAAATTCTGAACCTCATGAACTTTTAGCTTTTGGATGAGCTCTTCAAAAATCTGCATTACAGCATCCTTGCTAGACTCTTCATCCTTCAAGTAATTGATGCAAACCCCAAAAACCAGGTGCATGTATTTATTGTACAGCTGACCTAGCACATCAAGATCACCACTTATTTTATAGCGTCTTATCAGTTCTGCATCGTCCTGCTCCTGTATACGTGAATTGTTCTTTATGAATTTCAAATGTATGAGGGGATATCCGGCTCAAGTATAAAAATATTTTTTGACACTATTATGGAAATTGCTGCAAGCATACATCCTGTTAACAAATCACAGGTTATGAAAAAGTTAATATTTATCCTGACAATGCTCTTGTCTCTCGAAGGTTACAATACTTTAAAAGCGCAAGAAAGAAATATTAAAGGAACCGTTAAAGATAAAAAAACCGGAAGTCCAATGGTTGGAGCATACATCTCTTATGAAGATACCAACGGAAATTTAAGGTCCAAAGCATCCGTAGATTATAGGGGCAATTATAGCATAAGGATTAACGAAGACGTGAAAGAATTGGTGTTTTCTTATGTCAGCTATACCACTGTCAGAGTAAAAGTAGGCAAAGCAAAAACTATCAATGTTCAAATGGAAGAGACTAAGAATGCTTTAAGAGAAGAAGTAGTCGTAAGGGGACACGTCAAGCGCAAGAATGAAACAAGTCAAAGTCCAATGTTTATTTTTAACGGAAAAGAAGTGCAGGATGTTCCTGTCGGTAATATTGAGCAGCTTGTACAAGGAAAGGTAGCACGACTAAACATCCAAAATAATACAGGATTACCAGGTTCACGTTCTCCAATGAGCACTATTATACTTGAAAACAGCGAAACCTACACCGCTGCTGCTGAAAACAAGTTTAAGAACGCTTTACAAAGCCCGCTCTCTACATTTTCGATTGACGTAGACGCTGCAGGTTACAGCAACCTTCGAAGATTCATCAACAACGGTACGCTACCTCCTTCAGATGCCGTACGAATCGAGGAAATGGTTAATTATTTTGATTATGAATACGAACAGCCAAAGGGCAAAGACCCTATCAATATCAGCACAGAAATTTCTAATGCTCCATGGAATACAAGCCACAAACTGGTAAAGATTGGACTACAGGCAAAAAAGGTTTCCACCACCAGTTTACCTGCGTCCAATCTTGTATTCCTAATCGACGTTTCCGGATCAATGAACCAAGCAAACAAATTACCGCTTCTTGTCTCTTCCTTCAAAATGCTTACTGATCAGTTGCGCAAAGAAGACAAGGTAGCCATCGTAGTTTATGCAGGAAATGCTGGTGTTGTGCTTCCTTCTACACATGGAAATGAGAAAACTACGATTAAAGAAGCTTTGAATAAATTGAGTGCAGGTGGCTCAACAGCCGGCGGAGAAGGCATTGAACTGGCTTACAAAATTGCTGCTCAAAACTTCGCAAAGGGAGGTAACAACAGAATCATCCTCGCAACAGATGGAGACTTCAATGTTGGCGCCTCTAGCGACAAAGCAATGGAACAATTGATTGAAGAAAAGCGTAAATCTGGCATATTTTTAACAGTTCTCGGTTATGGCATGGGAAATCTTAAAGATAGTAAAATGGAAAAACTTGCCGACAAGGGTAATGGCAACTATGCTTACATCGACAATATTTCTGAAGCAAGAAAAGTGTTAGTAACCGAGTTTGGAGGAACACTTTATACCATTGCCAAAGACGTTAAACTGCAGGTAGAGTTCAATCCATCCAGAACACAAGCCTATCGCCTCATTGGCTATGAAAATAGAATGCTCCAGTCAAAAGACTTTAATGACGATAAAAAAGATGCTGGAGAGATGGGATCAGGACATACGGTTACCGCATTGTATGAGGTGATTCCTGTTGGGGTGAAAAGTAGTTTTGCTGGTAGTGTGGACGACTTAAAATATCAGGCTAGCAATTTAAAACCAGTTACACTTAAAGGTAATGGTAAAGAATTAATGACTGTCAAATTGAGATACAAACATCCTGACGGTAGTGAGAGCCGTTTAATTGAGCAATCGGTTATAGACAATTCTATAGGATTCAATCAAACCAGCAACAATTTTAGATTCAGTGCAGCTGTCGCCGAATTTGGATTACTCTTAAAGAAATCTGACTTTGTTCAAAAGTCAAGTTTCGACCATGTCATATCCACGGCAGAGAGCGCGAAGGGCAAAGACAACGAAGGATATCGGTCTGAATTTGTGAGATTAGCCAAGTCTGCCAAGTTATTGGCTAAAGAATTGCTTACTATTGAGCATGCGAGCAAATCAGATGAAAACTATTAGCCTTTACCTTACCGCAATTATGATGATGTGTTTCAGCAGTTGTGACGTGCAAAGTCAGGCGCAACTAGGAAATATACTAAAACAACTTCCGGTTGGAAACCCAACTACAACAGAGATTGGCCTTGGCTTGAAACAGGCACTTGAAATTGGAACCACAAACGGGGCTAATCAGCTATCAGCAAAAGATGGGTTCTTAGGAAATTTAGCAGTGAAGATCTTATTTCCACCAGAAGCGCAAAAAGTAGAAAAAACCTTGCGTACAATTGGTTTAGGTTCATTGGCAGATAATGTGATCCTAAGCATCAACAGAGCGGCAGAAGATGCTGCCAAAGAAGCAAAACCCATTTTTATTTCTGCAATAAAGCAAATGACGATAACAGATGCAACCAATATATTACTCGGAAATAAAGATGCGGCAACAACTTATTTTAAAAGGGTGACTACCACACAACTTATGGAAAAGTTTCGCCCTGTGATCGAAAATAGCTTAGCAAAAGTTGGCGCCACAAAATATTGGGGTGATGCTGCGAATCAATACAACAAGATTCCATTAGTTAAGCCGGTTTCTACTGATTTATCTGCTTATGTAGCACAAAAAGCTATTGACGGTATGTTTATACAAGTGGCTCAGGAAGAGCTAAAAATCCGAGATAATATCGGTTCTAGAAGCACAACTTTATTGCAAAAAGTGTTTGGTTACGCTGATAAGAATAAAGCGAAATAAAAAGGTTACTTTTATAAAGTAAAAACTAACAATAAAAAGTAGATTGGATTTCAAAGATTTTAATTTTAACCCTGACTTATATGAGGGTTTACTGGCAATGGGATTTCGCAATGCCACCCCTATACAACAACAAGCTATCCCCCTTATTCTTAATAAGCAAGATTTAATTGCTTGCGCCCAAACTGGTACCGGCAAAACCGGAGCTTATCTTTTGCCGATCATGAATATGATCAGTGAAACACCCGAGCGACACAACAATACACTCATCCTGGCACCAACCCGTGAATTGGCACAACAGATCGATTTACAGGTTGAAGCGCTTTCTTATTTCACAAACATCAGTTCATTAACAGTCTATGGTGGTGGAGATGGAATAGCCTACGAGCAGCAAAAAAGATCAATGCGCGAAGGTGTTGATATAATTATAGCTACTCCAGGAAGGTTGATCTCGCACTTATCTTCAGGGTTATTAAAATTGGATCAATTGAAACATCTGGTATTGGATGAAGCAGATCGAATGCTCGACATGGGATTTTATGATGACATCATGAAAATTGTAGGGTACTTGCCTCAGGTTCGTCAGACAGTATTGTTTTCTGCTACAATGCCTCCAAAAATCAGAAAGCTTGCATCTACATTACTAAAAGATCCTCAACAAATAAACATCGCAATATCTAAGCCTGCAGAAGGTATTTTGCAACAAATATACCTTGCTCACGACGAGCAAAAAGTTCCCCTACTTACCAGAATACTAAAGTCTGGAGATTTTAAAAGCATTATTGTATTTGCTTCCACTAAAGAAAAAGTTAAAAACCTGGGTAAAGTGTTTAGAAATCTAGGTTTAAAAGCAGAAGCTTTCCACTCAGATCTTACACAAAAAGAAAGAGAGGCAGCGCTTTTGAAGTTTAAAAATAGAATGCTTCCAATATTGATTGGAACAGATGTTTTAAGTCGCGGTATTGATGTGGAAGGAATCGACCTTGTCGTTAATTTTGATGTTCCACATGATGCCGAAGATTACGTCCATAGAATTGGTCGGACGGCACGTGCCTCTACAAAAGGAACAGCTATTACGTTAGTCAATCAAAAGGATAAAAGGAAACTGGAAAGCATTGAAAAGCTGATTGAAAAAAGAATTGACCGCATCCCAATGCCTGAAGATTTAGGAACTGCACCGTTAGAGACAGCAACCGCAGCTCCATCAGATCGTCCAAAACCTACAGGTGCGCCAAAGAAAAAATTCTGGAAGAAAAAACCAGGTTCAGCTAGCAGCCAGCCTAAGACAGAATAAATATTCTGTATATTTACTTTCATGCAGAATCTACCTCCATTAGCTGAACGGATGCGTCCACAAAGTCTGGATGAGTATGTTGGGCAGAAACATATTGTTGGTCCTGACGCAGTTTTACGTAAAGCAATTCAAAGTGGACAATTGCCATCTATGATCTTCTGGGGGCCACCCGGAGTCGGCAAAACTACCCTTGCTTACATCATTTCACAAACATTAGACCGTCCCTTCTTTAACCTGAGTGCGATTAATTCTGGCGTTAAAGACATTCGGGAAGTGATCGATAAAGCAGCATTACTCCAGAACAGCTTGATGGGTCTGCCAATCTTATTTATTGATGAGATCCATAGGTTTAGCAAATCCCAGCAAGACAGTTTATTGGGAGCAGTAGAACGTGGCTTGGTCACTTTAATAGGTGCTACAACTGAAAACCCTTCCTTTGAAGTAATTTCCGCATTGCTGTCACGGTGCCAGGTGTATATTCTTAAGGCACTTGATGAAGCAGAACTTTCAGGATTGCTGCATACAGCAATTGAAAAAGATGTGCTGCTCAAAGAAAAGAACATTACGATTAAAGATCATGAAGCGCTAATCCGACTTTCGGGCGGAGATGGACGTAAGCTTTTAAACGTACTTGAAATCGTTGTTAACGGTATTGGTGGGGATAAACTCGTATTGAATAATGAAAATGTGCTTGCACATGCACAACAAAATTTAGCACTTTATGATAAAGCGGGAGAGCAACATTATGACATCATTTCTGCTTTTATAAAATCAATTAGGGGCAGCGATCCAAATGCTGCTGTATATTGGTTGGCACGCATGATCGAAGGTGGTGAAGACCCATTATTCATTGCGAGAAGGTTGGTTATTCTATCCTCAGAAGATATTGGCAATGCCAATCCAAATGCCTTACTACTTGCCAACAACTGCTTCTCGGCGGTTAATGTAATTGGCTTCCCAGAATCAAGAATCATATTGTCACAATGCGTAACCTATCTGGCAAGTTCTCCTAAAAGTAACGCTGCGTATGAAGCAATCGGCAAGGCACAAGCTTTGGTTAAGCAAACAGGTAACTTACCAGTCCCGCTCCACATCAGGAATGCACCCACTAAGCTGATGAAGAACATTGGTTACGGAAAAGACTACCAGTATTCCCATGGGTATGAGGGCAACTTTTCTCCGCAGGAATATATGCCAGAAGAAATTAGTGGCACTAAGCTTTATGATCCGGGAAACAACCCTGCAGAAGATAAGCTTCGGGAAAAACTAAAGTCTAACTGGAAAGACAAATACAATTATTAGTGTAACAAAAAACCGGGTTTCGTATCCTATTTACAATCTAAACTCAACTTAAACCATGCTCAGCACCTTTATTAGCCACCAACAGAAGTCCTTTTGGCGATCAAGAAATAAAAAAGGAAGTATAGCAGCCGAAATTGTCTTTGGCCTACTATTGCTCTATTTTCTTGGGATTGCAATATTTATAGGCTTTGGTATGGTCAAGTTCTTACCTGAAGTATTCCCGGATCAAAATGTAATTACAAGTTTCAACGGTTTTATACTCTACTATTTCGCATTTGATTTCATTATGCGAATTCAGCTTCAGGAATTACCAACACTAAGTATCATACCTTACTTGCATCTTAAAATACCTAAGAGTAAGCTCATCGGCTTTCTAAATGTTAAGGCGTTATTTAGTGCTTTTAATCTTTGGCCTTTCTTCATATTCCTGCCCTTCTGTTTCATCGAGATTTCTGGAGAATTTGGCGCGATTACGACACTAATGTATATCATTACCATTTTCTCATTTACCGTTTTCAATAATTACTTGGCCTTATATATTAAAAGAAAATCAATATCCAATATTGCCTATACAGTAGTCGGTTTAGCGATCTTTGCTGTATTAGCAGGCTTAGAATACCTAAAGATAATTTCTGTAATGGCAGCCTCTGATTATATTTTCAGACACATTGCGATGTATCCGTATCTGGGTCTGATTATAACGCTCGCGGCATTTATCATCTTTAAAATCAATTCAAGGTTCCTTAGCAACAATCTTTACGTTGAGGAATTAAGCACTGCAACTGAGAAAAAAGCAAGTACAGATTATGCATTCTTAAATCGCTTCGGTAAAGTTGGAGAGCTCGCTGCGCTGGAATTAAAGTTGATCCTAAGACACAAAAGATCTCGTTCAAGTGTCTTTTTAGGATTCTTGTTTCTGTTTTATGGGTTCTTCTTTTATAAGGAAAAGGCAATTGATTCTAATTCATTCGGACAAATGATGTTCGGCGCTATTTTCATGACGGGTATATCTATTATTATCTATGGTCAATTTATCTATGCCTGGCAAAGCGCGCATTTTGATGGCTTGTTAGCAAATAAGATCAATTTTAAGGATTACATAAAGGCTAAATTTCTACTTTTCACTATCGCATGTTCGGTGATCACAGTACTAGCCAGCTTTTATGGCTTTCTGAGTCCGAAACTTTTATTACTACATCTTGCAGCATATCTCTACAATATTGGCTTCGGAACAGTTATCGTTTTATACATGGGTACTTCTAACTACAAGCGCCTGGATATAAACAAAAGTGCGAGTTTCAATTACCAGGGAACTGGAGCTACCCAATGGCTTCTGGCATTTCCTTATACTTTAACTCCAATATTGATATACCTTCCTTTCGGAATATTAGGATTGCCTTACTGGGGATTAGTAACAGTCGCACTATTTGGCTTGATTATGCTACTGATGCGCGGTTACTGGGTTAATTTCCTTACTAAAAGATTAGAATCACAGAGATATAAAATGGCCGAGGGTTACAGAGAATAACTATGATATTAGAAATTAACAAACTAAAAAAGGTTTACGGCGACAAAACTGTCGTAAACATCGAAAATCTGCAGATTCAACAAGGGGAAACTGTAGGGTTGGTAGGTAATAATGGAGCTGGTAAGACTACTTTCTTCCGTATGCTGTTGGATCTAATTCGCCCGTCTGAGGGTGAAATTCTCTCGAAATCTGAGAATGTAATGTCCAGCGACCAATGGAAAAGCTATACTGCTTCTTATTTGGATGAAGGCTTTTTAATCGATTACCTTACCCCAGAAGAATACTTCACCTTTATTGGAAGCCTGCATAATTTGAGCATAGCGGATGTTCAGGCCTATCTTATCAAGTATAATGAATTCTTTAATGGAGAAATCCTTAATAGTGGAAAGTATATCCGTGACTTCAGTAAAGGGAATCAAAATAAAGTTGGTATCGCTGCTGCGTTAATGCAAAATCCAGAGCTACTGGTTTTAGACGAGCCATTTGCAAACCTAGACCCGACCACACAAATAAGATTGAAAAGCATTTTAAAAGGCTTGAAGGGTGAAAGAAGGATGACAACCTTCATTTCAAGTCATGATTTAAATCATGTTACGGATGTTTGCGACCGAATTATTCTTGTCGAAAAAGGCTTAGTGATTAAAGATTTCCATACTGATGAGAATTCATTAAAAGAACTTGAAGAATATTTTTCTGAATAGAATTAATAATTGGCATTACGTTTGAGTTAACGGTCGTATAAACAAAAACAAATTATTATGACAACTTCTAGATTTAAAATAGCAACATTTAGTATAGCATTATCTCTTGGCGCAATGGCGTTCCAAGGTTGCGATAGTTTAACTAAGACTCAAAAAGGTGCAGGTATTGGTGCAGCAGCAGGTGGTGTAATTGGTGCTATTATAGGTAAGAAAGCTGGTAACACTGCAGTTGGTGCAGTTATAGGTGCTGCAGTTGGTGGTACAGCAGGTGGATTTATCGGTAAAAGAATGGATAAGCAAGCTGCAGAGATTCAAAATGCAATCCCTAATGCAGAAGTAATTCGCGAAGGTGAAGGTATCATCGTTAAATTTGATAGCGGTATTTTATTTGGCTTTGATAAAGCTGATTTAACTGCTCAAGCGAAAACTAACGTTAAATCTTTAGCTAGTTCATTAAATCAATATCCTGGAACAGATATCAAAGTAATTGGACACACAGATAATAAAGGTACTGAAGCTTACAACATGGGCTTATCTGAAAGACGTGCAGCTGCTGTTAAAGCATATGCAGTATCACAAGGTGTTCCATCATCACGTTTGTTAACTCTAGGAAAAGGTTTCTCTGAGCCAATCGCTGAAAACACTACAGAAGAAGGTAGAGCTGCTAATCGTAGAGTAGAGGTTGTTATTGTTGCCAATGAATCTTTGAAAAAAGAAGCTCAACAGCAAGGTAAATAAGCTCACAAGCTATATATAAAAAAGCCCGGTGTAATAATTACATCGGGCTTTTTCGTTTATTCTGAACTGTAAATATCATCAAAGTATTGAACGGCTAAAGACTTAAGCAGTAGCTCCTGCTCCATCATTGCAAACGAAGGTACTGCTTTAACCAACTTCCAGTGAGGCCAGCCATCCTGATCAAGACCCTCTAGTTCATAGAAGCCCATTTCACTGAGCAGCCGACAAGTTGCAATATGCATAAGTTCTTCCTTTTGACGCTTACTGTATTTGCCCGGTCCCTTTCCCAGTTCCTGAACCCCAATAAGGAACAAGATTACTTTCAAGTCCGGAATATCTGAATCAAATTCAGCTGCAATCTTTGTTTGCAGCTCTTTCCATTTAGCATGTATTTCCGCTGGTTTCATATCGCAAAGATACAATTAGCAGTTCTCCTTTATTGAAATAATTGTAGTGTTTAGCGAAGTGTTTTAGTAATTTTAGCAATATGAACAGAGAAATTATAACAGGTATATTGGCATACGGCATGTCTGGAAAGGTGTTCCATGTCCCATTTATTCATAACCATCCGGGGTTTAAACTTCATGCGATCACTGAACGAAACACGAAACAGGCAGCGTTAGATTATCCTGGCTTAATTAGCTATGATGCAATCGATGACCTGATCAAGGATACAGCGATAGAACTTGTAATCATAAATACGCCAAATTATACTCACTATGAATATGCAACGAAAGCTTTAAAAGCTGGCAAGCACATCCTAGTAGAAAAACCATTTACAGCAACAACTGATGAAGCAAAAGAGTTGTTCGAATTAGCAGATGAGGCTGGAAAGCAAATCTTCTTTTATCAGAACAGGCGCTGGGACAGCGACTTTTCGGCTGTCCGCCAAGTCATTGAAAGCGGTGTTTTAGGAAAGCTTAATGAAGTACATTTTAGATACGACAGGTACCGCAATGTTATCGGGCCTAAAACATTTAAAGAAGAGCCTTATTCAGCAAGCGGCTTGATGTATGATTTAGGTCCGCATTTAATTGATCAGGCTGTCAGCATTTTCGGAAAGCCAGAAACCTTCCATAAAATTCTCGGCAAAAATAGAAAAGGAACAAAGGTCGACGATTATTTCTCCATCCATCTGGGCTATCCAAATAGTGTAAACGTTTTTGTACATGCTAACCTGTTATTGGTGGATCCCTTACCTGCCTTTGTTTTACACGGAGAGAATGGATCTTTGCATAAAAAGCGTGCAGACATTCAGGAAGAGCAGCTCCTTAAGGGAATGAAGCTGGGTGATGAAGGTTATGGTATTGAATTACCGGGCAGTGAAGGAAAACTCACATTAATAGATGAGGAAGGTAATAAATCTGTTTCAAAAGTGGAATCATTGGAAGGTAGCTACCTCCCATTGTTTGATGCTGTTTATGAAAGTATTGCCAATAATGCTCCTTACCCTGTGACCAGAGAACAGGTATTGATCCAACTAGAAATCCTACAGGCTCCCTAATAATGCAACAGTGAATTCTGTGGGCACTTCAATATGAGGAATGTGTCCACAGGCTTCAAACTCAATGATCTTTGCACCAGGAATCTTTGCGGCAGTTTGTTTACCAAGTAATTTGTATTGTCCGTGAATAGCTTGCTGATCTGGTGTCAACAACGATTTACCTATGATCGTCTTATCTTCCCTTCCTATAAATAGAACAGTAGGAACTTTTAGATTGTAAAATTCATAGGCTACGGGCTGCTCATAGATCATGGTATAAGTCATGGCAGCAACCTTTGCAAAGCGGGGAAAGTCTCCACTATTAGTAATTCCACCCGCAATGCGAACCAATTCTTCATACTCTGGTTTCCAAACTGTGAAATAAGAAGTCTGATAATATTTTTTAATACTTTCTGCCGTTGCCTTTAATTCGGTTTTATACTGATCTTCTGTAGTAATAGCAGGAACAAAGGTTTTATAATCTTCTAGTCCTATCGGGTTCTCCAATAAAAGCTTTTCCGTTACTTCAGGATAAAGCAACGCAAATCTTGTTGCCAGCATTCCGCCCATAGAATGACCTAAAACACTGGTACGCTTTATACCCAAAGTATCTAACAAAGCTTTATTCCATTTCGCCAGCTGATGAAAGCTGTAGTGAATATAGGCTTTAGAAGATTTTCCAAAACCAATCTGATCAGGTACAATTACCCTGAAACCTCTGCTTGTTAATGCTTTGATGACGTTGGTCCAGTAATAACCTCCAAAGTTTTTACCGTGAAATAAAATGACCGTTCTGCCATTATTTAATTGCGTAGGCAAAACATCCATATAGGCCATTCTTAAATCCTGACCTTCGGTATGAATAGGGTAATACCTAACCGGATAAGCATACTTGACACCCTCCAACGTTGTTGTAATGGTATCTGCCTTTTGCTGAGCGTAAGAAGATCCAGTAGTTGTCAAGAATATAGAAAGGGTAAAAGCGAACGTGAGGATGAATTTCCTAAGCATGGATATTATTTTATGTTACAACACAGATAAAGTAGCAAAGGTTCTAAGCTAGGTAATATTTAACAAAAATCCCGCCTTGGAAGGGGCGGGATCTAAAGTGTTAACGGCTTTGTTACTTCTTCACCGTAAATGGTATATTTAAACCGAAAGTGACGCTACGGCCTTGGTTATAGATTCCTAGATTAGGATCTTCATCGCTTAGTCGGCCTGGTTTGAAACGACTTAAATGGTCATAGTAAGCTTTATCCAAAAGGTTTCTACCCGCAGCATAAATTATGATGTCCTGCGTTTTCCCTACTCTGATTGTCGTTCCGATAGACGCATTAAGTAAGGTATATCCGCTTGAAGGAGTTTCAAAACTGTCTATTTTACGCTGACTAAAGAAATTATCAATTCCTACGGACAGGTATGATTTAGAGGTACCTGAAATCTTTGGTTCAAAACGAAGTTCGTTTCTAAGAGTGGCGGCAGGAATGAATGGCAAAGACTCTTTAGTGGCACGGTTGGTGGCCCTTGTATAAGAGAAGCCATTCTCAAAATGAATAAAACTAACCGGATGTATAGTTAACGATGCTTCTACACCTCGCAAGAAAGCATTGTCCTGTACAAAATTATAAACTGGAAAAGGAGTAATGTTACCATCTTCATCGTCAACATCAATTTTAGCACCGCTTGTATTGTAATAGATATAGTTGTCGAGAATATTAGCAAATCCACCCAGAGAAGCGCTCACATATTGATTCTGGTATTCGAAGGAAGCATCGAACTGATAGCTTTGTTCTGGTTTCAAGTTAGCATTACCAATTTCGTATCTAAATACGCCTTCATGAACTCCATTAGATGCTAACTCTGCAATGTTCGGTGCTCTAAAAGCACTCCCAGCATTAGCTTTAAAATTAAATGCATCATTGAATTCATGCGTATAACCTAGTGCTCCTGTTAAGTGCGAAAACTTATTTGAAAAAGAATCAAATTCTGAATCTCCGCTAAAAGCTTTTCCATCCATCTTTCTATAATCAAAACGTGCACCTGCATTGAAGCTGTCATTCTCCCATGTTTTTTTGATGAAAACAAAGCCTCCAAAGGCTTTTGAGTCGTAATCGGGAATCAACTGCTCTGCTCCAGTCGTGTTAAGGCTGTGCATGAATTCTCCTGACACCCCTACAACAGGTGCCCAACCATTGAAGTCTTTAAAAGAATACTTTAAGTCATAGCTATAAGTCTGACTGTTTAAGAATAAAGCTAAACCATCCGGTTCTGCACCTTCAAGTTCTCTTCTCAAGTTTCGCTGAAAGCCTAGTGTTGCTTTCAAACTACCATCACCCAATAGGATATTACTGTTTAAAGCAAGTTTATAATGTCTCACATCCTGTTTAGGAAAAGATAATTGACGGTCTTTATTCTGACTGTCGCTATAAGGACTACCCTCTTCATCCACCAATTGACCATCATCGTTTCTGGCTGGTTCATAGAACCCAATAGTATTGCGGAAGCTTGAGGCATCCAGATGCGCATATCCCCATTTTTTGTTCAGGCCAATCTGCCCTTCAAAGTTGGTTTCTCTAAATCCAGAGTTTGGAACATACTCAGTTGGCGTTTTATAGGAATAGGCATTTTTATAAGTACCTCTAACCTTATAGATCAAGCCATTCTCATTACCTTGTAACATCAATGAATTGCCAGTTAAGCCATTGTTGGTGGCATAGTTAGTCAGAAACTCCCCCCTAAGCGTGCCTTCAGGTGCGGGTAAGCCATCAAGGATATTGATTACTCCACCAAGTGCATCAGATCCATACATTAAGCTTGCGGGTCCTCTAAGCACCTCTACATGGTCGGCGCTATATTGATCAATCTCAATTCCATGTTCATCACCCCATTGTTGTCCTTGCTGTTTCACCCCGTTGTTAAGCGTTACAACCCTATTGTAACTCAAGCCGCGAATAACAGGCTTTGAAATTGAAGGCCCAGTGGTAATCTGAGCGACACCTGGAAGTCTTGAAATAGCATCCATCAGGTTTGTAGAAGGATGAGACTGCAATTGTTCTTTACTCAGCGTAGCAACCGATGTACTATTTTTGCGGTTATCGGAACTTGAAGGCGATCCAGTAATAACCACCTCCCGGCCTTCGATAACGCTTTCTCTAAGCACAAAAGTCAGGGCTTCAGGTTTACTAAAATCTACTACTCTAGTGATTGCCTGATAACCGATATAGCTAACCTGCACTAAAAATTTACCGCGTATAGGAAGGTTCTTCAAAGTGAATTCACCGTTTGCATTTGTGATTGCCGACTTCCGTAGATCTGGAATTGAAACTGTAGCGCCAGGCAAACCTGAATTGGTTTCGGCATCAGTTACTTTACCAGTAAGCTCTTCTAAATTAGCAGCAAAGCTACTGGTCGAAAAAAAAGTATATAATAATACAATTAAAGTTAATTGTAGGGTTTTCATATTGTGTGTTTAAAATAAAAGACAGGACGCAGATAGGATTATCCTAACCGCCCAATTGGACTGTAACAAACGTTAATACTTTTAAATTTAAACTAAAGGTGGTCCTCGAAGGGAGGTTTGTATGAGCTGAGTGTAACTAGCCGCATCTTTGAAAAAATAGTTGGCCACTTTTACCTCTTTGAAAAAAACTTTAGAAGAGAACTGTTGTATGGTGTAGGTCTTCTCAAAATGCATGGAGCATACCAAACAGTTTTCAGAATGATTCACAATATGTTGCCTATGCATACATTTAACCTCACCTTTAGTACAAGTGCTCATACTTTGGGGGTGGTGATTATGAAAAATGCTAAAAGGCGTCAGCGCAATCGCGAACACGACAAGCAGCATTGCTGCAAGCAATTGATTGATATGTTTTATTTTCCCTTTCAACAATTACGAAAGTAGATAATCTTTTTAAGATTGCGCTAACT
>Ga0247814_10000958_pt1 | contig 18783 bp, 15 predicted proteins | sample UWRJL179409R1_FD_179947 | JGI IMG/M metagenome (GOLD analysis project Ga0247814, IMG submission 179947) | Plant litter microbial communities from Arlington Agricultural Research Station in Wisconsin, United States - UWRJ-L179-409R-1 | ecosystem: Environmental > Terrestrial > Plant litter >...
TATTTCCTGAATTACCGCATTGTACATTTATTGCATTAATAGCAATTGATGTTGAAGTTTGACATCCTAAAGCATCAGTAACAATCACATTATAATTCCCTGCCTGATTTACAACAATTGCAGCCGATGATTGTCCGTTACTCCAGTTATAAGTGTAAGGAGCTGTTCCACCATTTGGCGTAGCTGTTATTGTAAATGACGAAGGTCCGTAACCAATGTATAAAGTGTTTTTATCCACCGTAGATTGATTCGCCGCATAAACATCGGCAATACTCGCAGTCAATGGAGCATTAACAGTAACCGTATTGCTGGCAGTACTTTGATTATCATGAATGTCAGTAACTATCCATGTTATAGTAGAAACTCCAACATTGAAGTTTCCGCTTGTATCGTTACCATTACCGCTTCTTGTAGTAGCTCCACTTATACTATAGCTGATTGCAGACACACCACAATTGTCAGTTGCTGCTAATGTTGGAATAACATAATTATTAGTTTCATCGTAACAGAATGATTGTGATACAGGTTCTGTAATTGAAGGTTTTTGTGTATCCTGAACAATTACTTTTTGAGTGGCAGTTTGAATATTGCCCACTTCATCTTTAGCTGTCCATGTAATAGTTGTTGTTCCAACAGGAAAAACGCTTGGTGCATCATTTGTTATTTCAACTGTATTAGTATCAATCGCTGATGCTGTACCTAAAACTATATTTGTTGCTTCACAACTTCCATCATCTGAATTGATAGTAAGATCTGTTGGGGTAGTAATAACAGGGCTTGTATGGTCAAAAGTGTAAATTTCACCAGCTGTAAAAGCTTCTGTCAAAGTATTATTAGCTTCATCAGTAATTCCGCTATTAGTGTTGTTGATGTCTAAACGAAGTGTTCCGTCACCTATAATGTTATTTACCGTTACATCAAATGAGGAATTAGTAATAGGAGTAACAGAAGCAATAGTTCCTGACACATTTCCTGTTGTAGTAAGAGTAAAATCATCTGTGTTAACTCCATTCACATTTTCAGAAAAGCTAACGCGAAAAGTAACACTTGTGGCATTATTTTTTTCGAAATCAGGTATAAGTCTGTTAATTGCTGTGACTTTTGGAGCTATAGCATCTACTACTGCAATTTTTGCTGTAGGAATGTTGTTTACATCCATATCGTATCCTATGTAATAACTCGTATTTGGAGGTTGATTATATGCTGAATTTTGCCAGGCAATTGCGGTACGATATTGTGGATCGTGCATTAATGTTGGAATACGATAATCAGTAGGTATATTAGATGTAAAAATTACAAGTTCTGTGTTATCAGATTTACGAAGTATCATTTCCTCTCTCCAGTCACCTAATATATCGGCTTGTAAGGCAGGGTTTTTCTTTGTGTCATTGTTAGATGTAACAGGGTAATCATTATAAATGGTAAACAGACGAGTCTGGCTTTTTGTTGCAGGATTCCATTTATTCATTACGTTACCATCTAATAGTTCACGACCTAAATCGCCATCCCACCAAATTCCAAAATTGTAATAAGGCACATTAGTACTAATTGCGTTTCCTTTAGCGTCATATACATTTCCGCCAGCTGAACCCCACATTTCCATTCCTCTGTAGTTAGGGTCTATATCAGCAGCCATAGCACGACCTACGTCCCCAGTTGTGGCTACTCCCCAGTTAGTTTGTCCAGTTTTAGCATCATATTGTCTTAAGCCCATTCCGTCATAAGATCCAGGTGACTCTAAACAAATCCAAATTTCTTGTCCTGGACGATCTATATCCATATCACTCATATGTAAAGCATCTCCATGCCCCATGCCGTAAGTCCAAAGTGGTTTTCCATCATCGTTTATAGCACTAGATCCATTGATAATTTCGTCTTTACCATCTCCATCAACATCGCCTATTGTCATTTGGTGATTTCCTTGGCCAGAATAAGCATTGTATTCAGGGTGGTTAGGGTCTTTACTATCAAAAATCCAACGTAATGTTAATTGTCCATTTCTCCAGTCATAAGCTGCACGCATTAGCTTATTGTAATATCCACGTCCCACAATAATACTTGGGCGGGCACCATCCAGATAAGCAACAGCCGAAACAAAACGATCCTGACGGTTTCCATAATTGTCTCCCCAATCGGCGGTATTGCCACGGGCAGGCTGATATGGTACTGAAGCCATAGCCTTACCGGTTAATCCGTTAAAAACAGTTAAGAATTCAGGACCTTGCTGTACCCATCCGGAAGTATTTCGATAATCAACAGAAGCATTACCAATAACAGTTCCTTGTCCGTCAATTGTTCCGTCAGCTGTTTTTAAAATAATTTCTGCTTTACCATCACCGTCAAAATCATACACCATAAACGGGTTGAAATGAGGTCCTCCATTCATATTGATCCCTAAATCAATACGCCATAATTTGGTTCCATTTAATTTGTAACAGTCAAAAATTTGGTTTCCACTGTATCCTCCTGAATTATGGTTGGCAACAGTTGGTTCCCATTTTAAAATAATTTCATATTCACCGTCTCCATCAACATCTCCAACCGAAGCATCATTAGCTGTATAAGTATAAGATTTTCCATCAGGAGTTGTACCTCCAGGAGGAATTTGAAGAGGAATAGATAAGCGATTAGTAGCCCATACTGTTACTGGAGTTGTTTCTGTTCCTTCTACTCCATTTATTACAGGTTTAATACTATAATTATTATTGCTGGTTGTAGTAGCATCTGTATAATTAGTCGAATTAGTTATTGGAGAAGTATTAACTTTTGTGCCATTTCGATATACGTTAAAGGCAATATTCGAAGGGTCGTCTCCAAGTAATCTCCAGCTTAAGTATATAGAACTAGAGTTTTTTTGAACAGCTACAAGTCCTCTGTTTAAAAATTCAACTTGCTTGGCAGTTGTAACTACTGCATCCGGTATTTGTAAACTGTTTAGTCTAACAGTGTTTCCATAAGAAGCTGCTCCTCCATTAATAGCGTAGGCTCTGGTATAATAGAAAGTTCCAGGTGTAAGTCCGTTAAGTGTCACTGAAAAGTTACCTATTCCGCCAACTACATCAGCTACTTTATTATCGGCAGTTGTTGGATTTGGATTACTATTACTGTAAACAACACCTCTTTCGGTTATGGCGTGACCTCCATCTGAAGTAATATTACCTCCAGATACCGCTGTAGTGGTAGTGATATCTGTTATATTATTAGTAGTAAGTTCTGCCGGTGGTGGCGGTGGAGTGTACATTCTAACAGTAGGCGTACTTATACTGTTTGAATTTGCTTTAGTGTAAACTACATAAGGATAAGGTGCATTTCCTATTGCAATTGAAGGCCATCCTGTAGGTTCATCTATTCCTCTGGTTACAGTGGGATCTTTTAATTCTGTCCATGTAGTGCTTCCGGCTGCTAGAAAACGTACTCTTGTTGGAAATACGCTCGTTGAAGCAGTATAATCAATAAATGAGCAATAAAGATTACCTGCATTATCATTAATTAGACTGATATTAGGGGAGTCTCTAGAAGCAAGTGTTGTAGCAGATCCCCATACGCCTGTTGACGTATTGTATAAAATTGCTGTAGCTCTATTTGATGAACCAGTATTGAAATAAGCAATACAAATGTTGTTATTATCTCTCACAGCAATATTGGTATGACGTACTCCAGCTGTAATGGGATTATTTGTTATTGCTGTCCAGGTACTACCATTAAAACTTGATAAAGTCATAATCCCTGTAGAAGAATTAGCAGCAGCTAATTTCGAGTAAACTAGCCAGGGTTTGTCATTAGAATCTATAGTTAAACCTACTGCAGCAGCAAAGTCTGTAGAAACAGCTCCCGTACCTACGGTTTCCCATGCCGTTTCATTGAATTTTTTTACATAAGGTGCCATACCTGACTCACTAAAAGCAATGTAAGGAACATTGAATGAATCAAAAGCCATAGAACAACGTTGAGTTGAACTATATTGACTTACAGCACTCATACCATTTGCATTTCCTGTAGAAACATAAAGTGTATTAGGGTCTTCTGGATTTAATGGATTCCAGGTTTCATTAAAAGTATCATACTTTTTTACAGCTAATTTATTACTCGCCGAAATATCAATGTAGGTAACATACAAATCACCAATTGAATTGGCATAAATACGTGTGTAAGAAGCATTAGTGGCAAGGTTTGCACCAACCTGTTCCCAGCTTCCATCTGTTAAACGTTTTTTTACCTTTGGTACTCCACCTTCTGTAAATACTACATAAGGGACAAAATTGTTTCCGTTTTTCACTACCGCAATGCTAGTGTATACAGAAGCAACTGAAGAGATCGCTTGTTCGTTGCCTAATATTGGCCATTGCTGTGCAAAGGAAGAAAAGCAACTGAACATAAAACATATCGTCAAACTGATTTTAAGGCATAGCAGACGATAAGAAAAAGTAGTTTTTCTATTCATAAATAATTTGGTTAATGGTTAATAGTCAGAGGCTAATTTAATTAGGAGTCAGTCAATTAGTATCCTGTGGTGTCTTGTGCTGTCCTGAAATTGATACAGGTTAGTTACAGAAAATTAGAGTAAAAGAGGTATTTTATAACTCAAATAATTTAGTGTTTTGTAGGCAGTATAGGTAAATTTTATAAGGATGATTGAATTTTAGTATATTTGGCTTCTCTAAAAAATAATTTTATCATGAAACATTTATTATCGGCATTATTGGTTATGACACTTTTTATTTGTTGCAAAAAAGAAAGCAACAATAGCAGCGAAGCGCCAAGTGAAATTCCGTATGTTGCCAAAAACGAAAAAGAAATTGAAAAGTATGTTGCTGAAAAAGGCTTAAAAGGAATCAAAAGTGATTCGGGATTGTATTATGTAATCAACGATCCGGGTACAGGTGCTCAGGCAACTCCTCAGTCTAATGTAACCGTAGCTTATAAAGGTTATTTTATGGATGGAAAAGTATTTGATCAAAGTGATGAAAAAGGAATTTCTTTTGGCTTGAATCAGGTGGTTAAAGGCTGGACAGAAGGAATATCTTATTTAAAAGAAGGCGGAAGTGCTTTGCTTGTAATTCCTGCAAAGTTAGGTTATGGCGGAAGTGATTATGCTAGTATTCCTGGAGGATCTGTATTGATTTTTGAAGTAAAATTAATTTCAGTAAACTAAAGAATCTTTCTAATAAAAGAAAGAATTTTAATGATTTGAGTTATTTTTAAAAAACTATAAATCACATTTCTATTTAGCAAATCATTAAATTTGCAGCTTATTATATGATATGTTAGAAAAAGAAGTAATAAATTTCGAAAAAACAGCCATTGTTGGAATTGTAACTCAAAACCAGAGTGAGGAAAAGCTTAATGAGTATTTAGACGAATTAGAGTTTTTAACCTTTACTGCTGGTGGTCAGGTGGTGAAACGTTTTTTTCAAAAAGTAGATAAACCCAATCCTAAAACTTTTTTAGGAACAGGAAAGATAGATGAAATTCATCAATATGTAAAAGAAAACGGTATTTCGACTATCATTTTTGATGACGAATTAACGCCTTCGCAACAAAAAAATATTTCCAAAATTATTGATTGTAAAATTTTGGATAGAACCAATTTGATTCTTGATATTTTTGCCCAAAGAGCCGAAACATCTTATGCCAGAACTCAGGTAGAACTAGCACAATGCATCTATTTGTTGCCGCGTCTTTCGGGATTGTGGACGCACTTAGAGCGTCAAAAAGGAGGAATTGGGATGCGCGGTCCTGGAGAAACGGAGATTGAAACCGACCGTCGTATTGTGCGTGATCGAATTTCGTTATTGAAAGAAAAAATCAAAGCCATTGATAAGCAAATGGGAACCCAACGCAGCAATCGCGGTGCGATGGTTCGTGTGGCTTTAGTGGGTTACACCAATGTGGGAAAATCAACTTTGATGAATGCCATTGGTAAAAGTGATGTTTTTGTCGAAAATAAATTGTTTGCTACGCTGGACACTACTGTTCGAAAAGTGGTAATCAAAAATTTACCTTTCTTGCTTTCGGACACGGTAGGTTTTATTCGAAAATTACCAACACAATTGGTTGACTCATTTAAAAGTACTTTGGATGAGGTTCGTGAAGCCGATTTGTTGTTGCATGTAGTTGATATTTCACATGCTGATTTTGAAGATCATATTGCTTCGGTAAACCAAATTTTGTCTGATATCAAAGCGAGTGATAAACCCGTAATTATGGTTTTCAATAAAATCGATGCTTACAAGCATTTGACCATTGATGAAGACGATTTAATGACCGAAAAAACTAAAAAACATTATACGTTAGAAGAATGGAAATCTACCTGGATGAGCCGTGTAGGAGAGCAAAATGCTTTGTTTATTTCGGCTACCAATAAAGAGAATTTCGAAGAATTTAGAGAAAGAGTTTATGAGGCTGTTCGCCAAATTCACATTACTCGTTTTCCTTACAACAAATTCTTGTATCCTGATTATAAGGATGCGATTGAAAAAGAAGAAAAAGAATAATTTTTCCCGAAATAGAATACAAAAAATCCCTTTTCAGAATCTAAATTCGAAAAAGGGATTTTTTATGAGATTAATATGTTTTAAAAACCATAATTAATTCCTAGTCCAAATACTTCTCTAACCTGAGTACCTTTTATAGCATTATCGTCATAAATGGTTTGTAATGCAATATTTGCCGAAAGGTATTTGTTGATTTTCATTACTACATTCATTTGGTAGTCGATATCAACATTTTTCGGATCTTCTAAATAATTAGAATATAAATTCAGACGATTTTCAATCGAAACATTTGTAAGAGCAACAAATTTATAATAAGCTGTGACACTGGCTCCAAATTCAAAACGGGTATTATCTCCTTGTAAAACACCAAAAGAAGGTCCAAGTTCTGTAAAATGTTTATGAACCATAATTAATCTTCCAGCAGCAGGAGCAATATTTACACTTGCATTATTATCTTTTTTCCACAAGAAACCAGGTCCAAATTGAAAATAAGCAGGAGAGAAAAAATGAGAAATTTTCACATTGTTTTTATCCAAACCAGTATCCATTTGTGATTTAAAGTTAAAATACATCGAATAGTACCAGTTTTTAGCTTTCGATTTTTTACCCCAAAGCGAGTTTAATTCCAAGCGATCGTCGGTTTTAGCAGTAATTTCATTTCCTTTTATTTTGCTCAATCCATAAGCAAGAATGAATTTGTTATCCCAAACTACATCTCCTTTTTTATAATTGAAATCATAGTTTAAACCAAAATTCCCAGCAATGTTTGAAGTTCCACCGCCAAGCCACTGTCTGTTATAGGCAGATTGACTTAATAATAAGGACATATTCCCTTTTTTTGTCCAGACTTTTGTAGTGTCTTTTTCGGCTTCCTGAGCTTGGATGGTAAGTACTGTAATAATTAAAACAAGAGATAGAATTACTTTTTTCATAGTAGCTACTATTTAGGTTTGGTTATTTTTTGGTCTTATACAAAGGAACTGCTGAACAGGCTTCTCCGTACATAATGCTTCTTGCAAAAGGTTGTAAATAATGCGCTGCTAAAATATAAGCACGTGTAGGTACTGGTTTTTTAGAACATCCTTTTATAATTACGGGCTTGTTTTCGTAAGCTGAATAATCTATTTTAGGAAGCAACTCTTCATACAATGCAGCATCTATATCTTCACTGTTCCCGTCAATGACTTTTTTAGCATAAGGAGCTAATTGTATTGCCACTAAAATAGAGGCCCAGGCTGGAACAATAGCATCAGTGCTGCAATTTATGGCCACATAATGATCCTGATATTGTGTCCAGTCATGGTTTTTTAGTTGTTCTCTAAAGTCTTTTTCTCTTAATAAAAAACCTTCGAGCAACCACTGCGAAATATCGATTTGCGTGCGAATTCCCTTTGGATAGTAATCTTCTAAGTCAAAAACTTCCAAGGCACTATTAGCCACTTTGTTAATTATTTCTTCCATTTTTCAAATATTCAGTAGTCAGTATTCAGTTTTTTAGTATTCAGTGAGTTCTGACCACTAAAAAACTGAATACTTAAAACTGTTAATTAAAGCATTCCTAATTCTAACTTTGCTTCTTCACTCATTAAATCTTTGCTCCAAGGCGGATCAAAAGTAATTTCTACTTCGGCACCTTTTATGTGCTCAATCGATTTTATTTTTTCTTCAACTTCTCTTGGCAAACTTTCAGCAACTGGACAGTTTGGAGAGGTAAGTGTCATTAAGATTTTTACTTCGTAATCTGTATTTATCATTACATCATAAATCAATCCTAATTCGTAAATATCTACAGGAATCTCTGGATCGTAAATGGTTTTTAATTTTTTTACAATTGATTCTCCTAATTCTGCGGTGTCTATTTCTTGTTCCATTTTGTTTTTGTTTTTTGAACCCTATAAGTCATGTAGGTTCATTTAAATTTTAGTTTTATTTTTTAGCATCGAATGCCAAAGCATACATTTTGATATTCTTTATCATCGATACCAAACCGTTTGCTCTTGTAGGCGATAAATGTTCTTTTAATCCTATTTCGTCAATAAAATCCATATTAGCATCAATGATGTCTTTTGGCGTTTGATTCGAAAAAACACGAATTAATATCGCAATTATTCCTTTTGTCAATATGGCGTCACTATCGGCGGTGAAGACTATTTTATCCTCATTTTGTTCGCCTTGTAACCATACTTTTGATTGGCAGCCTTTAATTAAATTTTCTTCAATCTTAGATTCTTCTTTAATTAACGGAAGATTTTTTCCTAATTCGATGATGTACTCATAACGTTGCATCCAATCATCAAACATCGAAAATTCGTCTACTATTTCTTCTTGTATATCTTTAATTTTCATTGTTTTGTTTTGCAAATGAATTTATTTTAGTCACTAATTTTTTTATTTCATAAGGAGGGAATCCATGGTCAAAACTTTGTGATTCATAGGTTTTTCCTTCGTAAACTATTTTCAAATTGGCTATAGCCGCACCATCATAAAAACGTTTTTCAGTAGGAGATTTTAAATCTTTCATTTCATCTAAATCCATTTCTTGAAAAAGTTTTACGAGTTCTTTCCAGTCCGCATTCGAAATTTTAGTTTGAATAGCTTCTCCTTTTCTATCTTTTTTTAAACTAACTAATTGTTTTTCGATACTAATTTCTCGAAAATAACCTCTAGTATTTGCCGTATAGGTAATTTGTGCTGTTTCAATATTTTGTTTTGTTTTGTCTTCACAGCCTTTGCCTAGAAAAATAGTCAATAATAATAACGATAGTAATTTCATATTTTTGTTTTATGATAACATTAATTGTGCTTTTTTGACAGCTTCAGCCAAGGCATCAATTTCTTCTTTGGTATTGTAAAAAGAGAACGAAGCTCTTATGGTTCCCGGGATTTCGTAGAAATTCATAATTGGCTGCGCACAATGATGACCTGTTCTTACTGCTATTCCTAATTTATCAATAATAGTACCAATGTCGTACGGATGAATTCCTTCGATATTAAATGAAATTACCGAAGTTTTAAATTCCGAATTTCCATAGATACGCAAACCTTCAATTTCTAATAAACGTTGGGTTGCATAGTCTAACAATTCTAATTCTTGTTGTTGAATGTTTTCAAAACCTACTTCATTCATATAATCAATAGCAGTTCCTAGAACAATTCCTCCAGCAATATTAGGAGTTCCCGCTTCAAATTTATGAGGTAATTCGGCATAAGTAGTTTTTTCGAAAGTAACTTCCTTAATCATTTCGCCACCACCTTGATAAGGCGGTAATTTGTTTAACCAAGCTTCTTTTCCATACAAAATTCCAGTTCCTGTTGGTCCGCACATTTTATGGCCAGAAAAAGCATAAAAATCGCAATCCAATGCTTGTACATCAGGTTTTAAATGTGGTACAGCCTGAGCGCCATCAATTAATATGGCAGCACCCACTTCATGCGCCTTATCAATCATATATTTAATAGGATTGATAATTCCTAAAGCATTTGAAATATGATTTACGGTTACAATTTTAGTTTTTTCAGAAAGTAATTTGTCATATTCTGACATAATCAACTCTCCATTTTGATTTATCGGAATGACTTTTAGTGTAGCTCCTGTCTTTTCGCATAACATTTGCCAAGGCACAATATTGCTATGATGTTCTAATGAAGAAACTAGCACTTCATCACCAGGTTTTAAAATTGAAGCAAAACCATTGGCAACCAAATTTATTCCAAACGTAGTTCCTGAAGTAAAAAGCACTTCATGAGCATGTTTTGCATTAATATGATTTTGAACTTTACCACGAGCAATTTCGTAAGCATCAGTTGCTAATTGGCTTAAAGTGTGAACACCACGGTGAATATTAGCATTAATTTCCTGATAATATTTGGCAATGGCATCAATAACCACTTGAGGTTTTTGTGAAGTAGCTCCGTTATCGAAATATACTAAGGGTTTTCCGTTTACTTTTTCGTTAAGAATAGGAAAATCGGCTCTTATTTTTTGAATGTCTAACATAATTATGTTGAAAAAATGGTATTACAAAAGTACTAAAACTAAAATTGTTTTCTGTCCGAATTGTTCGTTTTGATTGATTGTAGTATCAGTTTAATTTATTGAAAGGCTTTTTAATACTAAAACAGAATGCTGTGATCTGAATTTTATAAAATCACAAAAGGCACAAAGTTTAGTAAAACTCTGTGCCCTTTTTGTATCAATTTGTTTGAAACTATAAATCAAATCCTAATTTCACGCCTAATTTCATAGCGATAATAGTGGTGATTCTTTGTTTTAATTCTGGTATTTTAATGTTTTCGATAACTGCATTAGAAAATGCATACATCAACAAAGCTTTGGCTTCTTTTTTAGGGATTCCGCGTTGTTGCATGTAGAATAAAGCGGTTTCGTCTAATTGACCCACAGTACAACCGTGAGAACATTTTACATCATCAGCAAAAATTTCCAATTGTGGTTTTGCATTAATTGTAGCTTTGTCACTCAGTAAAATATTATTGCTTTTTTGGAAAGCATTTGTTTTTTGAGCTTCTTTTTCTACATACACTTTTCCGTTGAAAACTCCTGTTGAACGATCAGAGAAGATTCCTTTGTAATCCTGAAAACTTTCGCAATTTGGCTCCGCATGGTTTACCAAAGTGTAGTGATCTACGTGTTGTTTTTCGCCAATAATTGTAATCCCGTTTAACGTACTTGTCAATCTTTCGCCATAATGGTAAAAATTCAAGTTGTTTCTAGTTAGGTTTCCACCAAAAGAAAACGTGTGAACAGAAGCATGACTTTCTTTTTGTTGCGAAACGTAAGTATTGTCAATTAGATTGGCTTGGTGATTGTCATTTTGAATTTTGTAATAATCCACAATGGCACGTTTTTGAGCAAAAATTTCTGTAACCGAATTGGTTAAAACAGGATTTTCGCTTAAACTTTGATGACGCTCAATAATTTGCACATGAGAATTCTCGCCTACAATTACTAAGTTTCTTGGTTGAACCATTAATGCCGATTCGTTTCCTGTTGAGAAATACATAATCTCAATAGGTTTATCAGCCACCTTGCTTTTTGGGATATTAATGTAAGCTCCTTCAAAAGCAAAAGCCGTATTTAATGAAGTCAAACTATCATCTTTGCTTGCAATTTGGTTAAAATAGTTATCAATAACCATTTTGTATTTTGGTTTTGTAAATGCCGAAGACATCAAACAAACATCGATTCCATCGTGTGTTGTAGAAGATAGGTGAGAGCTAAAAATACCATCAATAAAAACCACTTTATACGTATCGATTTCGTGAATAAAGTATTTTTTTACCTGGTTGAATTCTATTGCGCTATCTTTTTTAGGAAAAACGGTAAAGTCATTTTTTAGAATGGCATTTAGCGAAGTATATTTCCAAGCTTCCTCTTTTTTAGAAGGGAAACCTTTTGTTTCAAAGTTTTTTAGAGCCGAAGTTCGTACATCATGAAGTTCAGACTGAACATCAACACGTTCTTCAAAGGCCATGAACGATGAGATTAATTTTTCTTTTAATTCCATTTTTGTAGTTATAAGTTAGGAGTTATAAGTTAGGAGTTTTGCAAACTGCAAACTGTAAACTGCAAACTAATTTTACGCTTCTTGTTCTTGTTTAATCCAGTCGTATCCTTTTTCTTCTAATTCTAAAGCCAGGCTAGCGTCACCAGATTTTACAATTTTTCCATTGTATAATACGTGAACAAAATCAGGAACGATATAATCTAATAATCTTTGGTAGTGCGTAATTACAATAATGGCGTTTTTGTCGCTTTTTAATTTGTTTACTCCATTAGCAACAATTCTTAAAGCATCAATATCTAAACCAGAATCAGTTTCGTCAAGAATAGCTAATTTAGGCTCTAGCATTGCCATTTGGAAAATCTCGTTACGTTTTTTCTCTCCACCAGAGAAACCTTCGTTAAGAGAACGAGATAAAAATTTACGATCAATTTCTAATAATTCTGATTTCTCACGAATCACTTTCAGCATTTGGTTAGCAGGCATTTCTTCCTGACCGTTAGCTTTACGTGTTTCGTTGATAGCCGTTTTCATGAAGTTTGTTACCGAAACTCCTGGAATTTCAACTGGATATTGAAACGAAAGAAATACTCCTTTGTGTGCTCTTTCTTCAGGAGCTAATTCAGAAATGTCTTCGTTTTCTAATAGGATTTCACCTTGAGTTACTTCATAATTTTCGTTTCCAGCAATAATTGCCGAAAGCGTACTTTTTCCAGCTCCATTTGGTCCCATTATCGCATGGATTTCTCCTGCTTTTACTTCTAAATCAATTCCTTTAAGAATTTCTTTATCACCTATTGAGGCGTGTAGATTTTTTATTGATAACATCTTTTTAATTTGAAAATTAGTTAATTTGGAAATTTTAAAATTCCAATATTGCTATTTTTGTTTTGACGTAATTATTATTTTATTTACAATTTTTGAAATTGTAGAAAGTTGTTCAATTAAATTATCAACGTCAGGATAATTGTTTGAAAACTTACATAGTTCTAACCAGTATGTTGTTTCTTCTATTTCTTTTGCTGAAATTTTAAACTTATGAATAAAATCAGCTTTACTTTGTGCGTTTTGTGCTTCTCTGATGTTTGCTCCAATTGAAGTGCCGGATTTTAAGAGTTGATTTGCAATTACAAACTTTTTATTTTCTTGTAAATTATCACAGTATCTGATGATTTCTAATGCAAATTTAAAAGTTAGTGTTACAATTATGTTCTCTTTGTTTTCCATTTACAAATTTTCAAATCGGTCAATTTTCAAATTGATTATCCTACTGATCCTTCAAGAGAAATTTCTAATAATTTTTGTGCTTCAACGGCAAATTCCATTGGCAACTTATTTAATACATCTTTACTGAAACCATTTACAATTAAGGCAATGGCTTTTTCAGTTGGAATTCCACGTTGATTGCAATAAAAAACCTGATCTTCTCCAATTTTAGATGTGGTTGCTTCGTGCTCAATTTTAGCAGATGGATTTTTACTTTCGATGTAGGGGAAAGTATGTGCTCCACAATTGTTACCCATTAATAAGGAATCACATTGAGAGAAGTTACGAGCATTATCAGCTCTTGCACTGATTTGCACTAATCCTCTATAGCTGTTTTGCGATTTTCCTGCCGAAATACCTTTAGAAATAATGGTTGATTTAGTATTTTTTCCTAAATGAATCATTTTTGTTCCTGTATCGGCTTGTTGGAAATTATTAGTAACAGCAATCGAATAAAATTCACCTACAGAATTATCACCTTTTAAAATAACCGAAGGGTATTTCCAGGTTACAGCTGAACCAGTTTCAACCTGTGTCCAGGAAATTTTTGCATTGTTTTCGCAAATTCCTCTTTTGGTTACAAAATTGTAAACTCCACCTTTTCCTTCTTTATTTCCAGGAAACCAGTTTTGAACGGTAGAATATTTAATTTCTGCATCTTCAAGAGCAATAAGTTCCACTACAGCAGCGTGCAATTGATTTTCATCACGACTTGGTGCAGTACAACCTTCTAAATAAGAAACATAACTACCAGCATCGGCAACAAGTAATGTTCTTTCAAACTGACCTGTTCCTGCTTGATTGATACGGAAATAAGTAGAAAGTTCCATTGGACATTTCACGCCTTTTGGGATATAACAAAAAGAACCGTCAGAGAAAACAGCCGAATTTAAAGCGGCATAAAAGTTGTCTTTTTGCGGAACAACAGTTCCTAAATATTTACGAACTAATTCAGGATGTTCTTTGATGGCTTCAGAAATACTCATAAAGATAATTCCTTTTTCGCCTAATGTTTTTTTGAATGTTGTAGCTACTGAAACCGAGTCTACTACAATGTCCATTGCCACATTATTCATCATTTTTTGCTCATCGACAGAAATCCCCAGTTTTTTGTACATTTCCAAAAGTTCTGGATCAACATCGTCAAGAGTTTTGTTAGGATCTATCGTTTTTGGTGCCGAATAATAAGAGATTGCCTGAAAATCAGGTTTGGTATAATGTACATTTGCCCATTCAGGTTCTGTCATTTCTTCCCATGCTCTGAACGCTTCAATACGCCAATCGGTCATCCATTGAGGCTCTTCTTTTTTTTGTGAAATGGCACGAACAATGTCTTCATTTAACCCAATAGGAAACGTCTCCGATTCTAGATTGGTGTAAAATCCGTACTCGTACTCTTTCGTTTCGAGTTCGATTTTTAAATCGTCTTCTGTGTATTTGCTCATTTTTTTTATTTAAAGATTACTTCGTCCGCTTGCCTTTCAGGCTTGGATGAAAAATTTAAAGAAAGAATAGCTCTTTAAATAGTTTTTTAATCATTTATTTTAATTCTAATTTTCAGAATTTGATTCTATATAAAATAGAGTTCAAATTCCTTAAAAAGATTTATTTTTTATTTAAAGATTTAAAGAGAAAAACTCTCTCCACAACCACAAGTTCTAGTGGCGTTAGGGTTATTGAAAACAAAACCTTTTCCGTTTAATCCCCCTGAAAACTCAAGAATAGTTCCAGCCAGATATAAGAAAGATTTTTTTTCTACAGCAATAGTTATATCGTTGTCTACAAATATTTTGTCGTCTTCTCCTTTGTTTTTATCAAATTTTAAATCATAGGATAAGCCCGAACATCCGCCGCTCTTAACACCTACTCTTACATAATCTGTGGCGGCATCAAAACCATCGTCTTTCATCAAGTCGATGATTTTCTTTTTGGCAGTATCAGAAACCTTTATCATTGTGTGTTGATTTTGTCTAAATTAACTGCAAAGATAAGGCATAAAAACGGTATTGCACAATAGATAACATTTTTATAACTAATAAGCAAATAGATAATAGTTATTTATCATGTTTATTTAGAATGAGTATATTTTATTTTGATTTTTTAGGCAATAAATCATCATTTTAGTTTTACAAATGCGTTCCTTTTTCCATAAATTGCCATTGCTAATTATTTTTAGAATTTTTAAATACAAAACATGAAGTTATATCCCATAGAAACAGGAAATTTTAAATTGGATGGAGGTGCAATGTTTGGTGTTGTTCCCAAAACAATTTGGAATAAAACCAATCCAGCCGATACTAATAATTTAATTGATATTGCTGCTCGTTGCTTATTAATTGAAGATGGCAATCGATTGATTTTGATTGATACCGGAATGGGAAACAAGCAATCTGAGAAGTTTTTTGGATATTATTCGCTTTGGGGAAGTCATTCTATGGATAAATCTCTGGCGCAATATGGTTTTCATCGTGATGATATTACAGATGTGTTTCTGACCCATTTGCATTTTGATCATTGTGGCGGTTGTGTTCAATGGAATTCGGGTAAAACAGGCTACGAACCTGCTTTTAAAAATGCTAAATTCTGGTCGAATGAGAATCATTGGCAATGGGCAACCGAACCCAATTCTAGAGAAAAAGCTTCTTTCTTGTCCGAAAATATTTTGCCCATGCAAGAAAGCGGTCAGCTGAATTTTATCAAAAGAAATGAAACCGATTTTCTGGAAAAATCAGAATTAGATTTTGGAATTTTCTTTGTCGATGGTCATACCGAAAAACAGATGATTCCACATATTCAGTACAAAGAAAAAACCATTGTTTTTTGTGCTGATTTATTACCAACAGCTGGGCATATTCCTATTCCGTATGTTATGGGATATGATACCAGACCGCTTTTGACGATGGATGAAAAAACAAAATTCATGAATGCTGCGGCTGATAATAATTACTATTTGTTTTTGGAACACGATGCACATAACCCAATAATTACTGTGAAATATACTGAAAAAGGGGTGCGATTATCGGAGGTTTTTTCTTGTGAGGATATCTTAATCTAGTGTTAATCCTGATTTTTTTCGAATAAGGAAATTATTTTTAATCTATATTTGAAATGCACTAAATAATTAATGTACATGAATACAATAAAACCTATCTGTTTTTCTCTATTATCTGCTTTGGTTTTAGCAGGATGTGGAGCACAAAAATTACCAAATTATAAATCCTTTACAGAAATAACAGCACCTGTAAATGTTACTAAAAAACAGGCTTTAACTGAAACACAATTAAAGCGTTGGAATCACTTTGATATTGTAAAAGATACCGTTCCGGGAATGAGTGTGGACAGGGCTTATGCTGAATTGCTGAAAAATAGAAAATCTCAAAAAGTAATTGTTGGAATTGTAGATTCGGGAGTAGATATTGAACACGAAGATTTGAAATCTGTGCTTTGGACAAATCCTAAAGAAATTCCTGGAAACGGAATTGATGATGATAAAAATGGTTTTGTTGATGATATTCACGGATGGAATTTCCTAGGCGATATTACTAAAGAGCATTTAGAATACGAGAGAATCATTAAAGATAAAACTTTAGTAGATGAGGCTACTTATCAGGAAGCGAAAAAAATATACGATAAAAAAATAGCCGATGCTCAGGGTGAAAAAAATTACCTGACTACTTTAATTACTGAAGCTACTAAAGCAGATAATGCTATTCAGAAACAATTAGGAAAACAAATTTATACAGCAGACGAATTAAAAGCGATTGATTCCAAAGATACTTTGGTTCAAAAAAGCAAAAATGTTATGCAAAGAATGTTTTCTTTCGGAATGCCTATTGCTGAGTTGAAAACAGAAATTCAAAAACAAATAGAGACTAATGATGAATTGTTAAAACAAGATAATTTATCAAAAGACTATAGAAAAGTTCTTGGCGATAATCCAAACGATATTACAGATACCAATTATGGTAATAATAATGTAATAGGACCAGACAAGAAAGAAGCACTTCACGGAACTCACGTAGCTGGAATTGTTGCTCAGGTAAGAAATAACAATATTGGTGGTGACGGAATTGCAAATAATGTAGAAATCCTTACTGTTCGTGCCGTCCCTGATGGAGATGAGTATGACAAGGATATTGCTTTAGCTATTCGTTATGCTGTTGATAATGGAGCAAAAGTAATTAACGGAAGTTTTGGAAAAGCTTTTTCGCCACACAAAAACTGGGTTTTTGATGCCATTAAATATGCTGCCGAAAAAGATGTTTTAATTATTCATGCTGCAGGAAATGATGCTAAAAATATTGATTTTTATGATAATTTTCCGAATGATTCTGAAGACAGAAAAACGGAGATTTCAGATAATTTAATCACTGTTGGTGCTTTAAATTTTGAATATGGAAAAACCATTGTAGCTCGTTTTTCAAACATTGGAAAAATTAATGTTGATGTTTTTGCTCCTGGTGTAAAAATTTACGCTTCGACTCCTGAGGATACTTATAAATTTTTGCAAGGAACTTCAATGGCTGCGCCAAATGTAGCTGGAGTTGCTGCATTAATCCGTTCGTATTATCCAAAATTATCAGCTTCACAAGTTAAACATATTTTACTGGAATCAGGTGTGACGATCGACAGCAACGTAGTTGTGGGAGGAAACCCGAAAGATGTACGTCCTTTTAATGAATTGTCAAAAACAGGAAAAATAGTTAATGCATACAATGCTATTTTAATGGCTAACAAAATGGCTAAAAAATAATTTCACAAAGTATGAATCTAATGGAAGGACAAACGTCCTTCCATTTTTTATTATATAGCAATGAAAAAAATCCTCTTACTGGCGTTGATTCTATCTAATGCTTATGTTGTGGTTGCCCAAAGTACTTCTTATTGGCAACAGCAAGTTGATTATAAAATGGAAGTTTCTATGGATGTGAAAAACTTTCAATACAAAGGAACACAGGAATTGGTTTACACCAATAATTCTTCGGATACCTTAAAGAAAGTCTATTATCATTTGTATAATAATGCTTTCCAGCCAGGCAGTGAGATGGCAGCCAGAGCACAAAACATTAAAGATCCTGACGCCCGAATGGTTAAAAAAACCAAGGTAGATAATAAAGATGTCAAAGAAAACCGAATTGAGAATTTAAAACCGAATGAAATTGGTTATTTAAACATCAGTAATTTTAAGCAAGACGGTATTGAGGCTAAAACTAAAACTATTGGAACCATTCTGGAGGTGATTCTGGCTAAGCCAATTTTACCCCATTCAAAAACTACTTTTACCTTAAATTTTGAGGGACAATCTCCGTTGCAAATTCGTCGTTCAGGAAGAAATAGTTCCGAAGGAGTAGCTTTGTCAATGGCACAATGGTATCCAAAAATAGCCGAATTTGATTTCGAAGGCTGGCATGCCGATCCTTATATAGCTAGAGAATTTCATGGTGTTTGGGGAAATTTTGATGTAAAAATTACCATTGACAAAGAATATGTTTTAGGCGGTA
>Ga0247814_10000959_pt1 | contig 18758 bp, 16 predicted proteins | sample UWRJL179409R1_FD_179947 | JGI IMG/M metagenome (GOLD analysis project Ga0247814, IMG submission 179947) | Plant litter microbial communities from Arlington Agricultural Research Station in Wisconsin, United States - UWRJ-L179-409R-1 | ecosystem: Environmental > Terrestrial > Plant litter >...
AATTTATGTTGAAAAAATAAGGGGCCAGGAGCTTGATGTAAGGCACATATTAATGGCGCCAAAAGTTACTAACGAAGCGCTCAAGGAAGCTAAAGACAGGATAGAAGCTATTAGGAAAAAAATTGTAAGCGGCGAGATAAGCTTTGCCGATGCGGCACGATCGGAATCCGATGAAAAAGAAACGCGTAACAGTGGCGGGCAGCTGTTAAACCCAAGCTCTATGGGTACCCGTTTTGAACTTACTAAAATGGATCCTGAAATTTATAATGAGGTGGCCGACCTTAAGGATAAAGAAGTGTCGGGAGCTATATTATCTACAAGTAAGAGAGGCGAACAAACCTACAAGATCATGACGGTTACTAACCGTTTTGATGAGCATACTGCCGATTATGCAAAAGATTATACAAAGATTAAAGATCTTGCAATTAAAGAAAAACAAATAAAAACCATTGCAAAATGGAGCGCCGAGAAAATTAAGGATACCTATATTAAAGTAAACGGAGAATACCGTGACTGTAAATTTGCCAACAACTGGATTAAAAAATAATATCCTTTGTGCGGTAATGTTTAGGTAAACCGTAAAATTATTTATAAGTTTGAAGCTAAGGATTTCCTTAGCTTTATTTTTAATTAAAAAGACCAGAAAAAATGTCAGACGTAGCAGCTATACAAAATTTAGTACAAAAACAGGCCGCTTTAAAAAAGGAGATAGCAAAAATAATAGTTGGGCAGGAAGAAGTTATAAACCAGATAGTACTTAGCATTTTTGCGGGCGGGCATGCACTTTTAGTGGGTGTGCCGGGACTGGCTAAAACACTTATGGTAAATACCATATCGCAGGCATTGGGATTGGATTTTAAGCGTATACAATTTACACCCGACCTTATGCCGTCGGATATATTAGGTAGCGAAATTTTGGATGAAACAAGGCAGTTTAAATTTTTAAAAGGCCCAATATTTTCTAACATAGTTCTTGCTGATGAGATTAACCGTACCCCGCCAAAAACCCAGGCTGCACTGCTTGAGGCTATGCAGGAAAAAGCAGTAACTATTGCCGGGCACCACCACAAGCTTGCATTGCCTTATTTTGTACTGGCCACGCAAAACCCAATAGAGCAGGAGGGAACCTACCCATTACCGGAAGCGCAGCTGGACCGTTTTATGTTTGCCATTAAGCTTGATTATCCTACGTTTGCCGAAGAAGTACAGGTAGTAAAAAGTACCACAGCCGATACAAAGGTTACTATAAACCCATTATTTACAGCACAGGAAATTACCGATTTTCAGCATCTTATACGCCGCATTCCGGTAGCAGATAATGTGGTAGAATATGCCGTAACGCTGGTAAACAAAACAAGGCCGGGCAACCCGCTGAGCAATGATTATGTAAAAACATACCTTGACTGGGGTGCAGGCCCAAGGGCATCGCAAAACCTTATCCTTGCTGCCAAGACCAATGCTGCTCTTAAAGGTAAGTTCAGTCCTGATATTGAAGATGTACGCGCTGTTGCGACAGGAATACTGCGCCATCGTATTATAAAAAATTATAAGGCCGATGCCGAGGGCATTACCGAAGAAATGATTATTCAAAAGCTGTTTTAAACAGCTTTTTTTATTAAAAGGAAATGGAACGAAGAGATTATTTAGAAGATCAAATTAAACAGCTTGCACAGGTATTGGCAAGTATGATAGGTTTTATTAAAGGAAAGAAAAATGCAAATTTTGAGTCGGCTGCAGAAGCAGTAGACCGGGCTTTACAGGCAGAATTAGATTTAGATATTGAAAGCCTTACAGGGCTTAGTGATGAACACTTTATAGCAAAGCTTGCAGCTACCAACAAATTTAATAGTGACAATTTTGAAAGACTTGCTAATGTATTATTTATTTTAGCGAAGACGTCAGGCGCTGATGCAAATAATTTAAAGGTCAATAAGTTATATTCTAAATCCCTGCTGCTTTACAAGTATATTGAAAGTAATGATAAAAATTATTCGCTGCACCGTAATAGCAGGATGAGGGAAATACAACAGGCAATAAGTATGTAAAATTTTTAGATTTTTTGAAGTAGTTTTTAATGTATTTCAATCACAAATATTATTTATGAAAAGAGCATTACGCATTGTACCTACCGTTTATTTTATATTTCTGGCTATTTTTTGGGTGGCAGAGTTTTATATGTCGCTCGGCATAATAAACTACAGTGCAATAGCAGTTAGTGTGCTGTTAGGTGTTCAGGCTTTTTATAACAAAAAATATATTGGACTGCTTTATGGTGCAGTGCTAATTGCCTTTTCGATATATAAAATAGCAGAAGCCATTGTGGTTTGGGCAGAAACAATTAATCCTACAGATAGCGGTTTTCGGTTTCTTATCATCAAATGTATCCTTTTTGGTGTAGGTTTACTTATGGCGATTAGTTATTGTTGGTACTATCATAAAGTTTTAAAGAAGGTTAATACTACAACTACATCGATTTAGAGGTGGGAATCATGATTTTTTGTTCTTTATAAAATTCTATATGTTTATAAAATTATGCCGAATGTTTACGATTTGTTAATATTTTTTTAAAAAATTGACTATTCCTAAATAAACCATTGACTATCTTAAATTTATTGAAATAAAAACAGTAAAATAGAATGTTTATAAATAATAATTCTGTCAAATTAAAGAATAGCTAAAAATTTTTTAATTGGAATAAGTTTAGCTAAATTTACAGACTTTTTACAAACGAACATTAATATACTTATCATGGCTTTCGATAATATTTATAAAGATTACATTAACGAAATTGAAGAAAGAAAAGCCCTGGGACTTCACCCTAAACCAATTGACGGAGCAGAATTATTAACTGAAATTATTGCCCAGATAAAAGAGATAGATAACCCGCACAGAATAGATTCTGTTAAGTTTTTTATTTATAATACTTTGCCGGGTACAACTCCTGCGGCAGCTGTAAAAGCAGAATTTTTAAAAGAAATTATTCTCGGCAGGGCTGTGGTTGAAGAAATTACTCCTGCATTTGCCTTTGAATTATTGTCACACATGAAAGGGGGTAAATCAATCGGGGTATTGCTTGATTTAGCTTTGGGTCACGATTTCTCTATTGCAAAACAAGCGGCAAATGTGCTTAAAACACAGGTTTTCCTTTACGAAGCGGACACAGACCGTTTGAAAATAGCTTATGAGAGCGGAAATGCGATTGCGAAAGAAATTTTAGAAAGTTACGCGCAGGCAGAGTTTTTTACACAACTTCCAGAAGTGCCTGAAGAAATAAAAGTTGTTACATACGTTGCTGCTGAAGGTGATATTTCTACCGATTTGCTTTCACCGGGCAATCAGGCACACTCACGCTCTGACCGCGAATTGCACGGTCTTTGTATGATGACGCCACAACAGCAACAGGAAATTAAAGATTTTCAAAAGCAGTTTCCTGATGCAAGCATAATGCTGATTGCCGAAAAAGGCACAATGGGCGTTGGTTCATCCCGTATGTCGGGTGTTAACAACGTAGCACTTTGGACGGGTAAACAAGCAAGCCCTTATATACCTTTTGTGAATATTGCACCGATTGTGGGCGGAACAAACGGTATTTCGCCGATTTTCCTTACAACCGTTGATGTTACAGGGGGTATAGGGATAGATCTTAAAAACTGGGTTAAAAAACACGATGCAGATGGTAACCTTGTTCGCAATGAAAAAGGTGAACCTATTTTGGAGGAAATTTATTCGATAGATACCGGAACAGTTTTAACCATTAATACAAAGAAGAAAAAATTATATAACGGCGACAAGGAATTAATTGACCTTTCTAAATCGTTCACGCCGCAAAAATTAGAATTTATTAAAGCCGGCGGTTCTTACGCTGTGGTATTTGGTAAAAAAATACAAACATTCGCAGCCCAAACATTGGGTATAGATATCCCATTGGTATTTGCTCCTTCAAAAGAGATTTCGGTTGATGGGCAAGGCCTTACGGCAGTAGAGAAAATATTCAATAAAAATGCAGTGGGCGTAACGCCGGGTAAACTGTTGTACGCAGGTTCAGATGTACGTGTAAGGGTAAATATTGTTGGGTCGCAGGATACAACAGGTCTCATGACCGCGCAGGAGCTGGAATCTATGGCGGCAACTGTTATTTCGCCGGGTGTTGACGGTGCGTACCAATCAGGTTGCCATACGGCTTCGGTTTGGGACAAAAAAGCGCAGGCAAACATTCCTAAACTTATGAAGTTTATGAATGATTTTGGTGTCATTACTGCTCGCGACCCGAAAGGCGTTTACCATTCAATGACTGATGTGATTCACAAAGTTCTGAACGATATTACAGTAGACGAATGGGCTATTATTATTGGCGGTGACTCGCACACAAGAATGTCTAAAGGAGTTGCTTTCGGTGCAGATTCTGGCACAGTTGCGCTTGCTTTGGCAACAGGTGAAGCATCAATGCCAATTCCTGAGTCGGTAAAAGTTACGTTTAAAGGCGAAATGAAAGATTATATGGATTTTCGCGATGTTGTGCATGCAACACAAGTACAAATGTTGCAGCAATTTGACGGCGAAAACGTGTTTCAGGGCAGGATTATAGAAGTTCATATCGGTACGCTTTTGGCTGACCAGGCGTTTACGTTTACAGACTGGACAGCGGAAATGAAAGCGAAAGCCTCAATATGTATTTCTCATAGCGATACTCTGATCGAATCATTGGAAATTGCGAAAAACAGAATCCAGATCATGATTGATAAAGGTATGGATAACCACAATCAGGTATTGCAGGGTTTGATTGACAAGGCAAATAAAAGGATTACCGATATAAAATTAGGCGTAAAACCGGTACTGACTCCGGATGATAATGCAAAATATTATGCCGAAGTTGTAATTGACCTTGATTTGATAGCAGAACCGATGATTGCCGATCCTGATGTGAATAACGAGGATGTTTCTAAACGATATACACACGATACAATCCGCGCTATTTCTTACTATGGCGATCACAAAAAAGTTGATTTGGGCTTTGTGGGTTCTTGTATGGTTCACAAAGGCGATTTGAAAATCGTTTCTCAAATGCTCAAAAATCTTGAAGAACAACAGGGGGAAGTGAAATTTAACGCCCCGCTTGTTGTAGCCGCTCCTACTTATAATATCATTGATGAGTTAAAGGCTGAAGGTGATTGGGATTTGTTACAAAAGTATTCAGGCTTTGAGTTTAGCGACCTTTTACCTAAAAATACAGCCCGTACGGAATACGAAAACATGATGTACCTGGAACGCCCGGGTTGTAACCTTTGTATGGGAAATCAGGAAAAAGCAGCCAAAGGCGATACTGTAATGGCAACTTCTACACGTCTTTTCCAAGGGCGTGTTGTGGAAGATACTGAACGTAAAAAAGGCGAATCGTTACTTGCTTCTACACCGGTAGTTGTATTGTCGGCAATTTTAGGACGTATTCCAACCCTTAATGAGTATAAAGCTGCGGTTGAAGGAATTAACCTGACTAAGTTCTCACCAGCTAATAAACAGTTGGTTATGTAATTACGGCGCTTTAGCTGTCAGGATAAATAAATGTTTAATATTAAATTACAGAGATATGGCTTTTGATATCGAAATGATCAAAAAGGTGTATGAGAATATGGCTGAACGCGTAGACAAGGCACGTGACCTGGTTGGCCGGCCGCTTACACTTTCAGAAAAAATCTTATATTCTCACTTATGGGAAGGTAATGCTACCCAGGCTTTTACGAGAGGTAAAGATTATGTGGACTTTGCTCCGGACAGGGTTGCCTGCCAGGATGCAACCGCCCAAATGGCCCTGCTACAGTTTATGCATGCCGGCAAACCACGTGTTGCCGTGCCTACTACTGTGCACTGTGACCACCTTATCCAGGCAAAAGTTGATGCCAAAACCGATTTAAAACGCGCTAAAGAACAAAGCAACGAAGTTTTTGACTTCCTTTCTTCAATTTCAAATAAATATGGCATCGGGTTCTGGAAACCGGGTGCAGGTATCATTCACCAGGTAGTGTTAGAAAACTATGCATTTCCGGGTGGTATGATGATTGGTACCGATTCTCACACGGTTAACGCCGGTGGCCTTGGTATGCTTGCCATTGGTGTAGGTGGTGCCGATGCAGTAGACGTAATGAGCGGCATGGCCTGGGAACTTAAATTTCCTAAGCTAATTGGCGTAAAACTTACAGGTAAACTTTCAGGCTGGACAGCTCCTAAAGATGTTATCCTTAAAGTAGCCGGTATCCTAACTGTAAAAGGTGGTACAGGTGCTGTTATAGAATATTTTGGCGAAGGCGCTACATCTATGTCTTGTACCGGTAAAGGTACTATATGTAACATGGGTGCCGAAGTGGGTGCAACAACATCTACTTTTGGTTACGACGATTCTATGAGCCGTTACCTTCGTGCTACGAACCGTGCCGATGTAGCAGATGCTGCCGATACTGTGGCTAAATACCTTACAGGTGATGACGAAGTATATGCAAACCCGGAAAAGTACTTTGACCAGGTTATTGAAATTAACCTTACAGAGCTTGAGCCGCACTTAAATGGCCCTTTTACTCCGGATCTTGCTACGCCTATTTCTAAAATGAGGGAAGAAGCTGAGAAAAACAACTGGCCTCTAAACATACAGGTAGGTTTGATAGGTTCTTGTACTAACTCTTCTTACGAAGATATTGCACGTTCTGCATCGCTTGCTAAGCAGGTGGCAGAGAAAAACCTTAAAACAAAATCACAGTTTACCATCACTCCGGGATCTGAAGTGGTGCGTTATACTATAGAGCGTGACGGTTTTATTGATACTTTCGATAAAATTGGCGCTACTGTATTTGCTAATGCCTGCGGACCATGTATTGGTATGTGGGACAGGGAAGGTGCCGAGAAAGAAGAGCGTAACACTATTGTTCACTCTTTTAACCGTAACTTCTCTAAGCGTGCCGATGGTAACCCTAACACTCTTGCATTTGTAGGTTCTCCGGAGCTTGTAACGGCACTTGCTATTGCGGGCGACCTTGGTTTTAACCCAATTACTGATAAGCTTATTAACGAAGATGGCGAAGAAGTAATGCTTGATGAGCCTACCGGTAATGAACTTCCTCCAAAAGGTTTTGATGCTGAAGATCCTGGTTTCCAGGCTCCGGCAGAAGACGGGTCTAAGGTAGAAATTATAGTTAGCCCAACTTCTGAGCGTTTAGAGCTTCTTGCTCCGTTCACTCCGTGGAATGGCGAAAATATAACAGGTGCTAAACTGCTTATTAAAGCATTTGGTAAATGTACTACCGACCATATTTCTATGGCGGGCCCATGGTTACGTTTCCGTGGCCACCTTGATAATATATCAAACAATATGCTTATTGGTGCTGTAAACGCCTTTAACCAAAAAACAAATAACGTTAAAAACCAGCTTACAGGCGCGTATGATGCAGTACCTGCAACAGCCCGTGCTTATAAAGCGGCCGGTGTACCAAGTATTGTTGTGGGAGACCATAACTATGGCGAAGGATCAAGCCGTGAGCATGCTGCTATGGAGCCAAGGCACCTTGGCGTAAAAGTAGTACTGGTAAAATCGTTTGCACGTATACACGAAACCAACCTTAAAAAACAAGGTATGCTTGCGCTTACTTTTGATAATGAGGCTGATTACGACAAAATACAGGAGAACGATACCTTTAACTTTACAGATCTTAAAGAGTTTGCCCCTGGTAAACAAATCACTATCCAAATTGTTCATGATAACGGTACTACAGATACAATTGTAGTAAACCACAGTTATAACGAAGGGCAGATAGGCTGGTTTGTAGCAGGTAGCGCACTTAATCTTATTGCTGCTGCCGGAGAGGCTGCCGCTCTTAAAGCATAATATACCTTAATTTATTATAGTGTTAAAACTCCCTCGTGAAAACGGGGGAGTTTTTTTATGCCTCTAAGTGTTTACAAGGATACTGGAATTATGTCTGCAATTTGTTTAATGAGTAAAGTTTTATACTGCGTTAAGTGTTAAACCTTAAGCGTGGTTATTATAAAGGCATAGCTTTTGTTATCTTAGCCACTATGAAATTACTGCAACACACCTTTTTACTGTTTGCTGCGGCAGCTTTTTTTTCCTGTAGGGAAGGGGTAAAGCCCGTGAGCCTTATGACCGAGCCGGTAACTAAAACAGTATCTACAGAAGATATTCAGCGCGATTCTATAATTGCTTATGCAAAACAATATATGGGTACTGCTTATTGTTACGCATCCGGAAATCCTAAAAAGGGTTTCGACTGCTCAGGGTTTGTAAACTATGTATTCAACCATTTTGGTGTAGAGTTGCCAAGAAGTTCGTCGGGGTTTAAAAACCTTGGCAAAGCATTAAAGCCACAGGATTTTAAAGTGGGCGATGTATTGGTGTTTTACGGCCACCGCGATAAAAATTCTATTGGGCATGTGGGTATTGTATGCGAAGCTAACGGTATGAAATCTAAATTTATACATGCATCGTCCGGCAAGGAAATGGCTATTACCATTAGCGAATTAGGATCTGCCGGGTACACGCGCCGTTTTTACAAATGTATTAACCCGCTTACGCTGTAGCAAATGCGCAACGGTAAATCAACCGTGATTTAAGAAAAGCCTAACAACAGTACACATTAAAAACAAACTTTTTTCGTAAATTTGCACCTCAATTTTATAGGATACCATGGGTAAAGTAAAAATAGGATTAGTACAGATGAGTTGCGTTGCAGAGAAGCAGCCAAACATGGATAAAGCTATTAAAGAAATTCGTAATGCAGCTGCACAGGGCGCTAATATTGTGTGTCTTCAGGAGTTATTTACATCGCTTTATTTTTGCGATGTAGAAGATTACGAGAACTTTAAACTGGCCGAAGCTATACCGGGGCCATCTACCGAAACATTAACTGCTGTGGCAAAAGAGCTTAATGTTGTAATAATTGCATCGTTGTTTGAAAAACGTGCCGAAGGTTTATACCATAATACAACTGCAGTTATTGATGCCGATGGTACCTACCTGGGCAAATACCGCAAAATGCACATTCCGGATGATCCGGCATTTTACGAAAAATTCTACTTTACACCCGGCGACCTTGGTTATAAAGTATTCCAGACTAAGTTTGCCAAAATTGGCGTACTTATCTGCTGGGACCAGTGGTACCCCGAAGCAAGCCGCATAACGGCGCTTATGGGTGCAGAGGTTATGTTTTACCCAACCGCTATTGGGTGGGCAACTACCCAGGATGAAGATACTAACAAAGAGCAGTATGATGCATGGCAAACCATTCAGCGTTCGCATGCCGTTGCAAACGGTGTTCACGTGGTAAGCGTTAACCGTGTAGGCTTTGAGCAGGACGGCGCTATGAAGTTTTGGGGGGGCAGCTTTGTGGCCAACCCGCAAGGTAAGTTATTGTATTTAGGCTCTCATGATAACGAAGAAACAACTGTGGTTGATGTAGATACTAACGCTACAGACCATTACCGTACACACTGGCCTTTTTTAAGGGACAGAAGGATAGACAGCTACCAGCCAATTACGAAGCGATATCTGGATAACGATTAATTGTTTCAGGTTTAAAGTTTCAGGTTTTTCTTAAAGTTTTTTATTGATAAGCTATTCCCGCTATATGCTATCATTTATCCTTATATTATAATGACGTTCCAATCTAACCATATTCCTACCCCTAAACAACTCGGCTTTCATTTTCCTGCCGAATTTGAAAAACAGCGTGCACTGTGGCTTTCATGGCCGCATAAAGAGGCATCGTGGCCGGGTAAGCTGCATTTAATTTACAAGCCGTATTGCGAGTTTATTTTGCAGGTTTCGCGCCACCAAAAGGTTTGCATAAACGTGGCTGATGCTGTTATGCAACAGTTTGCTATAGCAGAAATTGAAAAATTTGCACCGCTTGTTCCGGGCGCAAAGCTAAGCGAAATATCTTTTTACCTGCACGCTACTAACGATGCCTGGTGCCGCGACCATGGCCCTGCATTTATAGTGAACCGCACAACCGGTGAAAAAGTAGTTGTAGACTGGGGTTATAATGCGTGGGGTGATAAATACCCTCCATACGATCTTGATGATGTTATCCCTACAAGGATAGGTGAGGCACTTGGCCTTGAGGTATTTAATCCCGGTATTGTTATGGAAGGCGGCAGTGTAGAGTTTAACGGTAAAGGTACTTTGCTAACTACTACTGCATGTTTGCTTAATGAGAACCGCAACCCACATTTATCGAAGTCGCAAATAGAAGAATACCTGATGGAATATTACGGTGTAGAACATATTCTGTGGCTTGGCGATGGTATTGTGGGTGATGATACCGACGGGCATGTTGATGATATTACCCGTTTTGTAAACGAAGATACCGTAGTTACTGTAGTTGAACAGGATAAGAACGACGAAAATTACGAATTACTGCAGGAAAACCTGAAGAGCCTGCACACCATGCGCCTTCAGGATGGTAAGCAACTAAATGTTATAGAGCTGCCAATGCCTAAAGCGGTTATTTATGACGACCAGAGATTGCCGGCTTCGTATGCTAATTTTTACATTGCTAACAAAACAGTTATTGTGCCTACCTTTCGCGACAGTGTAAACGACACAAAGGCTCTTGATATTATTCAGGACTGTTTTAAAGACAGGGAAATAGTGGGTATAGATTCTACTGACCTGATATGGGGTCTTGGTAGTTTCCACTGTCTGAGCCAGCAGGAACCAGAATAGTTTTCAGTCGCAGTCTCAGTAAGCAGCGTCTTCAGTTATAATTTTTATGGTTTTTCAGTCTCAGTTTCGGTTTCTACTGTTTACTGCGACTGAAAATTCTTAATCGTTTTGATAATATCTTCTTTAGGTACAACCCCAGATTGTCTCCAAAGCATTTTGCCTTTTTGAAAAAGCATTAATGTAGGCACGCCCTTTATGTGAAATTGTGGCTGTGCCATTAGTTGCTGGTTTTTATCTACATCAATTTTAATGATTTTTATTGTATCGCCAAGGCTGTCTTTTACTTCTTTGAGTATTGGTGCCATCATTTGGCACGGACCGCACCAGGTTGCAAAAAAATCAACAAGCACCGGGCTGTCGCTGTTTATCAGTTGGCTAAAATTATTCATATAAAACTTATTTTCTACAAATTTACCAAAGATAGTTTTCAGCATAAAAAAGTTGTGAAAACTTTATTATTAGTTATTCAATCCTCATAATTGTAAGTTAAATCATTCGTATTTAAAAGTTGTGATATTAATATTGTGAAAATTATCTCTACATTTATTTAAAATAAGATGAAAGCCATGAAAAAGTTAAGAATATTTACATTTATTGTTTTTGGAGCGCTATTTTTTACCGCATCCTGTAAAAATGCCGATAACACAGAGGTGCATGAGCATACCAGTGATGAAAAGGAAATACCAATTGACAGCACACAATTTGCCGCATTTTTTACAAAGCACCCTGAATTTAACGAATTTAAAGGAGATGTTAGTAAATTATACAGTAAACACAGGCATTATATATGGCATGAAAAAAAGGGCTTTATAGAAATGGCAGAAGTGCTGTATAACCGGGTGAACCAACTTAATGCAGAAGGTTTGCCAACAAAGATACCATATAAGAAAGAGCTTGATGAACTTTTTGAAAACAATGGCAGGGGAGAGCGTCCGGATGTAAATTCGGAGCTGCTTATAAGTTCTACCTATTTTTATTATGCAAAAAAAGTTTTAAATGGGTTGGATACTTCTAAGAGTAAGCAAACAGGTTGGTTTCTTCCACGTGAAAAAACAGATTATGTAGCCTATCTTGATACGTTAATGCAGGACCCTAAGCTCCTTAATAAAGATTCGTCGGAGCTTTTTAGCGGGTATTTCAACCTTAAAAAAGGCCTTAAAAAATATAAGGACATTGAAAAAAAGGGTGGATGGGCAACCATAACATTGCCGGAAGGTACCAAGTCGCTGAAAGAAGGTGATGATTCGCCGGCTATAGCGCAGCTACGTAGCCGTTTATTTGCAGAGGGATATATTAAGGCCGACTCTAAAGCCACACAGTTTGATGCTGAATTAAAAGAAGCCATTACCAACTACGAAAATAATCACTTTAGAAAATTTGATGGTAAAGTAGGGCCCGCGATATTAAAAGAGCTTAACGTGCCGGTTAAAGAACGTATAAAAACCATTACGGTTAATATGGAGCGCTGCCGCTGGATTACGCCCGATATAGATAAGCAACAGGAATACATTGCTGTAAATGTGCCTTCGTACAGGTTGCGTTATGTGCGCGACGGCAAAATTTTCCTTACGTCTAATGTTGTAGTGGGTAAAGAGCTTAATAAAACCGTGATATTTAGTGGGCAAATGAGCTACCTTGCTTTTGCTCCGTACTGGAATATTCCTAAGAGTATATTGGAAAAAGAGATAAAGCCGGGTATTGCTAAGAATTCAAACTATTTGGCCGACCATAATATGGAATGGAACGGAAATATGGTACGTCAAAAACCGGGTGGGCAAAACTCTTTAGGCAAAGTAAAGTTTATGTTCCCTAACTCTAACAATATTTACCTGCACGATACTCCGGCGAAAGGATTATTTAATGCCGACGACCGCGCTTTTAGCCATGGTTGCGTACGTGTAGAAAAAGCCCGAGACCTTGCCATTGCTATTACTAAAAAAGATGGTAACTGGACAGAAGATAAGGTTGACAAAGCAATGAATTCTGATAAAGAAAGTACCTATGCGCTTAAAACAAAAATACCAGTTTACATAACCTACTTTACAGCCTGGGCCGATGAAAACGGTAATGTATCCTTCTTTGATGATATTTACGAACGCGATAACAGCCTTGCTAACCTGCTTTATAAATCGTAATTAGTAAAGATAACTGATTAGTAGAGCCTCTGAATTTTATAATTTAGAGGTTTTTTGCTTATAGTATTTTTAATATCCAACAACCATCCGTCCAGCAATTCACTAATCCAACTATCCAACAATCCAGATTAAAAGCTGCACAGCAATATCCTTATACCCACAATAGCAAGGCAGGCTGCCAATACCTGTAATATAACGTTGCTTTTTATTTTATGCGAAAGTAATGCCCCAAGTTGTGCCCCGGGTACTACTCCAAGCGATATAAACAATATCATGTGCAGTATATAGGGGTCGTTATAAGTGCCTTTGTAAGCATGGGTAATAACACTTGCTGTAGCCATAACCGCCAATATAAAATGTGAGGTAGCCGTAGCAATATGCACAGGGAATTTAAGCCAGTTTACCATAGCAGGAACATGGATTATTCCACCGCCAATGCCCAATAGGGGCGATATGTAACCCACAAGTAAACTTACAATATTACCATAAACCTGATTGTAAGTATAATGGTATGTAGTACCGCTACTGTCTATAAGGGTGTGCTCGCGGCATCCTTTGGTAATAGGTGGTGCTGTGAGCGGCATATTATTTTTGTTCTTTATAAAAAGATACGTTGCAAGCATTACCAATAGAAAACCTATAATAGTATTGAAAGAATGTTGGGGAATGTATTGTACAGTAAGTACACCAAGTATAGCCCCCGGAATAGTATAAAGGGCAAATACAACGCCTGCTCTATAATCTATCCTGCCGCTACGGGCATATGCCACAGATCCTGATATTGCATTTACAGCCACCACAGCTATAGATATGGCAGTGGTTACCTCCGGGCCAAGTTGCGGATAAAACAGTAAGAGCAACGGAACGAGTATAAAGCCACCCCCGGCACCTATAAGGGTGCCAAAAGTACCTATAATAAAACCGGCGATAAGGAATACAGCACTCTCCAAAATTGCGACTGTTGATTTGTTAGCTTTACAAATTTCGCAAAAATATACTTCAATATGTAATTTTATTTACAGAATAAATTTCGTAAATAACTGATTATAAGAAATATGGTAAGAATATAGAGTTAGTAGAGTAGTGGTGAGTCTCTCATAATATATACAATGGCAAGCAATATCCTTATCATAATATACTTTTATGAGGACATCTGTGTATTTTGAAATAGAATATAAAACAGGTTCATCCGGCGGAACTAATCCATGTAAATGCCTGATAGCAAAATATTCGTATCATCCCTGTTCAATCTTTATGGTAAAATGAAAATTTCTAATTAAAACACGATCAAATTAATATCAGTATAATTTAGAGAAAACCATTCGGCAATACTGCTGTTGGTAAGGCGGCCGTGGTAAAAGTAAATACCATGCTTCAATCCTGCATTGCAGCGTATGGCACTTTCTATACCGCCATCATCGGCCATTTGCAACAGGAACGGACTAATAATATTACTGATAGACAATGAAGCTGTTTTACTGTAACGCGACGGTATGTTAGGCACACAATAGTGCGTTACATTATGTTTTACAAAAGTCGGTTTCTCGTGGGTGGTCACTTCTGATGTTTCAAAACAACCGCCGGTATCTATAGAAATATCGATAATTACGGCGCCGCGTTTCATTCGTTCTACCATGGTCTCGGTAACAACTACCGGGCTGCGGTCTTTGCCGCGCATGGCACCTATGGCCACGTCGCATCGCATTAACGCCTTAAGTACCGCTTTCTCTTGTATGGTTGATGTAAATATACGGTGGTTAAGGTTGTTTTGCAGGCGGCGCAGTTTGTTAATAGAGTTATCAAAAACCTTAACGCTGGCACCAAGGCCAATAGCAGTTTTAGCAGCAAACTCGGCAGCGGTACCCGCACCCAGTATAACAACCTCTGTAGGCGGCACCCCTGTTATGTTGCCAAACAGCAGGCCTTTACCAAGTTTCTGGCTTATCATTAGTTCGGCAGCTATAAGTACCGATGCTGTTCCTGCAATTTCGCTAAGCGATTTTACGGCAGGGTAGGAGCCATCTTCATCCCTAATAAATTCAAAAGCAAGCGCAGTGATTTTCTTGGCCTGTAAAGCTTCAAAAAATTCTTTGCGTTGAGTTTTTAGCTGAATTGCAGATATTAATAACGTTTCCTGGTTCATCATTTCTATCTCGGCTACCGTGGGCGGTTCTACCTTAAGTATTACCGGGCAGCCAAAAACCTTTTTGGTATCGTGTGTTATCTCGGCGCCTGCATCGCTATATTCTTTATCGGTATAGCTGGCAGTTAGCCCTGCACCACTTTCCATAAGCACGCGGTGGCCATGCGCAACGAGCGATGCAACAGCATCTGGCGTAAGGCATATCCTGCGTTCCTGATAAGACGTTTCTTTGGGCAATCCTATAAACAGTTCGCCGCGCTGCCTGGCTACTTCAAGCATTTCTTCCTGCGGTAGCAGCTGCTGTCTTGTAAAAGGTGTAAATGACATGGTTGTTATTATAATGGGAGAAATTTACAAAAAATGGCAAATATAAACAACTATTTTACAGTAAGATGACGCTTGCCATTGGGCAACGCTTTTATTGTAATAGTTGTATGGTCTATGGGTATAAGGTTTGGTGTTTTTTCGGGCCATTCTATAAGGCACAGGTTACCCGAATAAAAATATTCGTCTATGCCCATATCATAAGCTTCCTCTTCGCTGTTAAGCCTGTAAAGGTCAAAGTGGTATAGTGGGTTTCCGTCGCCTGCCAGGTATTCGTTCACTATAGAGAAGGTAGGGCTGGAGGTCATGTCCTGTACTCCCAGCTGCCTGGCAAGGGCTTTTATAAATGTTGTTTTGCCGGCACCCATACTGCCGTGCAGCAGTATAATATTTTTAATGCTAAGCGACAGCACCTGTTGTGCAGTGTGGTCTATTTCCTCAAGGGAAAAAGTAATTTCCATTATTTTACTTAATTATACTATTAAACCAACTATAAAAATTTGTCCCGGCTTTTTAACGGAAGCAAAGCCGGGCAGAACTAAAAGTTCAAAATATTTAGGCCTGTTTATTTAGGGTTAAACACAAGGAACGGCACTATCATTTCTTCAAGCGAAATACCGCCGTGCTGGTAAGTATTGCGGTAGTAGCTCACATAGTGGTTATAATTGTTTACATAAGCCAGGAAGTAATCGTTCTTGGCAAAAATGTAAGAGCTGCTCATGTTTATAGTAGGCAGCTGTATGCGTTTAGGGTCTTTAACGTGGTATACGTCGCGGTCTTCGTAGGTAAGGCTGCGGCCGGTTTTATAGCGAAGGTTAAGGCTGGTGTTCCTGTCGCCTATAACCTTGCTTGGGTTTTTTACATTTATAGTACCATGATCTGTAGTAACAATTAGCTTAAAGCCCATTTGCTGTGCCTGCTGAATAATTTCCAGTAGGGGAGAGTTACGGAACCAGCTTAGTGTTAACGATCTGTAAGCCTTATCGTTACTTGCAAGTTCCTTAACCACATCCATCTCTGTTTTAGCATGCGAAAGCATATCTACAAAGTTGTAAACTACGGTAGTAAGATCGTTATTTTTAAGCGATTTAAAGTTATCTACCAGTTTTTTACCGGCAGCAAAATTAGTTATCTTGTAGTATTCCTGTTTTAGGTTTTGAAGGCCAAGACGTTTTAAATGCTCAGTTAAAAACTCTGCTTCATACAGGTTCTTACCGCCATCGTCTACATCATTTTTCCAGTATTGCGGAAATTTTTTTTCCATTTCAAGCGGTGTCATCCCGCTAAAAATAGCATTACGTGCATACTGTGTAGCAGTAGGCAAAATGGCATAATAGGCAGCTTCTTTTTCAAGCTTGTAGTGGTTGTTTACTACACTTTCAAATGATTTCCACTGGTCGTAGCGCAGGTTATCTATTACTACAAAAAGTATGGGCTGTTTTTTTTGTATCTCAGGTACTACCAGTTCACGAAAAACATTGTGCGACAGCACCGGTTTATCGGCTTTAGGCTCATACCAGTCTTCGTAGTTTTTTTCTATAAATTTACCAAACTGCGAGTTGGCCTCTGCTTTTTGCGATTCTAATATTTCTACCATACCCTGGTCTTCAATATTTTCGAGCTCCATTTCCCAGAAAATCAATCGCTTATAAAAGTCTATCCAATCTTCCCAGGTACGTATCATAGACATGTCCATAGAGATCTTACGGAATTCCTTTTGATAATCCAGCGTGGTTTTCTCAGATACCAAGCGTGAGTTATCAAGGTTCTTTTTAAGCGAAAGCAGTATTTGGTTGGGGTTAACAGGTTTTATAAGGTAATCGGCAATTTTAGAGCCTATGGCGCCTTCCATAATATATTCTTCCTCACTTTTAGTGATCATAATTATGGGCACAGTCGATTTTTTTTCTTTCATTTCGGCAAGCACTTCCAGCCCGCTAAGGCCCGGCATGTTCTCGTCAAGAAAAACAACATCAAAGTTTTCTTTATCAAACAGTTCTAAAGCATCCTGCCCATTATTAGCAGTAGTAACATTATAGTTTTTTTTCTCTAAAAACATAATGTGGGGCTTTAGCATGTCTATTTCATCGTCAACCCAAAGTATCTTGATCTCATTCATATTATGAGTGAATTTTCGTTCGTAAATTAATCCTGCAAGTTAGCTTATTTTAGGAAGTTAATTCCTAATTTTTTTATAAAAAAGAGCGTTTGCAAAGCTGCTGTCCATTCCGTTTTTTCTATATAAACAATAACGGGAAAACGTATTGAATTGCTTATTGTTGCTTACTTTAATAGTATTTTTTGTAATACTCCTGCAATTATTATGTGTGCGGGGGTATCAATCAGATCGTTAAGCTTTTTAATGAAAAGCGATTAGCAAATAGTTGTTCTCCCTTTTATGAAATATATTCTGAAAAAAAAATCCCCAACCGTTATGGTCAGGGAAATATTAACTATTTGGCGCAGATAATGTAACGCCCTGTATAATGTAATTGTTTTCTATAATTGATGCTTAGTTAAATTTTACTTCAAGAACATCAATTTCTCCTTCACACACTTCATTATTATCATCTGCAATAATGTTAATGCCAGATATACAAAGCGATTTTACTTTTCTCCTTCCTGCAGTAGCAAGTTTTTCAAAATTTGAAGGGTGAAGCATAAGCATCACATTTTCTGATAATGCATTGGTAAGGATGAAACTTTTAATGGTAGCTAAGTCAATGTTCGTTTTCATGGCGGTATATTTTTAGGTTGATTTGTTTTACAAAGATGCTTCATAAACCTTTATAGTGTTGGTAACGCATTGCCAATAAAACATTAAATTTTGTTAATGTTTCTGGTAACATTCCCTTAACTATTTCGATTGAAGCGGTTAGTAACGAATGTTGCTTAACTATTTTTTTATTGATATACCGAAAGTTTTTTTAGCATTTCATTACTCAGCGTATCGGCATACATGCCAAAAGCATTTACAATAACGCCTTTTACGTTATAGGTGTCAGAATTTATTCCGTATACAATATTTTCATCGCCGGGATCGGTATCGCCTTCAAACCTGAAAAAGTATTCTACAGTAAAATCGTCGGGCGACATAGATTGTGTACCGTTGTTAAAACCTATGCAGTCTTCCTTAAGGTTAAAATCGTGAATAAAGCCTTTACCCTGTAGCCACTGTATAGCTTCTGTCATAGTATCGAAAGAAGGCTGTGTATTTAGATAGTTCATAATATTATTAAAATTAAGCACGCCATTATATTGTCTTTAATAGCGGGCTAATGATTATTACTCTTTTAAAAATTTAATAAACTCGGCATTAAATTTATCTTTCTCTTCTATAAACAGGGCATGGCCGCTTTTATCAAAGGCTACAAGCTTAGAGCCTGCTATAGCTTTATGCATTTGTTCTGCCAGCGCAAAAGAAACTATC
>Ga0247814_10000960_pt1 | contig 18749 bp, 21 predicted proteins | sample UWRJL179409R1_FD_179947 | JGI IMG/M metagenome (GOLD analysis project Ga0247814, IMG submission 179947) | Plant litter microbial communities from Arlington Agricultural Research Station in Wisconsin, United States - UWRJ-L179-409R-1 | ecosystem: Environmental > Terrestrial > Plant litter >...
TAAGCTGATATCATTGTACAAAAACAAAATTATCAATATCCATCATTCGTTCTTACCGGCATTTCCAGGTGCAAAACCGTATCATTCGGCTTTTGCCCGTGGCGTTAAAATTATTGGCGCTACAAGTCATTATGTAACGGAAGAATTAGACGAAGGACCAATTATTGAACAAGATATCACCAGAGTTTCACATAGCCACTCTATTGAAGATTTTATTGTTAAAGGACGTGACTTAGAACGCAGCGTATTGGCAAGAGCCATAAAACTACATGCAGAACGTAAAACAATGGTTTACAATAACAAGACCGTGATTTTTTCATAATAAGCATTTTGTTTTATTAAACAGATGTTTAAAAGTTAACTTATAACCAACAAAGTAATAACATATCCTTAACAGCTTTTCCCGCTGTTATGTGGCATCTTTGCAATGTAATGAACTGGTTATTTATTATATTTGGTTTTGGTTAGTTAAAACAAGTGCTAGTATTTTCGGATACTAGCACTTCTTTATTTTAGGACATTTCCAATGCTTTCAGAATAGAAGAATTTACTTTAAAAAGCTCCAAAAAAGCTAAACTTAACACAAAAAACTAGGTTTTTAATGTTATGAAAATGTAAATTTGCAAAAAAACAACTGCTATGGAAGGAATTCTGAACGAGAAAAATGAAATTGAAAAATTACAAAACGAATTTAAAATTCTTACTGAAATAAAATCTAAAGACACTACTAAGTCTAAACAAAAGGAAGAAGAATTGGTTCTTGAAGAATGTGAATTATAATTTTTGATGTAATTCTTTAAAATACGCCAGAGCTTTTAGCAAACAACTGCCGTGCCAGGAAAACATTTCGCCATCTACTAGAATTATTTTCACCTGGGGACAAAAACCCTGCATTTCTAAAGCATCTTTTTCTTTGAAAGGATAAGGTTCAGAAGACAGAAAAAGAAAATCTAAATTTCCGTTTTCATTTATCTTTTCAAGTTTGATTTCAGGATATCTGGATTGGTTTGCAAAAACATTCACAAAATGGTTCAATTGCAATAATTCATTTATAAAATTATTAGACCCCGCAACCATATAAGGATTTTTCCAAATAAAATAAGCTGCTTTTTGAATGGGTTTACTTTCGATAAATTGCTTGAAATCATTCAGGGCTAAAGTGATATTGAAATTCCATTGACTGGCTTCATCCACACAATCAAAGAGATTCCCAAAATCGTTGATCATCTTCAAATTATCATCAACTGTAATCACATCAGTTACCCAAACGGTACATATTTCTCGAAGATTTTCTACTATTTCTAAAGTGTTTTCTTCTTTGTTACAAATAACAACATCAGGTGCTAACTCTTTAATTTTATTATAATCTACTTTTTTTGTTCCTCCAACAATTGTTTTTTTAGTTCTTAAACCTTCTGGATGAACGCAGAATTTTGTAATCCCAACAATTTTTGATTCTAAACCCAAATCAACTAACAATTCTGTTTGCGAAGGAACCAAAGAAACAATACGCTGCGGCACTTCATTAAAAGTATGCAAAGTTCCCATATCATCGGTCAAAGAATAGTTTTTCAATTGATTTGATTTAAAATTGGAATTAAAAAAACCACTAAAAAGCAATACTCTTTAATGGTTTATGTAAATTATAACAACTGATTTTATTATTTAGACTGCAATATTGCCGCCATTTCTTGTTGGATTTTCAAAGCCTCTACTCTTGCTTTTTCTGCAAAATCAGCTTCTTTTGAAGCATAAATAATTCCTCTTGAAGAATTGATCAACAATCCTACATTAGCATTCATTCCGTATTTACATACTTCTGACAAACTTCCGCCTTGTGCGCCAACACCTGGAACTAATAAGAAACTGTCAGGAACAATTTTTCTAATTTCGGTAAAATATTCAGCTTTGGTTGCTCCTACTACATACATTAAATTTTCACTATTTTTCCATGTTTTTGAAGTTTCTAAAACACGCTTGTACAATTCTTTTCCATCCACATCAAGCGTTTGAAAATCGAAAGCTCCTTCATTTGAAGTTAAAGCTAACATGATAGTGTGTTTATTTTCGAAAGCTAAAAAAGGTTCCACCGAATCTTTTCCCATATAAGGAGCAACAGTGATACTATCAAAATTTAAATCTTCAAAAAAAGCTTTGGCATACATCGAAGAAGTATTTCCAATATCGCCGCGTTTTGCGTCGGCAATTGTAAAAATATCCGGATAATTTTCGTTGATGTAATTGATTGTTTTTTGCAAAGAAATCCATCCTTTAATCCCGTAGGCTTCAAAAAAAGCAGTATTGGGTTTGTAAGCAACTGCTAAATCATGAGTGGCATCAATTATTGCTTTGTTGAATTCAAAAATAGGATCTTCTGATGCTAAAAAACTTTGAGGAATTTTATTTAAATCGACATCTAATCCTACGCATAGAAAGGATTTTTTTACATTAATTTGCTCAATTAGCTGCTGTGTAGTCATTGCTTTTATTTTTCAAAAGGCAAAGTTACAAACCCAATCCTAATTTATATAAGAATTACCTAAGTTTCTCTAAAAATTCAACAAAAGAATAATTGCTGATGGAACTAATTTTTTTAAAAAATTATTAATTTATAAACTCTTTTATTACTTTTACTAAAATCCCCAAAATTAACAACTTTGAAAATATTTTTAAAAACTGACACGAATTTTCTAATAAAGAAAGTATTAGAAGAAAAATTAGATGTATTTAACGTTAAATACAATCTAATTAATACGAATGAAATTTTATTTTTAGAAACTATTGATACAGTTGTTTATAATAAAATTGCTACGATATTGAACGAATATGGATTTGAAATTATAGAAAATCAAAAAAATATTATTGTTCAAAAAATAAAAGAAACCATCATTGAAATGATTTTTAATGAAGATGCGCCTGCGGTAAAAAGTTCGGTTTATCTAGCGGAAAAACTCAATCATAGTTATGGTTATCTTTCGAATATTTTTTCGGAGGTTACTTATACTTCCATTGAAAATTTTATCATTATCCAGAAAATTGAATATGTAAAAAAACTCATCGTTCATCATGATTTGACTTTGACTGAAATTGCTTTTAAACTCAATTATTCCAGTGTAGCGCATTTGAGTTCACAATTCAAAAACACTACTGGAATTACGCCTTCGGCTTTCCAACGCATCCTAAAAAAACGTACACAAATCACCAATCAAAACATAAATTAAACAAATCACAATTTAAACTCAAACTTAAACTATGCAAAAAGATTTCATCTTAATTACGCTTGCGGATGATGACGAAGACGATAGAATGTTTTTTACAGAAGCTTTTGATGAATTAAAAATCAACACTGTTGTAAATACTGTAAATGATGGTGTGGCTTTAATGGAATTCCTTAACGCTCCCGAAAGTATTTTGCCAAATATTATTTTTCTGGATTTAAATATGCCCCTAAAATCAGGGATGGAATGTTTAAAAGAGATTAAAGAAAATCCAAAATTCAATGATATCGTAATTGCAATTTATTCCACTTCTTCTTCAGAAGATGATATCGAAAATACATTTGTATTAGGAGCCAATATTTATATTAAAAAACCAAATCATTTTGGAAAATTAAAAGAAGTTTTATCTGAAGTTGTTACGCTAAACTGGCAATATATTACTTCGGGATTAAATAAAGATAATTTTTTATTACGTATGTAAACTATGTTTCAATCTAAGTTGTTTAATTCAATAGGATTTATCAGAGCAGTGTTTTTAATTGCTTTTTTTATTCTGATTTTTTTAGCTTCTGTAACTTACAGACACATAAAAGAGTTGGATAAAATAACTGATTCAATTACAAACACCTATGAAATTTCTATTGAATTAGGCTTGCTTATTTCACATATTAAAGATGCCGAAACGGGTCATCGCGGTTATATTATTACAAATGATTCTCTGTATTTAGAACCCTTTGTTTATGCTCGAAAAAATGTAAATCATTCTTTCCAAAAACTAAATAAAATAACCAAAAGCGATTCTAGCAAACAGCAAAGATTAAAACGAATTTATGATTTAGTAGACAAACGTTTTTCGTATTTTAAAAATAATTTCTCTGATAAAAACGAATTTAACAGAGACTTTAAAGAAGGAAAAATTGTCATGGATTCCTTAAGATCCGAAGTGAATAATATGCTCAGTGTAGAGAACAAATTATTAAACTTAAAAGGCAAAATTTACAAATACAACAACTCCAATACTCCTTTAATTATATTTTCTACTTTCTTAATTTCGATTTTGATTTTAGGTATAGGGTATTTGCGGATTATCAAAAATTACAAAGATTTAATGACTCAAAACATTCGATTAAGAATTTTTGACGAATCGAGTAAACAAGCTGAAATACTTGGAAATTACGGAAGTTGGTTATTTAATTTAGAGAATAAAGATTTTAATTATTCGGATAATAAATTCCGTTTATTAGGTCACGAACCACAATCTTACAATCCGAATTTTGATAATTTATTGGATAACATTCATCCGGATGACAAAGAAATTATTCTGGATGCTTTTGAACACCTCAATAAAGGCGAAAGTTTTCCATTAATTCGTTATCGAATAATCAAAAAAGACACACTCGAAGTACGCTATTTTAGAACTACGGCTAAAATATTTATTGACCGTTTAAACAAAAAAAATATCATTGGTACCACTCAGGATATTACCGAAGATTACAATAAAACGCAGTTAATCAAATTAAGAAATAAAGAACTAGAACAAAATAATAAGGAATTGACTGAATTCAATCATGTTGCCAGTCATGATTTACAGGAACCGCTTCGAAAAATCCAAACTTTTATCTCTCGAATTGAGGACAAAGAAAGAGAGAATTTATCAGAAACTGCACAAGGTTATTTTGTAAAAATTCAAGAGGCTTCCAACAGAATGCGTATTTTGATTGATGATTTATTACAATATTCCAGAACCAACCGATCAGAAAAAAAGTTTGAACCAACCGATTTAAATACTGTTGTTAGTAATGCTGTAAGCGAACTTTCGGAAAGTATTGCGGATAAAAAAGCTGAAGTTCATTTTGAAAAACTACATCAAATTGATGCTATTCCGTTTCAACTAGAACAGCTTTTCATCAATTTGATAAGTAATTCGCTAAAATATTCTAAACCTGACGAAGCTGCAGTTATTACTATAACTTCAAGAAGAATCAAAGCTTACAAAGCGCCTAGACTAAAAGACAATTCGAAAAAAGAATATATAAAAATTGTTATAAAAGACAACGGACTTGGATTTGAACAAAAATATGCTAAAAAGATATTTTTGCTTTTCAATAGATTACATGGTAAAAACGAATTCCCTGGAACTGGTGTTGGTTTAGCAATTTGTAAAAAAATCGTTGAAAATCACAAGGGATATATTTTTGTAAAAGGAAAACCTAATGAAGGAGCTAGTTTTGAAATCTATCTGCCTAATTAAAATTATATAATATTATTAGAGAATCTTGTAAAAAAGAAAAGCCATATTTCATCTATTTTTACACAAAATGCGCCTAATGAATACCTTTAGAAGTAAAAACTATCTTTTGTTTTTCATACTGTTTTTAGCCTTCAGTATGACAATAACATCTTGTTATAAAAAAACAAAGGGTACAGAAAACAGCAATAAAGAAACACCGCAACAACATTCAGAAACTGAAGAAACAGAAAAAGCAGATGTTAATTCTAAAATAAGCGAGCAAGTTTTAACTCAACTTGCTGAATCTAATTTAAAAATAGTAGCTATTGCGCAAAAAGCTCAGGAAGGCAAAATTTCAAAAAAGACAAGAATTACACTAGAAAGCGTTGAAAAAAACCACAGTGAATTAAAAGACAAAATTCGAGAAATTGCTAAAGACAATTTTATTATTATTCCTAATACACTATACGACACTACTATTATTAAAAATTTCATTGATGAAATGAACATCACTCTCTATTTAAAAAAATTAGAGAACTCCTTAAATACTGAATTAGATCTTTACCAAACAACAAATACAACTACACAAAATAACGATTTGAAAGCATTAATTAAAGATGCAATTCCTGTTATTAATAAAAACATCACACTTATTAAAGAAGAACAAAATAGGCTTCAATAATTTATAATATAGAAAAACTACAAGCTCATTTTATATTAGAATATACATTTCAAGAAATAGAAAATTATTAAACACCTTATTAAGGTGTTTTTTTATGCCCAAATTTTAAAAAACAACTTTTACAGTTTGTTTAATTCCATTTTGTTTGAAGCTTCATTCTAGATAAAAAATAAATGTAAATCTTTACAATCCCTTTAAATATCTTAAAAAAGCAAAACTTTTTAATCTCATGAAAAACTAACAAAATCACACAAAAAACTGATTTACAAATACATAAATACATTATTTAAAGTTCAAATGGAAATTGTATAAAAGTCTCAAAATATCCTGTAATATTTTTAATCCGTACATGTCGCACCTTTGTAATGTAGCCTAGGAACTATTCTAAACCTTATAATTAATCATTAAAAAAAATAAGACATCATGAAAAAATTAATTTTATCTGGAATCATTTGCCTTTCATTTGTAAGTTTTACTAAAGCGCAAGAATTAAGTCCTTCAGTAGGTATCAAAGGAGGAGTTAACTTTACAAACCTTTACACTGAAGATGTTGATGACAACAACGTTTTAACAAGTTTCAACGCGGGTTTATTTGCTAATTTTCCTCTTTCATCAGCAGTATCTATCCAACCAGAGGTGAACTTCTCTAGAAAAGGATCTGAATTAGTTTATGACAATGCTTTTGCATCTGGAACTACAAAATTAAAACTGAACTATTTAGAACTTCCAGTTTTATTAAAACTTAATATAACACCTAATTTTAATGTTCATTTTGGTCCTTATGCAGCTTACTTAATTGATGGAAAAGCAACTAACGAAACTGATAGTGGTTCTTTCAATTTTGAAGAAAATATCGACAACGATGATTTGAACAAATGGGATTATGGTTTAGCTGCTGGTGTTGGACTTGATTTTGGTTCAACTTCATTAGGTGTTCGTTACAACTATGGTTTACAAACCATTGGTAAAGAAAGAACTTTTGCCGGACAAAATTATACATTTCCAGACGCAAAAAATAGTGCTTTGAGTGTGTATGTAGGTTTCAAACTTTAATAAAATAATAATCTAAAAAAATATAATCATGGGAAATATACTCTATTTAGCCGCAGTATTATTAGTTATATTCTGGGCTTTAGGATTCTTCGTGTATAGTGTTGGAAGTTTAATACACATCTTATTAGTAATAGCTGTTATCGCCATATTAATGCGAATTATTAGCGGTAGACGACTTTAATTAAAACTATTTAATAAACAATTGAATAACTTAAATTTTAAAATTATGAAAACGAATAAAGTAATATTAGGATTAATTGGTGGATTAGCAACTGGAGCAATTTTAGGTGTTTTATTTGCACCAGATAGCGGAAAGAAAACAAGAAAAAAAATCACTGACAAGTCTAAAGAATTAAAAGACAATGTAAAAAGTGATGTGGACAAATTACTTCAAAAAATTGACGAGAAATACAAATCTGTTGCTGGAGATGCTAATAAATTAGTTAACGAAGGAAAAGATTTAGTACACGAAGGAAAAGCAAAAATTGAAAACGAAATTGCTAATAAGAACTAAGGATTTTTCATCACTTTCTTTAACAATTTCCAAAAAATAAAAATAGAACTCAATACATTGTAAATATGAAAAATGCAATCAAAAATCTAGCAATCCTGGCTTTGCTTATTATAGGAACAAAAGCTATGGCTCAGGATATCCCAAATGATACCTATGAACAAAAATTTAAATTAGGTATTGGTGCTAACGTAGGCTATCCATTTGATGATCCTTATGACTTAAATGTTGGTGGTGATGTGCGTTTACAATATGATTTATCAAAACAGTATTCGCTTACAGCTACCACAGGTTTCAACAATCTGTTTATAAAAGATGCTAATGATTTAGGATATATTCCTGCTAAATTAGGATTTAAGGCTTTTGTTCTTAAAGATCAATTTTATTTAATGGGTGAAGTTGGAGCTGCTTTTGCAGTAACTAATAAGTACAATGATAAATCTTTATTATTGAGTCCAAGTATTGGATACGCTACAAAATACATCGATATAAGCGTACGTTACGAATACCTGCCTGATTTTCCAACAGTACAAAACAATACTGCTGACAAAGGTTTAGGTCAAGTTGCTCTACGTCTAGCTTACGGTTTCCAACTGTAAAACAAAAAGCGAGTAGTCTTATAAATACTACTCGCTTTTTAAAACTAATTTTTTTAATCAATAAATTAAATTACCAAAACAATGAAAAACTCAAACAAATTTCTTGCTCTAATTGCTCTAGCTGCTGTTGTAACTTCATGTAAAGACGAAAAACAAGAAGCTGCTAATAAAAAAGTAGAAGAATTTAAAGTATATGTTGATTCTGTAAGCGAAGTTGCTACTGAAAAAACTGCTGAAAACTGGGAAGCTATCGAAGCACGATACGATAGAACTAAACAAGAAGCTCAGGATGCTATTGATAAGTTAGAAAACAAAATGAACATGGATTCTATTATCAACAAAACAGATAGCAAATATGAAGAGTATAAAGCAAAAGTTGTTGCAAAAAAAGAAGCTCTTTCAGAAAACACTTTTAGAAACAGTTTATTTACTCAAAAAGTAAATAATGATTTGAATTTTGAATGGGTAAACAAAGATAATATTGCCGATGTGTATTCAAACTTTGTAGATACTGTTGATAAAAACAAAAAATCTTACAGTAGAGAAAACTGGGATGAAATCAAAATAGTTTATGAAGCTTTAGATACTAGAAAAAATACTGTTGAAAAAGAAGGTTTATCTTCAAAAAACAACCTTAAAATTGCTGGTTTAAAAGTGAAATTTTCTACCATGTATACTATTAACAGAGCATCAGCTAAATCTAGTGAAAATCAAGAGGCTAAAAAGTAGCCCACTACATACTAACTATTTCTGTTAGCACAAAAAGGCTTCGATTTTAAATCGAAGCCTTTTTATTTCTAATTTGTATTACTTCTGAATGTTTACAAATTCATAGTACAAAGCTTTAGATAAAAAACTTTTACGCTGTTTCTCCTCTACTCTTTCTTTTATATCATTCACTTTTTCTGCTTCTTCAGGCTTTAAAGCAAAGTAATCCTGGCAAATTTCTTCATTAAAATTCAGCGTTGTTAAATAGTAGGCATCCGTTCCTTTCCCTACTGAAATATTATAATGAGTTATCAAATTGCCCCAATTTACAAAACTACATATCAAAATTGTTCCATAGAAATACCAAACCATTTGATTGAAAAGAAAAGCATTTGTTTTTTGTTTACTAATTTTTACAAATGAAAGAGTTAAACCAATTATTGCTAAAATTAAAAAAGCATAAACGCCCAAACGCTTATAAGTCAATCCATAAAATGAAACATATTCTGAGTTTTTGATAACAGTGCTTATTATTAAAACTCCGTTTAAAAGAATCCAAATCTTAGCTAATTTTTTAAGATTATTTGCTTTTTTATCAAAATTGAATCCTCCTTTAAAATAGAATAAAATTACGCCAACAGCCATCACTATTGAAAAAATTACTGCATTGACTCTCTCGTGTGTAGCCGAACTCAATTTTGATATATCTGCAACCTCAAAAAACTGTTCGTAATTATAAGTAATGATGAAAATTAAAAGCAACGCATTAAGAAGAAATAAAGTAATTTCCCCGCTCCTTCTTTCGAAATCAATATCTAAAAACGAAAATGAATTTTGATTTTCTGATTTTGCATCTTCTTTAAAATCATTATCTAATAATTCATTTTTTTCATAACAAACTTCAGGAATCCAATAATTCCAGAAGTTAAACGAAATATAAAATCCTAAAGCGGTAAGAACAAATGCTTGCCAAATATCTATATCCAAATCATAATCAGTAAACAAAGACGAAAAATGATCACTTCCAAAAGAGTACACAATTAAAAACAATCCTAAAAACACTGTTGGAATAATGAAATAAGCGATCAATTGTTTTGCAAAACTGCTATTTACTTTACGCTTAGGAATGTATTGACTGAACATAAAAATTCGCCCTAATGATGCAATTCCGTTTACAAAAATAAGCGGAATGGCTTGTAGCACTTTTAGATTAGATTCCTGAGTTTTAAATTGTAGAAAGATAATCGGCAGAGCCATAGCTAAAAATGATGGAAAATCTCCATACCAGGCAAAAGCAAAACTAGACAGTACCGATGTTATTACCAAAACCAAATGCAATCTAGTAGTAAGCTTATCCTGAAAGAAATAACAAATTAAGGCCGTTTGTAGCAAACCAAAAATAGACCAATTCAATCCCAAATCTTCGTTGTAAAAAAGCAGTGTAAAAATTAAACTGCTGACTAAAATAAAATGTAGTTTTTTCATAATTAAAAATTTAAAAGTACTTTGTTTTTCAAAGTATTTAGGTAAAAAAATTTTAGTTGCTCGATTTCATTAATTTTTCAAGGCTATTCAAGTGTTCGTTAAAGGCCGCGCGTCCTCTATTGGTCACTCGATATGAGGTTTTAGGTTTTTTACCCACAAATTCTTTCTTTATTTCGATATATTCAGCTTTCTCTAAGGCAGAAGAATGGCTGGCTAAATTACCATCAGTAATATTCAAAAGAGTTTTCATTTCAGTAAAATCTATCCAATCGTTAACCATCAGAATAGACATAATGCCTAATCTAACACGACTTTCAAAATCTTTATTTAATTTATCAATAATTCCCATTAGTGGTTTTATTTGTATTTTTTGAACATCACTAATCCATACAAGATATGTAAAATACCAAAGCCCAAGATCCAAAAAACTAAACCATAACCTAAATAAAAAACAGAAATACATCCCAAAACTAGTTGGCAATAACCCAAATATTTAATATCTGAAAAAGTATATTTTTCAGCATTCACTAGTGCCAGCCCATAAAACAATAATGTTGCAGGTGCAATTAAAACATACATTTGATGGTACAATAGTGCCAAACAAAATACCCCGCCTACTACTAATGGAATAGCTAGATTGAACAGCATATTTTTAGTTGTCGAAGTCCAAATAGGCAAATTGTATTTTTTACTTTTTCTAACGGTAAATAAGATTCCAAATGTAAGTGCGAAAGCAAAAATAACAATTCCAATAAGAATGAGTTCTGAAATTAAGTTCATCGAAAAGGCAGTGTCCTTTCCTTCAAAATAGTTAATACCGTTTTTCTCAAACAACTGATAAACGTACAAACCCCCAATTAAAGCCGACAAGCCAGCAAAAACTCCTGAGAGCCCGCTTAAAGATATAAATCTGGAAGAACGCTCCATCATAGAGCGAATATGTGATAAGTCTTCCTGGTGCTTCTGATTCATAATTAAAGTACTTTGAAACACAAAGTTAATTTATTTTTAGAAATGACAATCTTAAAGATTGTTTTTTTATAAAAAATTTAAATGAAAAAATCCCAGCCAAAGAGTTTTATTCTCTTTAGTCGGGATTTTTTTATTTTAAAATTATGAGTTATTAATTTATAAAATAGATTCGGCTTGAATTATCTATTTTTAAATCAATAGTTCCATCCACAATAACACCATCAATATAAGAATCATCAGTTAAGCTTCCTGACAAGGTTTTTGCTCCTTTTTTAGAATTCAGATAAAGCTTAGTTTTATCTAATTGCAAATTGATCTTTTCAATATTATTACCATTAAGATACAAATAAGAATTTTTAGACTCAATATTTACATAAGCAGGTTTATTAAAATCCCAATGGAAGTCTGATTTATTTAAGTCGACAGACAAACTATCTATTTGATAATTTTTCAAATTGACATTGGATTTTTCTTTGGCAATAATAGATTTCACATTTTTACAATACACTTCGGGAACAACAAACCATTCACCATCTTTTCTTGATTTAACAGTAGAAACAAACAAGGTATCGTTTCTAACTTCAAAAGGAGCAAAATCAGGAACTATATCTTTTTTATAACTCTGTGAAACACTGAATTCTTTGCCATTTTTCACAACTAGGTAAGCACCTGGTTCAGCTACTACAACCGAAAAAGAATCTATTTTATCCACCTTAGTTATAAAATCAGATTTGTCATTGCCATCATTATAATACCTCGAACCTATGTATAATAAAGTGATTCCTCCAAAAAGAAAAACCAAAAAAGAAATTAATATAATATTACTTGTTTTCATAATCGTTGCTTTTAATTACAGCTAATAATTCGTTTAAATCATCACTGTTTAGTTGGAGTAATTTTACTTTTAGAATAAAATCAGGTAAATCCTGACTAAAGAAATTGGATTTCTCATTTGTTTTAATAAGTTCCAAAGCTTTCTCTGAAACAAAAAAACCAACACCTCGTTTATTATCAAAAATTCCTGAGTCTTGTAAATTAGCATAAGCGCGCATCACTGTGTTGTGATTGACTTCAAACTCAGCTGCCAAATCCCGCACTGAAGCCACCCGATCTCCCGATTGCAACTGCCCTTCTAAAATTTGTCTACAGAGATTATCTACTATTTGCAGATAAATTCCCTTAGTTGATTTGAAATCCATATTAAGCCTCCTTCTCTTTTAATTTAAAATAAGCAATTCCTAAAAAGAATATCCAAGAAAGTAATGATAAGGATAACAAAGAAAATTTTGTATTATCTAATTTTTCTGTAACCTGAAATGTTTCTAATTTAAGTTTGAAACCCGTAATCTCTGGATAAAAAATATTAGAAAGCAACATCGAAAACAAAATGCAGCAACCAAATAAAACTCCCGAAACAACTACCGTTTTAACCAAAGCATACTTTTTAAAATAAGTTGCTCCTGCAAAAAGATAAATTCCATAAGAGAAAAAACCAAACACAAAGAACAATATTAGCCATTTATCCATTAGCTGATTATTATAAGCGTTTGTTATTAACATACGGAAATTAAAATAAGGAATTTTAGAAACGTCAAAACCATTCTCTAAATCAGAAACTAAAGAAGCTTTTGCTAAACGTAGAACTGTCCAAAAAAGCCCTAGTGCAATAGGTATAAATAATCCAATTCTAATAAAAAATTGCACTAATAATTTTTCTAAAATTGAACCTGGTACCAATAAAAAACTACTGGTTTTAATTTTATCAGTCAAATCTGGAAATGCTGTACCTACTACAACCCCAACAGCCATCATATAAAATATAAAAAAACCTACATAATAACTATTTACATAATTTTCAGGATTTAACATTTGACCGTTTGTTGTATTTAGAAAAAAATACATTATCAAATAACTTATCACACCTAATCCAACAATACCCAGAATATATTTGGTTCTATTAATTAATAAATCTTGCAGAAATAAACGAACAAATCGTTTCAAATTAAAATGTTTATTAAACTCCATGGTTTATAGATTTTAAGGTTACTTTATTGATTATTGCATTAAAAAGCAATTCGATATCTATTTCGGTTTCTTCTAGTTCGTTTGCTGCTGCTATGATTCGATATCCACCTAGACATTTTTCTTGATACATTGGGGTTTCTATTGCCGCTAAACTGACTACAGTTTTAAATTGCCATTGCTGACTTATATCAAAAATAGATTCGTTATAAACCATTTTCCCTTCATCAAGAATAACAATGGTATCAATTATAGTTTCGATATCTTTTACCTGATGCGTTGAAATCAAAACCAACTGTTCATCGGAAACCGAACTAACTAAGATTTTTCGAAATAAACTCTTAGACGGTATATCCAAACCATTTGTTGGTTCGTCCAGAATAAGCAAACTGCAATTAGTTGACAATGCAAAAGCAATCAGGAATTTCTTGCGTTGACCATGCGAAAGTCCGTTGAGATTTTTTGTAGCATCTAACTCGAATTCTTGTAAAATGCGATTCATTTTTTCATAATCGAATTTAGGATACAAAGGAGCTGTTGCCTTTACATACAAACCAATGGTTATGGAAGGAAACGAAAACTCCTCAGAAACCATGTAGGTATCTGACAAGAAATCAGGCAATCGATCAAAAGGTTTAAAGCCATTAATGTTCAATGTGCCTATTTGTGGTTTTAGTAATCCTGTAATCAATTTCAAAAAAGTTGATTTACCTGCACCATTTTTACCCAGCAATCCTACAATGCTTCCATTTTGCTGCTCAAAAGATAAATCAGTAAATAAAGCGTCCTGCTTTTTGTACTGAAACGTTAAGTGTTGAATGCTTATCATAATATATTTTATTAGTGTACTAGTTTTGTAGTACACAAAGAAATAAAATTATTATTCAAATAACAAACATTTTGATAAAATTTCTTACTTATTCAATTCTAAATCATTGGTAAAGCCTTATATATCTAGAAAAAATAATTTTAAAATTGAAAAAAAATATCGAAATGAATACTTATTTGTATGCTGCAAACAATAACTTAACCTTTTGTTGGAAGTCATTTAATATCTCTTTTTAAGGAACACAATAAATTTGCAGACATTAAATAAAACTCTCTTGAAATTTTTCTTTAACAATTTCCGTTATTTCAGAACACAAATTTTTCTCTCTTTTTCATCCATGATTGCTTTGATTGTGGTTTGGTTTATGTTTTATCTGTATATCGATCGCAAAGTTGATCTTTTGGATAACTTCAGCTATAAATCCTATCAAATATCACAGGAATTTACCTCTAATATTAAAAATTTCCAGACCTTTTTGTTGTCTGGCTACAAGGAAAATGAATTCTATATCCATCACAATCAAAAAGATCTTAAACAATATATAGATTATCTAAAAAGTCAAAAAAGACAAACTGAATTGCTTTTTAAAGAATCGAAAGAATTAAAAATTGGCAGCAATCCTACCATGACCCTTGTTTCGAAAGAAATAGATCATCTCTATACTCTGGTCAATCAATTTAAAGAAATAGCTTTTATTCGTGGTTTTAAAGATTATGGAATTGAAGGTCAAATGAGAATCCATGCCCACTTTCTAGAAGAAAAGTCGTCTTTGAATAAAATTACTTTGCTTCAGTTTCGCCGACACGAAAAAGACTATTTATTACGATCTGATGAAACTTCGATTAAAAAATTCGAAACCTTATTTCACCAAACTCTGAGAGAAAAAAACATTGATGCCGCCACTAAACAAGTTCTTATTGATTACAAGAATAATTTTGATTCTTTGGTACAATTAAGTTCACAATTAGGTATTTCAGAAAATCAGGGATTGTATGGAAAAATAAATCAGATTAATGGATTGATTGAAAATTCATTTATCCAAATTATATCACACAATAAAAAAAGAATAAACGAACTAAAAGAAACACTATTTTATGTTCAATTGTGCCAAACCTTATTTATGATAGTAATTGCGTTACTCTTGTGCATTTATATTTCGAAATATTTCACAAAAGACATTCAATTACTTTCATTAGATATTTCTAATTATATAAAATCAGATTTCAAAGCATCTTCCTCTCATTCCAATCATAATTCTTCCATTAGAGAAGTTGATTTTCTATTAAAAAGCTACGTAATATTAAAGGAAAAATTGTCTGAAAACATTATTTTTTTAGAAAATAAAACCGAACAAGCTAATAAAATAGCAACTTTCAAAACACAGTTTCTGGCTAATATGAGTCATGAAATTCGGTCACCTCTTAATGGCGTTATAGGAATGCTGAATATGCTTAAAACAAGTAGTTTAAACAGCGAACAAACAGAACATATTGAAATAGCCGAACACAGTGCCAATCACCTTTTAGGCATTGTAAACATGATTTTAGATCATTCTAAAATGGAAGCTGGAAAAATGAAATTAGAACATTATCCAATACATCTAAAAAAAGAACTCTCTAAGCTAATTCGATTATTTGAATACCGAATCAATGATAAAAACATCAAACTTCATTTTATTTATGATACAAAAATAGTCAATACCATTCTTGGTGATAATTTACGATTGCAACAAGTATTGATTAATCTAATTGACAATGCTATTAAATTCACTGCTGAAGGCGATGTCAAACTGGAAGTGAGTTTATCTCATCAAATTGATGATATGCAACATTTACATTTTAGAGTCATGGATTCTGGTATTGGAATTGATGCCGATAAAACCGAACAAATGCTTTTAGCTTTTGAACAAGCTGATTTAACGACTACCCGAAAATATGGTGGTACGGGATTAGGATTAACCATTTCGAACCAGCTGATCCAACTGATGGGCGGAAGCAAATTAAATATTGTGGCTCTGGAAACAGGCGGATCTAGTTTTAGTTTTAAAATTCCTTTCAAAATCAACACCGATGCAGTTACAATCAAAGATGAAAATAAGTCAGCACTTCAAAAATCAGAAAATATAAGTATCAGCAAAGCATTAATAGTTGAAGATAATTTAATCAACCAGAAAGTATTGTACAAACTTTTAAGCAAATTGAACATTCCTTCGGACATTGCTAACAATGGAAAAGAGGCCGTTGCTCTTTATGAAAAAAATGATTACGACATTATTTTCATGGATTTACACATGCCGGAAATGGATGGATTTGAAGCAACAGAAAAAATACATGCTGCTCCCAAATATCAACTCAACTCAATCCCAATAATTGCTGTTACCGCCAGCGCATTCGACGAAGACAAAGTAAAAGCAATCTCTAAAGGCATGGATGATTTTATTACCAAACCTGTTGTTTTAAATAATCTGGAAGAAATTATTGCCAAGCAAATCCAACTACACAAGTAATTTTCTTAAAACCATCTTTTTCTTTTGAATAAAAACACACCAAAAAGAGACAACAAAAATGAAATTGAAATCACAATCCATATACCGTAATGATTGTCTTCTAAATTATTAGGCACATTCATTCCGTACAAACTCGCAATCAAAGTAGGAATCATCAATATGATCGAAATGGAAGTCATTTGTTTCATAATCGTATTCATATTATTCGAAATCACCGAAGCATAAGCATCCATGGTACCCGTTAAGATGTCGCTATAAATATTAGTGGTTTCCTGTGCCTGACGCAATTCAATTTCTACGTCTTCTAATAATTCCGGATCAAAATGCTCTTTTTGCGATTTTATATTTCGAATGCGATGCAACAAAATATCATTTCCTTTTAGGGAAGTCATAAAGAAAACCAAGCATTTTTCTATTTGCAATAGCGCTTGTAATTCTTCATTTTTGATGGATTTCTCCAAATTATTCTCAGCTAATTTGATTTTTTGATTGACTTGTTTCAAATATTTCAAATACCAGACACTGGAAGACAAGAGTAATTTTAAAACCAAATCAAAATTGTCTTTGATATTGATACGCTTGCGTTTGGTATAAGCAACAAAATCAGTAAGCATCTCCGTTTGCTGAAAACTTACCGTAACACAAATTTCGCCTTTAAAAACAATACCCACAGGAATAGTTTGAAACGGTAATTTTATATCATTGCTCTTAACCGGAATTCGAAGAATAATTAAAGTCCAGCCGTTTTCTATTTCAATACGCGGTCTTTCGTCAATATCTTCAATATCATTGTAGAATGCTTCCGGAATTTGAAGTTCGTCAAGCAGGTATTTTTTTTCTGATTTAGTTGGGCATTCCACATTAATCCAGCAATTAGGAGTCCATGCTTCAACTTCAATTAATCCGTCATTATTTTTATAAAATGCTCTCATTATAAAATGCTATAAAAGGGTTAATAGCATTTTGAATAATGTTTCAAATGCTATATTAAAATACTATTTCCGAATAATAATCGTCCATTGGAAGGATTGTTTTTTAAAAGTGCTGCAAAAGTATTCTTTAAATTCTGTTACAAAAGCATTTTCTAAAAAAAATTATGCAATTTTTAAGATATAAAAAAAGCCCTAAACTTTCGTTTAAGGCTTTCTATACAATTTTTGATTGTATTATTTTCTACTTCTGATTTTTCTGGCCAAAAGTGTATTTTGTAATAACATCGCAATAGTCATTGGTCCCACTCCTCCCGGAACTGGAGTAATGAAAGAAGATTTTTTGCTTACTCCATCAAAATCAACATCTCCTTTGATAACATAACCTTTAGGATTCGAGGCATCATCCACACGAGTAATTCCCACATCAATAATTACTACACCATCTTTTACCATATCGGCTTTTAAAAATTCAGGAACTCCTAAAGCAGTAATAATAATATCAGCATTTTTAGTGTATTCTTCTAAATTTTTAGTTCTACTGTGCGTTAATGTTACTGTTGAATCTCCAGGATATCCTTTGCGACTCATCAAAATACTCATTGGTCGGCCTACAATATGGCTACGCCCAATAACTACAGTATGTTTTCCTGAAGTTTCTACTTTATATCTTTCTAGCAACTGCATGATTCCAAATGGTGTTGCTGGTAAAAATGTTTCCATTTCCAAAGCCATTTTTCCAAAATTAGCCGGATGAAAACCATCAACATCTTTATCTGGATCAATTGCCATTAAGATTTTCTCCTCGTCAATATGTTTCGGCAAAGGCAACTGAACGATATAACCATCTAAATTATCATCTTCATTCAATTCTTTGATTTTTGCTAATAGCTCCGCTTCAGTAGTTTCTTCTGCCAAAGCCACTAAAGTAGAATCAAAACCAATTTGCTCGCAAGAACGTACTTTGCTTCCCACATAAGTTAAACTAGCTCCATTACTACCAAC
>Ga0247814_10000962_pt1 | contig 18735 bp, 8 predicted proteins | sample UWRJL179409R1_FD_179947 | JGI IMG/M metagenome (GOLD analysis project Ga0247814, IMG submission 179947) | Plant litter microbial communities from Arlington Agricultural Research Station in Wisconsin, United States - UWRJ-L179-409R-1 | ecosystem: Environmental > Terrestrial > Plant litter >...
GGCGAAAATATTCGGAGAATTTCTTGTTGGTTTCCAATAGTTATATGCGTGGATATTTCTGTAATTATTACAAACGGATCTGGAACGAAAAACACCCAGAAAATAAAATAAAAAAATTACGTATAATTTATATGATGGAATTTTCCGAATTAAATTATTGTACGTCCGTGCCTCGCGAAGATGTACTTTTTGAATGTGAATAACATCTACCCCAATAAATCCATCCTTTCATCGGGAAGGCTATCTTTGTTAAATGGCAAATAATAAATACGTCCCGGTTGTGCTAACCCAACTTTTCAACGATTTTTTCGAAAGCGAAAAAACGGGCGGAATCGTGTTATTATTATGTACCGTTGCTTCATTGATGCTGGCCAATAGCCCATGGCAGGAAAGTTACGTTGGCTTCTGGAAAACAGATATGTCAGGCCATCATCTGGATCATTGGGTTAACGATGGCTTGATGGCCATTTTTTTCTTCATGGTGGGTTTGGAATTGGTACGGGAAGTATACATCGGTGAACTCTCCAAACTAAAGAATGCTGCTTTACCCATGGTAGGCGCCCTAGGCGGCATGTTGGTACCGGCCGGGATTTTTCTGTTGTTTAATTATGGCACTTCTACCCAATCGGGTGCGGGCATTCCCATGGCCACGGATATTGCTTTTGCGGTAGGTATTCTCTCCTTACTGGGAAACCGTGTTCCGGCATCTTTGAAGATATTTTTGATGGCCCTAGCCGTTATCGATGATTTGGGCGCCATCTTAACCATTGCCATTTTTTATTCTACGGGAATTTCTTGGTTGAATTTGGGCATTGCCCTAGGAATATTTTTATTGCTAGGAATTATAAATCAATTAAAAATTAAAAATTTAATCCCATATATAATCGGCGGAATTACGATGTGGTACTTCATGCTACATTCGGGTATACATGCCACCATCGCTGGTATTTTGCTGGCATTGGTTATTCCATTCGGAAATGGCGACAAAAAATCAGCAGCCTACACATTGCAACATGTTTTGCATAAACCGGTCGCTTTCATCATACTTCCCATTTTTGCATTGGCCAATACCGCCATTATATTTGAAAGTTCCACCTTGAGTTATTTATTGGATCAAAATAGCTTGGGGATTTTTACCGGACTTGTCATCGGCAAACCAATGGGTATCTTTTTGTTTACATTACTGGCCGTATCCATAGGCATCTGTACCAAACCTGCGGATCTAGGCTGGAAACATATTTTTGGCGTAGGTATGTTGGCCGGAATCGGCTTTACGATGTCTATTTTTATCACGCTATTAGCTTTTGATGCGCCACAAACTATCGATGTTTCCAAAATAGCCATTATGGTTTCATCTCTGGTTGCCGCCGTGGGTGGATTGATTTGGCTACGGATTAGCCTACAAAATATCCAACCTGCCGAATGACTAATTCAACCATGCCATCGCTTCAATATTTAGCGGAGATAAAAAATAAAAAAAGGAGAACTATACAGTTCTCCTTTTTAGAAATATAACAAAATATATTAAATCTCCGCAGTCACTTTTGGAGCACCGGATAGCAACTCTTCGGTAGCATAATCGGAATATTTTTCGAAGTTTTTGTTGAACGCGTTGGCCAGCTTCTTGGCTGTGGCGTCATAGGCCGATTTATCTTCCCATGTATTGCGTGCATCCAAAATTTCCGAAGGAACACCCGGACAGGCAATCGGATAAGACAATCCAAACACGTCATGCGTCCTGAACTCCACGTTCTCTAATTCGCCGTTTAGGGCAGCTGTAATCAACGCACGGGTATACTTTAGAGGCATACGACTCCCAACACCGTAAGAGCCGCCAGACCAGCCCGTATTCACCAACCAAACCTTCACGTTGTTTTCTTTCATCTTCTTACCTAACAACTCGGCATATTTGGTTGGGTGCAATGGCATAAAAGCAGCCCCGAAACAAGCGGAGAAAGTGGTTTGGGGCTCGGTGATACCCGCTTCCGTTCCCGCCACCTTGGCGGTATAACCGGAAATAAAATGGAACATAGCCTGACCGGTGGTCAATTGTGAAATCGGAGGCAATACGCCGTATGCATCACAAGTGAGGTAGAAAATATTTTTTGGCAAAGGCCCCACGGAAGGCGTTACGATGTTCTCTATAAATTCAATCGGATAGGAAACGCGTGTATTTTCGGTGATGGTGGCATCATCGTAATTCACTTTTTTGGTCCCCGGGAATACGCCGATGTTTTCCAATAATGCCCCTGGACGGATGGCATCATAAATCTGCGGTTCCTTTTCGGCCGATAGGTTGATGGTTTTGGCATAACAGCCGCCCTCAAAATTGAAAACGCCGTCATTGCTCCAGCCATGCTCGTCATCACCGATCAATTGACGATCGGGATCAGAAGACAACGTGGTTTTACCGGTTCCGGACAATCCAAAGAACACGGCCGTATCTCCCGCTTTACCAATATTGGCCGAGCAGTGCATGCTCAATACCTGTTTTTGGTGAGGCAGGATAAAATTCAATGCAGAGAAAATGCTTTTCTTGATTTCGCCCGTGTAGGCCGTTCCGCCAATCAACACTACTTTTTTCGTGAAGTTGAGGATGGCAAAATTATGCTGGCGTGTACCGTCAATCTCTTTGTCGGCCAAGAAGCCCGGTGCGCAGATAATGGTCCATTCCGGATCGAAAGTTTCGATCTCGGCCTCTGTTGGACGGAGGAAAAGGTTGGAGGCGAACAAACTGCTCCATGGATATTCCGTGTACACGCGGATGTTCATCCTGTAACGATCGTCCGCACACACATAGCTGTCTCGTGCGTAAATCTTTTTGCCGGCCAGATAATCCGTAACGCGGGTCTGGAGTTTATCAAATTTTTCAGGATCAAAAGGAATGTTGATGTCTCCCCACCATACCGCATCTTGCGTCAAGTCATCTTTTACGATAAAACGATCTTTGGGGGAGCGGCCGGTAAATTCGCCCGTATTTACGGCCAAGGTGCCGTTTTCGGTTAAAAAACCATCGCCCAACGACAGTGTATCTTCCGTCAGTGCGGCAGGCGATAAATTCCAGTGGATCTCTCCTGCCTTACCCAATCCTACTTCAGCCGCGGAGGCATTGGGGTTTTTCTTTCCTATCTCTGTCATTTCAGATTTTTTGAAAATAAAGCGCAAAGGTATAAAAACGAAACATTAGGCTCTGAATATTTATTCACAAAAAACATATCCTACTGATTGATTACCACTTGCATTATAAAATTGTTCAAAATATATACTACCCTACATCTTAGGGCATTGAAGAATAAAAAGTAAAGCCAACCAATGAACTGTATAAGCAATTATGGCAGTAAGAGTGTAGCTGGATACTAACAATTAAAAAAGGATGTAAGCAAAAATCTTACATCCTTTTTTACGTATAAATCTAAGCAAAAGACAATTATCTCAAGATAGCTTTTTGCACGCCTAATACATTTCCGTTAGAAATAACGCGTACCGTATAAGTTCCGGGAGCCAATGTTTCCCTATCCATCATCACCGAGTTGGTTCCTGCACTCAATGCAAGGGACTTCACCAATTTCTTACGACCTGTTAAGTCATATACTTCAATCTGGCTTTTTGAATCAGATAAAAGGGCTTGTATAGAAATCGTAAACTGTTCATCTACCGGATTTGGATAGATGGATACGGAAGCCACATCCGAAGAGCCGGAGCAAGAGACACTGACAGGGCTAAAATATTCAGAGGTACCATCCAAATCGGTTTGGTGCAAACGATAATATGAAGTTCCGTCCAAAGGTCTTGCATCCGTTACAGAATACTTCACTTCTTGGTTGCTGTTCATTGAACCGGCAACCACCTGAAAGGTTTCCCATGAGATAGCATCGGAACTTCTGGATACGGTAAAGAAGGCATTGTTTATTTCAGTAGAAGTCGTCCAGTCGATGGCCACATCATTTCCTTTGCAATCCGCAGTGAATGATTTTAACACGATCGGGAGTGGCGTAACACCGGCACTGCAAGTACAATAAGTCACGCTGCCACCTACTGTTCCATATTGGCTTGTAAATGTAGAACCAGTCGATTTACGGCAAATGTCATTGTTGTTGATAGAGCCGCTTCCGTTGTTTACGATAGATGAACCGTACACGATAAACGGGTTACAGGTATTAAAATTACCATTGATTGCGCTGTTGTTCAGAAAGTTTCCCAATATCGTTACCGTTTTGTTATTGGTGAATGTACCTGAACCGTTATTGGTAAAATTACCGTTTATACTGATTGAACCATTATTTACGGTAAGTGAATTATTTTCATACAATCCATTCACCTGCAATGTAGCATTAGGGCCATTCGTAAACGAACTACCACCGTTAACCCGGAAATCACCCTTTACCAATAATGTATTTGTATTGCTGAATGGTACGCTTAAATTCATGCTTCCGCCCACAGACATTGAACCACTGTTTGTATTTAATGTGGAACTGCTGTTTGCATTATATGCACCTCTTATATCAACAGCTGATGCATTATTAAAAATGGAATTATTATTTATACTTCCGGATACATTTAATACCCCGTTGGTATTATTATAAAAACCAGAGCCTGAGCTAATATTTAAATCGCCGTAGACCTGTAATGTGCCCGTATTATATAAATTTAAATTATTCGCGATGGACAAATTATTTTTTGTCATGGTACCACTATTATATATAGTACCTCCCTGCTGCCACACATTGATGTTTCCACTGGGATAGTTACCCCTGTTACACAAGGTTCCGCCAGACATCGTAACGTCTCCGGTATATGTTATGCCAGGATTGATACATAACGTTTGCCCGGGCGTCAAGGTGTAAGAAATACTGCTATTGGTTGTAATGTTGATGGTACATGTACCGCATTGGGCATTTGAAAGAATTGATGAAAACTGGAGTGACATCAAAACAATGAGGAAATGGAGGGGCTTCACTTTATTTTACTTATTTAATTAATTTAAACAGAATTAAATAAGCATACCAATATCTATAACACTCCAGCACCATATCGGCGAATGGAATATATAACAAGCTAACCCTGGTGAAGGGGCAACTTTTTTTCTAAATACGTCTCTCGCTGTTTAAGGAAGCAAGATTATGGCTGTGAATCTTTAATTCTTCCGCAAAGGTAAGATAACATTACCTTGATACCATGTAGTAATAGTTCGATATTGAACTAAAGCGATATTGATAGTAAAAGACAGATATACAGCAATGTATCAATAAAGCACAAAAGGCCATCAAGCTGGGGAGATTTAACACCCAATAAGTTCTTATTTATTTATCATTAATATAATGGCATTCGTGATGTCTTTCCCTTTGTTGACATAAGCCAAGGCCGGTGCAATATCTTCGAGGATGAAAACCATATCCAGCTTATTCTTGGTGGAATAGTCTTCTATTGTTTTATTTAGTTTGGTCAGGAGTGGCTGTACGTTTTGCGAATAGTTCATCTGTAAAATGTCGTTGTAGCTTTTGTTCCTATCCTCCAGCAAGGTCGATTCTTTTTGCAGCAGAGCGTAACGGGACGCATCGGCCTGGCTAAAACGGGCAATGATGGCGTCCGTGGGTTCGTTGCTCTTGGGGTTGTATGGACTAAATAAGGCACTGACCTTTTGCTCCAGTTTCAGTTGCTCCCCTTTCAACTCTTCGGAAAATGCCGTTTTTAAAGAATCGAAAGATTTTACTTTGGACGTATAGCCCGGCAAAACAGCTAACAATGTATCGCGGCGAATGTAAGCATTGCCTTGTGCAAAAGCTCCTATACCGATAAATAGTAGAAACAGTGTGGATAATGGGCGAATCATGGGAGTAGATAATAAGTGGATTCAAAAATAAAATAAATATCGTTTAGTAATCAAAAATTACATTGAAAATGCCTTCCTATCATCAGACCCGAGCCAATAACATCAGCACGAATTACAAAAACCTAAGCAGCACCGCCGTAAAATAAAATAAAAAGCCGCTCCAAACCGGAGCGGCTTCCTAAAATGTTTCTTATTATCTAATAATCAACTTCACAGGTTTCACTATAAAATCACCCGATTTTAATTGGATGATATATTGCCCCGGATTCATCGATATCCGGTCAAACGTATAAGCATTTTCACCTTTTTCCATGCTGATGCTACGCAATGCAATACGCTTACCGTTCATATCTACAATTTCTATACTGCAATCATTACAGGCATCCAACAGGTTTATGTTTACCGTAAATTGGTTGTCAGTCGGATTGGGGTAAACCACCATACTATTTCCATTGCCGTCTGAATAACAGGTGATGCTTACTGGTGTAAATGTTTCCGATGCGCCATCATAGTCGCGTTGCGTCAATCGGTAATAGGAAATGCCTTGGAGCGGCCTCACGTCTATACCCATATAATCCAACACATCGTTACTATTCCCGGCTCCAGGCATATCTATAATCTCATGCCAATCATTCAAATCAGATGAACGCTCCAAGATGAATTTTTCATTATTGATTTCCGAGGCTGTTTTCCATTCCAGTTTCACTTGTCCATTATCGCAGGATGCGGTAAAAGACGTGAGCTCAATGGGTAGAGGATTTATATTCGGACTGCCCAAGTTAAACCAAGAAAAACCTGACATTCCCGTTCTTGATACCCAATATGGGCCTGAACCCGAATAACCACCGTGTGTACCTTGTACCAACCAAGTAGTATGAGGATTCGGGGATTTTACTACCCTTAAATCAGCCGCAGAAACTACGTTCGTTAATCCATTTGTATTTAATGAAACATCGTATAATGCGGAAGTACTTACTCCCGAAGGATTAACTTCCCATACGCCATCATCGGCCACCACTTGGATATGCATTGAACCATCCATCAATGGATTTGGGGTCCAGTTTGCATATGGGATCAAGGTATAAGAGGTGAGATATTTAAAATCCAAATAACCTGCACCTGGAGCGGAGGTAAAGCGGATGTTCATAGGACGATAGAATGATGAAGTGCCTACCGGAATCTCATAAGGAGACAACATGGCGGAACCGGCAAACCATCTACGGAAAAAACCTTGTCCGTAGATGGTAGTGGTACCACTATGCATTAAATTATTGGGTGTTGCCGCAGATATGCCCAATTCCAAAATCGCCCCCGAAGACAAGGATATATTACCGGAGATCATTTCCAAGGTATTGCAGATACTTAACCTGTTACTGATGGTGAGTATTGAACCCGAAGTTTTGTTTACATCAGAGTTGCCCACCGTAATATTATTCCCGGAAACACCTCCTGAAGCAGTGCCTAAGAACCTTATTTTAGTATTTATACAATCTGCGGATATCGCTCCCGAATTGGATAAATTGCCATATACATCAAGCCTTCCGGCACCATTCATATTCAATAAGCTTCCCGAATTCAATGTCAGGTGCAGTACATTGGCATTGGTTGCCGTGGTAATCAGCGGCTCAAATGACGTTAATTCTGCGGAAGGAATGGTAGTAACATCGGACAATGTTGGAACCGTGCCACACCAATTGAGTGTATTGTTCCAGTCGGTACTTATATTTCCATTCCACACATAATTTGCGGTACCATGGACAGGAAGCACATTTACTTGATATGTCGCGCTGGTTAAGGTACCACAAGCTAAACCGCTTTGGCTAATAACTACATAGTACCAAGTCATTCCCGGTGTTGTTGTCTGCGGAGTATATATGGCCGTTTGTGCACCCGAAGCACTGCCTAAGTTAGTACCGGCAGTGTTGCTATTGGTACTATTACTATACCACTGATAAGATACGGAACCCGTACCTGCAGTGATTCCCACGTTCAATATAGCGGAAGATCCATTACATACCGTTTGGGTAGAGGCTGGTGCCATATTTATGGTTGGGTTAGCTACCACGTTCCATGTGGCTACGGTGGCAAATACCGAACCTGGCCCATCACATCCCGTGCCGGTGCAATTCCTCCGTACTTGAATAATAATGGTTTGACCGGCCAAAGCCGAAGTACTTATGGAAGCACCCGGTGTATATGCCGCGTATGTAACGCCTCCGTTTGTGGATATCCTGTACTCGTCCGTGCAATTTGACCCTCCCGAGCCGGCATTAAACGTCGCCGATATATTTTGTCCCGTACATATGGTTAAACCGGATGAAGGAAAGACCGTATTTAATGTGGGTGCCGTAGGATCAGCTACTGCCGTAAATGAAGTATGGACACCTCGAGACCAGCCACAGCAATTACTATATACCCTAGACCGTACATAATATGTACCTGCCGCCGAAGGTGTATATGTTATGGTTGACCCAGTGCCGGAGGCTATGGGTGCCGTGGCGTCGGTTTGGTATATTACCCAGTCGTAGGCACTACCTGTTTCACTGGATGAGAAGGTAATGGATCCACCTATACACACATTATTTCCCGATACATTGGATGAGGTGGTAGGCAATGCCCTGCTTGTACCGATGTATACAAAGTTTGTATATTCATTGGTTACCGTAAGACTTTTGTGTCCCGTTGATGTGTAATATATGATTGCGTTGGCACTTGATGAATTATATGATGATGATGATGATGTTCTGTCCGTATTATAATTTGCGTCAGTTCCCAAACCATCCCAGGCTCCACCAGATTTTGTGAGCACGATTTCGGAATTGGTACAGCCGCCAAACATACGGGCAGTAATGTTGTATGGGTTCAGTATGCTCGTACCAGACCATGAAGCATTGTATTGCTGCAGGGCAACGCCATTGGCTCCATCCCTACCTCTTCCTCCGCTTCCTCCGCTTCCGCCATTTCCTCCGCTTCCACCTCTACCCACTTCATTCACGTCCGTATCGCCACCGGCACCACCGGCACCGCCCGAACCACCGGCACCGCCCGAACCTCCGGTACCGCCAGCGCCGGCTGCACCAACGGAAAGGGCCGAATTTAAAATGGAAACGTTCGTAGATCCGAATGCATATACGCCAAAGGTGCCACCACCACCGTAAGCGCCAGTACCACCCGTACCACCGCTTCCGCCTCCTCCGCCGCCGCCGCCGCCATTACCGGAACCATCGTCACATGAGCCACATTGCTGGGCTGCGCCGCCACCGCCGCCGGCACCACCAGCACCACCGGCGCCAATACCACCGGAAGCCGCTTGGCCACCTGGAATAAAATATGTGTTATATGAATAATCTATAGGTCTGTCATTCGAAGCATAGCCGGAACCGGCATTACCGCCATCTCCCCAAGCGGCATTACCGGCACTACCGCCACTGCAACCGCCCCCGCCGCTGCCACCTGGGCCATTAGCTCCATTTCCGCCATTTCCACCTTTGCCACCAACGGCGCCATTACAGCTACCGTCATCACGACCGCCGCTTCCGCCTCCGCCGCCACCGCCGCCGGCTATATATTGTGATCCGTTCCCTCCACCGGCGCCAGAAGTATTATTACAGAAGATAGCTCCCGCGCCACCTCCACCTCCGCCTGAACCAGCACCTGAGGCACCATTGCCGCGATTTGGCTCGCCGCCATCATCACAGTTATTATGGTCGTCATTATCTCCCGGGTGGCCTTTCATTCCTGTCGACCCGTTTGATCCGCTCGATCCGTTTGCCCCTCCCAATCCATTAGATCCGGCTGAAGAAGCTATGCTTGAACGTGAGATATATAAATTACTCCTTCCGGAGGCATGTATACCATATATGGTATTGCCCCGGCTATCCGTAGAAGATACTGCGGCATTTCGGGTATTGTTAATATTTAAATCTTTGATGTATATATTATTTCCGCCTACCTTAAAGGCAGTGTATGCACCAACACCCGTAGAAATAAATTCATAGCCTCCTTCAATGTTTAAGGTAGTGGTTTGTGCACTTGATTTTATCCAATCTCCGCTTCCATTAATTTCATAACGCCCATCCAACACCGTATTGTCGGGAATGAGGAATATGCTGTTGCTATATGTATACGTTCCATTCAGTAATAGAATGATATTTTGTGAACCCGAGTTCCGAATGGCAATGGCACGCGCCAAAGTAACCGGATCGGCCTTTGTTCCTGCCCCGGAACCACTACCGGAAGGGGTACAATAAATAAAATCAGGGCTACAGCCTGTTTGGGCATTGGTTCCTAAAGTGCAGGAACAGACAGCAACCAGCAATAATAATTTTTGGAAATATTTTACCATGGAAAAATGATTTATTCTTTGGGTTTTAATATTGTTTTTAATGAATTCATATCTGAATTCATTCGCATTATTTCATATTCAATTTGGGCAGCTTTATTCTGTGTCTCTATACCGGCGTTTTTAATGTCGGTTTTTAATGAGACGATATCTTCCCGTAAATCATCAATCTTGGCATTGAGTTCTCGCAAAGATTCTATAATGAGTGGAATGGTAGCGGCGTAATCCAAAGACAACGAATCGTTACTTTTTTTAACGACCATGGAGGGTAAATATTTTTGTGCGCTGTATGCCGTTATGTGATACGTCAATAATCCCGCATTACTGTCCACTTGGCTTTCCTTCATTTTTAGCGCTTCGTAATCGACGTTGTGCACAACGGCAACCCCCTTAAGCCTCAATAATTGAGACAATGGAGCTTGTGGTGTGAGTTGGGAATATCCGTCAGGAACGGACAGAGGGACCTCGCCAAGTTGACCCAAAACACTTGTAACGGCAGTAGCCGCAAACAATAAAAGAATACATTTTTTCATTAACGAATGGACTGGTGCCCCAAAGATTAGTCTAGCAAACGTATGGAAATTCTTTTACTTTCCTTCGTACCCACTCAAGAAAAGTTTCCACTTGCCATACTGCTCCGTCGTAAATTCTAAAGGCTGATCTTCTGTAGACCATGGCTGTATCCAAAATTGCGAAATTGCAGGATTATAGTTAACGTTGGCGTAATTCAAAGATGTATCATTTAATAACATGGGCGCCCTTAAATTAACCGACTTATAGAACTCCATTTTTATGACGGGATCCTTGACGCCGTTCTGCCGTAAATTTTCAGAAATCATGTGTATAAAAGGAAGCATGCTACTAGGCGTTCGCATGGATTTATAAAATTGGCGGTAGGAAAAATAATCGAATAGGTTTACATATAACACCTCACCCGTTTCCGGTATAATAATTTTCAACCGTACGGCCTCTATCGTATCGGTCAACATCATCCGCCAGGCGAAAAGATGCCCTTGGCCAGTCCATGATGGGTTGCGCCCGTTATATAACCAAAGCCAACGTAACGGAAATGTTATTTGGATAAAAAACCAAATGGCAATGGCCCCAATAACCAAGTTGCCTTTCCATGAATTTATCGCTACGTCTTTTATTTTTTCTGTGTCTTTTATTTTTTTCGCATCAAAAAAACGATCGAAAAATCCTGGGGTAAAAAATATGGGGGTAAATGCCAACATAGCCCACGGAAAGGATCCTATGTTCCAGAAAAAATGATTGGATACATGAAAAAACAGAATAAACGGCAGGATATATTTTCGTTTTTTATCATTCCATAAAAAAATAGGAACCAGAAGGTCAAAAAATAGCCCGGAATAACTATAAAATAATGCGGCGGATCCACTACATAAAAAAGCCCCGAACTTACCGCCCATTTCTTGCCCTTTATCGTATAGCCAATACCTCATGGGATAGCCTTGGAGCCAATCGCTATCTATTTTGGCGATTCCACCCATAAAATAAACAATGGTGATCTGTAGTTTAAAAATAAAAACCTGCCAATACGGAATCAGGTCACTTCTTTTTTTAAACGGGACATATTTACTGTCGGCATGGGTAAAAACCAATAACCACGATAAGATAACATACAGATAACCATGGTTATTATAGTGCCCTTTGTCCAACAAAAAAACATACGTGGTAATCAGTGCCAAAACAATACTTAACGGCCGAAAAAATATACCCAACGCTACCAGTATACCTACCAAAATACCACCGTAGACAATATATTCCATGATGGGTTTTGTAAATGGTTTTACCCAAGAAAATCCATCATAAGTAAAAAAGTATTCGCTCTGCAAAAGGCCATCGGCAAAATAGAACCGGTAATCCCATAATTCGTAAGCCAATAAAAGGCCTAAACAAATACGCAGGTAACTTATCGTATCGGAAGAAATTTCGCGAAATAAATACTGATAAATTTTCCTTTGCATGCGAATTATATTTCTATTCCGCCATAAATATAAAAAGTAACTTAACTCAACATCTATTTATTGAATAGTACTTCCACATTTACTTATGTTTCTATATACATAGGCTTAAATTTCTTCATCAATAATAATGTGCCCTAATTTATTTTTACAAAAAGCGATGCACCAAGGTTAATATCTTAAAGAAGGAAAACGCCCGTGGTAAAAATACGTCATGACCAGCATACCTTTCTTAAAAATTGTTTTTTTATTTCACGACCAGTTTTACCGGTTTCACCATAAAATCTCCCGATTTTAATTGGATAATGTATTGGCCAGAATTCATTCCCGCACGATCAAACGTATAGCTATTCTCTCCCTTGTCGATGTTTACGTTTTGTAATATCAAACGTTTGCCGTTCATATCGGTAATCTCAATGCTACAATCATGGCAGGCATCCAACAGGTGTAGCTTTACCGTAAATTGGTCGTCTGTGGGATTAGGATATACCATCATATTATTTCCGCTCCCATCCGTATAGCACAAAATGCTGATTGGCGTAAATGTTTCTGACGCTCCGTCATAATCCTTCTGCGTCAACCGGTAATAACCGATTCCTTCCAGCGGACGTAAATCCAATCCTGAATATATGATGGGCTGGTTGCTATTGCCGCTCCCGCGATGCGTTAGTACTTCCGTCCATTCCAATAGATCCGGCGATCGTTCAATTACAAATTTTTCGTTATTGATTTCAGACGCTGTTACCCACGTCAATTTTACATTCCCATCTTCACAGGAACCAGTAAAAGAAGCCAGCTCTATCGGTAACGGGGTTATCATTTTCCTTAGGGTAAGCCTGTAGTCTTCTACTTCCGAATATTCTCTATACGTATCAGCGATGTTATTACATGCATGGATTGTACTTCCCAAATTTCCGCCCGCATCGTATCGCATCCGAACACGCATGGCAACCTGTTTGCCGTCAAGGGCAACCGTAGGTATGGTGAAATTAAAAACAAAGGGGTTTATGTTAGGGTCGGAAATGCGCCCAACCAATTCGTCGGTATCATCAAAATCACCGTCACCATTGTAATCGATAAACAGTCCGGCAGCATTGGTAAAACCAGAGTGTTCAATAGATATGGTATAAGAAGAACCTTCTTCCATGGCCAATCCGTTGGAATAGGAACCCATAAAATTAGAATAGTTATACATGGTAATGGTAGCTCCTGCCTGTACGCCAAAAAACTGGCTATCGTTGTTCAGTACCGTACCATTTGGGCCCTCTATATTTACCCGTGTTATATTTACTTTTTGGCCGGAATTGGCACGTACCACATCGGCGGTGCCATTCACGCCGTTGCAAACCTGCGGCCCGATGCCAGGGATTACCTTGATCATAAAATCTTTTGTCTGGGAATTACTATACACTATACATGGATCTATCGCACCCTGGTCTCCACGCACTACCCTAAAACGGACACGAACCATACCCGAAGCAGTGGCCGGTACCGTAAAATAGGAAGCATAGGTATTACCCAGGGTTGATGTATAGAGGATTTGGTCTATTTTTTCACCACCGGAAGTAAAGGCTGTATTATTGAAAACACCATCCCTGTTCCAATCAATCCAGTACGCAAAGGTTGTTGCGGCAGTTCCTGTTCCATTTGCCCTAATAAGGGCATTAAGGTGATGATACTGTCCCGCCACCACGGTCGCATATCCATGAACCAAAGTATCAGAATAATTCATATAATTATTGCTATAATTACCGGGATTGGGGTCTACCCACTCATGAAAAGCAATACTTTCCAAATGATTACCACTAAAAGCGTTTCCAATTCCGGCACCGCTACAATATACAGGCTGGGACGCAACAACTACATGCACCGTATTGGAATATGTGGTACAGCTACCATCCGTTACCATGGCACGGTAATAATAATTCCCGGTGGTAAGGTTGCCACTGGCATAACTTGAAATTGTCGCTCCCACACCGCCTACTACGTTCGCCCATCCCGTAGTTCCATCCGAAGATACCTGCCATTGAATATTGCCTACATATCCGATTAATGCCAAAGAAGCCGTACTCCCCGTGAACACAAAAGATGGCCCAGATGCCGTACCGGCAACGCAAGACGAAATAGGCGTACCGCGGACGATGATATCATCAATAATGAAACCACCGCCGGTTCCATAACATTCATCTACCACCATGCGGAAAGCTAACCTAAAATTAGGTTTATCGTTTCTGGTCGCGGGTAAATTAATGGTTGCTGTCTGTACGCCAGCATTGCTGTGGTATAACCCGCCGGTAAATGTACCATGAGCACCGGTGGATCCCCCCGCCCCCGACGTTTGGTCCATAAGCCAACTACTCCCTCCGTCAATGGATGTATTGACAGTTCCATAATCATACGCTACCCCGGCATCCACTTCACCTATGCAGCGCCATTTAAACTCCACCTGTATATTTTGGTATCCTACGGTAGAAATACCCACATGTGCCCAACGTGTAGTTACCCCCAATACACTACAGTTTGTTCCATCCCAAGTACGGAACGGCTGTCCAACCACATTTGGGTCGTTTAAAAGATAAAAACCCATACCTAACGACCGGTTGGTTATCGGGGCCACATTCCCCGTTCCCGTACTTCCAAAATTCCATAAATGCCTGTAATTATTATATTGGGCTGCAGTGCTACTGGCCAACCATCCATTAATCGCTGTACCCTGTGAAACAATCGTATTGGTAAATGTGCCGTTATTCCCATCAAAATTTTGTTGGTAAATAACCACCTGCTGAGCATACAAGCATTGATAAAAAGCTAAAAAAGATATAAATAAAAATAACCTTTTTATTGTGCAGTAAACATGGTATAAAGTACTGGGTACGCATTCGGAAAATCCGTGAATCATAAAAACCGGGGATGATGAAATTTAATAAACAAGATAAATAGTTTACAAGAAGTAAAAAACGCAAAACTCCTCACTATAAAAGAGCGAACCATATAAACTACTTAATTAAGAATACTAGGACTGAAAAGAAAGTACAATAATAATAACTTAATAATAACCCACAAATAACAAATACAAAAGCCCTATGGAATTTCCATAGGGCTTTGATTATAAATGATTAAAAATATTACTTAATAATCAACTTTACCGGTTTCACCACAAAATCACCTGATTTCAACTGAATAATGTATTGTCCCGGATTCATTGATCCCCGATCGAAGGTATAGGTATTATCACCTTCCTCCATATTTATACGGCGTAATACCACACGCTTACCATTCATATCGGTAATTTCGATACCGCAATCGTAGCATGCATTCGCTAGGGTGATGCTTACGGTAAACCGGTCGTCTGCCGGGTTCGGGTACACCACCATGCTATTTCCTTTACCATCCGCATAACAAGCTACGCTCACTGGCGTAAATGTTTCGGATGTTCCGTCATAGTCGCGTTGGGTAAGTCGATAATAAGAAACCCCATGTTTAGGCCGCTGATCTATACCTTCGTAAGTGAGAAATTGGTTACTTGCACCAGCTCCTGGGACCGTCAATACATCTTCCCAGTGATCCATATCGGTAGAACGGTGAACGATGAATTTTTCATTGTTGATTTCGCTGGCCGTTACCCAAGCTAGCCTTACCTGTCCCTGTTCGCACTCGGCCGTAAATGATGCCAGCCCTATCGGTAGCGGACTTATCAAGTTATTATCAAAATGGATAAAGAAAGTGCTGTAAGTGCTGTTATCAAACTCCAAGTAATGGGTTGTGGGATTCACACCACCCACCGTGACCGTAGGTAATATAAACACCCCAGTACCGGAAGGAGCCGTTATGTTTCCCGGAAACTTGCTCACGGCCAGATTCGCATAAGTATAACTGGCATATAACGGATTTGATAACTTAAGTGCCTGAAACTGCGCTTCGGTAAAATACAACCTGACGCGGCTAGGTGCATTATTAGTTGGCGTAATGGTGGTTACACGTTGCAAATAACTTTGGTTATCATAAACCGGTACCGTGGCATGGTGATAGGTACTTACATTCGTAATTCCCATATTACCTCCACCCGTATAGTCATTAACAGCCGCATGTAGCATAAAATTATCGACAAAATATACCCAGTTGTTGCTGCTCCTTAGATCACAACTGGCCGATGTGTTTAGGGAGAGGATAATCGGTAATGCCTGAACGATGACCGTATCTCGCGGAATAGTGGTGGAAAAGGAGGTTGCACAGCCATTAGTACCATCGACTAATGCATTGATGAAGTAATAAGAAATGCCTTGCGCAGTACCCCCAACGCCTTGATATGGGATAACTTCGGCAGACCAAAACCCACTTCCGGTACCGCTTACGTTTACGTTTCCTGGGTTTACCACCATACTCCATGCGCCAGTGGCGTTGGTTACCGTACCCGATATGGTCGTCGTGGCACCACGGCAAACCGTTCTTCCCCCCGGATTGATCACTGCCGTAACGGTGGGATTCAAATTAACAGTTTGTGATGCACAACTTGTATTATTACAAGCCCCTTTTTTCTTTGTATAATAGGTGGTGGTAGATGTAGGTGAAACGGTAATCGAAGGGCCTGAACCAATTATTGGTCCGGCGCTTAATGAAATGAAATCGATGTCCATCGTTACACCGCCGTTGGTTGCCCAATCAAATCTCCACCCCTTCACATCAGAGCTGGTCCAAGCCGCGTGTGATGCCATGGGTACCGATACGGTATTCCAGCTACCATTACTCACCAATGGAGCAGATACCATTTGCTGTCCGCATGCACCTGCACAAACCGTATTGGTAAAAAATATTTCTACGTTCCCGGCTATTCCGCTCACTACACGATACCTGATGTTTACATATTGGTATATGTTCGGATTAAAGGTGCCTATATTTTCCATCATCAACATGGGATCATTTCCAGTGGATGTTACATTGATAACCCCGTTAGTTACTGAATTTACTGTGGTTTGATAAGTTCCGTAAGGTTGGCTATTCCAAGACGCGTCAAAAGCATCCGTACAAGAGCCAGTATACCAAACATCCACCGCATTGGTTCCCAATGAACCTCCACTGGACGTTAATGTCGTTGAGCTTCCCGAGCAAACGGTGGATGTACCTGTAATGGACGTAGGTGCTACCGACATTTGGTCAACATTTACCGTTGCGACCACACATGCCGTTATATTACAAGTTCCGGCATACCTTACATAGTATGTGGTGGTTGATGTTGGCGATACCGTAATCGAATTACCCGTCCCTACAGAGGTTCCTCCACATGAACCGGAAAACCATTCTACGGTAGCGCCCGTTCCTAATGTGCCCCCAGAAACGGTAAGCGTGGTGGAATTACCGTTACATATGGATGTAGTTCCCGTAATACCCGCCGGAACTATGGATGGCTGGTTCACGGTTACAGGTACATTTGCACTGGCCAAACTCGAGCAACCACCGCTGGTGGCTACCACACTATAATTATATACACCGATGGAGCTAATGCTGCCGGTAGTTTGAGTTTCATTCGTTGAGGCGGCTGGCAGGTTGGTACCTCCCGACCAAGTATAGGTATAATAAGTTGGCGTGGCCCATGTAGCTCCTCCAGCATTCACCAAAGCACCGTTTACCCCTACGGTTGCATTGCCGTTTCCATTCAATGGATACAAAGCCACTAAACCGGTACTCGACGTAGGAATTTCCAAATGCATGTTGGAAACGATATCACTTTGGCTTCTCGGCGTATTCCAAAGTCTAACGTTATCAATCTGTCCACTGAATGGAGAATTTGATGAACGATTTCCTATTTTGAAAGACTCTGTACCACCAACCAAAGTCCCTGTTAAGGAATAGGTATGTATTAAACTTCCATTTACATAAGTATGTAGTTGGGCAGAAGCCACATCATGCACAAAAGCCACATGTGTCCATTGCCCATAAGTTACCGTATAGCCCGTATTTACCCAAAACCAAGGTGTGGTAGAGGTATAATATGCCCATTGGAGGGATCCGTCAGGAAATACTGCCGCTTCGTATTGATTTTCTTTGTTGAATATAATTTTTTGGTCGGCACTTGAGGTTGTATTTATCCATGCCTCCACCGTGCTACTGCCGGCAAAATTGTATGCCGTAGTGTTGGCCACATTCACATAACTGAACGATGCCGTACTGAAAGAAATATCCTGTCCGCCTGGTGCCAATCCTTGTGCCACTAAATTGGTGGTAGCGGGTGCACAAATTGTCGGGTTGGATGCCGATACATTAGGAACCGTAGGTAAGCCTACCCGAATAGTCGTAGAAACAGCACATCCGAGAGGAGAAGTATAAGTAATGACAGCCATTCCATTGGCAATGCCTGTCACCACGCCTGTGGTGGCATTTACCGTAGCCACGCCAGTATTGCTACTGGCCCAGGTTCCGGATGGGTCGGGAATATTATATTTAATGATCACTATTCCTGAACCACCTGCGCTACCTATCTCATTAGTATAACTCCTACTACCGCCGCCGCCGCCGCCAGTATTTGCGGCACCGGCAGTTTGGTTGGTATTGCTACCATTATCTCCGCCATGTCCGCCGCCGCC
>Ga0247814_10000963_pt1 | contig 18690 bp, 19 predicted proteins | sample UWRJL179409R1_FD_179947 | JGI IMG/M metagenome (GOLD analysis project Ga0247814, IMG submission 179947) | Plant litter microbial communities from Arlington Agricultural Research Station in Wisconsin, United States - UWRJ-L179-409R-1 | ecosystem: Environmental > Terrestrial > Plant litter >...
TTTTCGATAGCCATCGATCCCCTCAAGGTAGGCCGCAACGGCAGTGCGTTTGAATTGTGCGGAGTACTTGCTCATGAAAAACCCTCAAAGGCTGGACTAGGCGTCCAACTTTTGGGGGGCAGTTCAATCCGTAGGACCGGCTTCAGCCGGGAGAGCGACAGATCTGACGACGTAGCTGCTGGAATTCCCGGACCTCCTCCCGGCTAAAGCCGGTCCTACGGAACGGGATCTCCCATTAACCTTATTTCGGGGGCACTCCATGAGCAGCAAAAACCCCTGCATCAGCCTCTGCAAATTCGACGACGAGATTTGCATCGGGTGTGGCCGCAGCAAGAAAGAAATCAAGAGCTGGAAGAAGATGGAGAAAGGCGAGCGGCGCGTTGTGTTGGCCGAGGCAGCCATTCGGTTGAGCAAACTGAAGAGCGCCGGTCGGCGGAAAAAGAAGTGAGCGGCAATATTTCGACTAGCCTGTGATGCGCAACGTGCGCCTTGAGCGTATGATTCCCGACCTTTTGGCGATTCATACTCGCCACAGGCTTTTTAGAATTTTCGCTTCGCGGCTATCCACAGCCGGGAGCAGCAGGTCACGCCGGTCCTCGGCGTCCCCTGAATCGACACACCGGGAGGTGCCCAGATGAGTATCAAAGACAAGCAGGACAGCCAGGAAATCGGACCCGCAGGTGAAAAACTGCAGAAGGTTCTGGCGCGTATTGGTGTAGGTTCGCGACGTGACGTCGAAGCCTGGATCAGCCAGGGCCGAATCAAGGTCAATGGCAAGGACGCGACCCTCGGTCAACGCGTCGACATGCATGACGCCATCACTGTAGATGGTCGCGTGATCAAGCGCGAAGAGGCAGCCGAAACGGTTCGCCGCGTCATCATGTACAACAAGCCGGACGGTGAAATCTGCACCCGCGACGACCCTGAAGGTCGCCCGACGGTGTTCGATCGCCTGCCGCGTCCAAAAGAAGGCCGTTGGGTCAATATCGGTCGCCTGGACATCAACACCACCGGTTTGCTGATGTTCACCACCGATGGTGAGCTGGCCAACCGCTTGATGCACCCGTCCTTCGAGATGGACCGCGAGTACGCAGTGCGCGTTCGTGGCGAAGTCGATGACGACATGCTGGCGCGTCTGAAAGCCGGTGTAGTCCTTGAAGATGGTCCGGCGCGTTTTACCGACATCAAGGAAGCGCCGGGTGGCGAAGGCTTCAACCATTGGTATCACTGCGTGGTGATGGAAGGTCGCAACCGCGAAGTCCGTCGACTGTGGGAATCCCAGGGTCTGGTGGTCAGCCGTCTGAAGCGCGTGCGCTACGGGCCGGTGTTCCTCAACTCCGACCTGCCGATGGGTCGCTGGCGCGAAATGAGCCAGTACGAAGTCGACGTGCTCAGCCAGGAAGTTGGCCTTGAGCCGGTTGCCCAGCCGCAAATGAACGCCAAGACCAAGGACAAGATGGAGCGCTTGCAGCGCCAGTCCTCGCGTCCATTGGGCAAAGGCGAGCGTGTTCGCACCTTGCGTCCGGCTGCCGGTGCCGCTGCTCCGACCGCCGATCGCGCGCCGCGTCAGCCACAAGTCACCGGCAGCGAGCGTGATCGTGTGCGGGGTGATTCGACCCAGCGTCCGTCCGGTCCACGTTCCGAATCCGGTCGTGGCCAACGTCCTGCCGGTTCGCGTAACGATCCGAGCAAACCGTCGCCGCGCAGTCCGCGTCCGGCCAACGGTCGTACCGACAACAGCCGTGGCACGCCAGTGGCCGAGCGTCCGAATGATGTCAACAAGCGTCCAGCCAAACCTGCGCACAAGCGCCCAGGCATCACGCTGGTCGACGACGCGCCCTCCGGCAAACGCCGTGGCCCGCCGTCGGGCTCGGGCCAACGCCCAGGCTTCGGTCGGCGCAAGCCGCAGTAATGCGGTGATGTAATAAAAAACGCCAATCGAGAGATTGGCGTTTTTTTTGTCTGCTGTGAGGAGCTTGTGTGAAAAACATGTGTGAAACCTGTGGGACCGGATTTATCCGGGAAGGCGTCTTCGCGGGCAAGTCGGATCCTCGCGAAATCGACCATGCCAGTTAATAACTGTTACCTATGTGCTTGAACTGATTTGTAACCCATGTGGGTGAGTCATACCGGCAAGACTTTTTGGTTACTTTTGGGGCGTTTGCCAAAAGTGACCCGCTGTAAGAGCGGAACCGTAATTCCAGCACACACCAATAATGGATATGTACTCTTCCCGATCCAACCCCATCGCCAACTCACCGCCGCCACCCAAAACCTTGTGACAATTGATCCCGACGCCTCGCGACCGCCTGAGCTAATCCGTTAGAGGACTTTTGCAGTAATCGGGATGAACACGTATGCGCACAGGGATGTTCGCGCTGGCTTTAGGGATGCTGCTGTTGCGTTTCCTGCCGCAGTTGCCACCGACCTGGCTGTTGCTGTTGATGCCGGTAATTGCATTGATGCTGCTGCCGTTTCGCACGTATCCACTGGCATTTTTCCTGTTCGGCCTGACCTGGGCCTGCACCTCGGCACAGTGGGCGCTGAATGATCGGCTGCCGCCACGACTCGATGGGCAGACGCTCTGGCTGCACGGCAAGGTGGTCGGCTTGCCCAGCCTTGCCGAGGGTGTGGTTCGTTTCGAGCTTGAAGACGCCAAGTCTCGCCGCGCCCGGTTGCCTGAACGCATTCGTGTTTCCTGGTATGGCGGCCCGGCCGTGCGCAGCGGCGAACGCTGGCGTCTGGCTGTCAAACTCAAGCAGCCCGGCGGGTTGGTCAATCCCCACGCGTTTGATTATGAAGCCTGGTTGCTGGCCCAGCGGATCGGGGCGACCGGCACTGTCGTCGACGGCCAACGGCTGTCGGCCGCCAGTTACGGCTGGCGTGATGCGCTGCGACAACGATTGCTGGCGGTGGATGCGCAAGGGCGCGAAGGCGGGCTGGCGGCGCTGGTGCTCGGCGATGGTTCGGGCTTGAGCACGGCGGACTGGCAAATCCTGCAGAACACCGGAACTGTGCATTTATTGGTGATTTCCGGCCAGCACATTGGCTTGCTGGCGGGTGTGATCTACGCGCTGATTGCCGGGCTGGCGCGCTGGGGTTTATGGCCTCGGGCCTTGCCCTGGTTGCCGTGGGCTTGTGGCCTGGCGTTTAGCGCAGCCCTGAGCTACGGCTTGCTCGCCGGGTTTGAAGTGCCGGTGCGCCGGGCCTGCGTCATGGTCGGCATGGTGCTGCTCTGGCGTCTGCGCTTTCGCCATCTGGGCGTGATCTGGCCGTTGCTGTTGTCCCTCAATGCGGTTCTGATCGTTGAGCCGCTAGCGAGTTTGCAACCGGGATTCTGGCTGTCGTTCCTGGCTGTGGGAATTTTGCTGCTGATCTTCAGTGGGCGATTGGGCGCCTGGAGCTGGTTGCGCAGCTGGACACGGGCGCAGTGGTTGATCGCCCTGGGTTTGTTGCCAGTTCTGTTGGCGCTGAATCTGCCCATCAGCCTGAGCGGGCCGTTGGCTAATTTGATTGCGGTGCCCTGGGTCAGCTTCGTCGCGTTGCCACCTGCGCTGCTTGGGACTTTGTTGCTGCCGGTTCCGGTCCTTGGCGAAGGCTTGTTGTGGCTGGCCGGTGGCGCACTGAATGGGCTGTTTCAGTTCCTTGGCTGGGTTGCCGACGGGGTGCCGGTCTGGATCCCCGGCGCGATGCCGTTCTGGGTCTGGGCGCTGAGCCTGTTGGGTGCGCTGCTGTTATTGCTGCCCAGCGGTGTGCCATTACGGCCGCTGGGCTGGCCACTGGTGTTGTTGTGCGTGTTCCCGCCCTTGAAATCCGTGCCTTACGGGCAAGTGCAGGTGGTGCAACTGGATGTCGGCCAGGGCCTGGCGATTCTGCTGCGTACTCGTGAACACACTGTTTTGTACGACGCGGGCCCGCGCTTCGGCGAGTTCGATATCGGCGAGCGCATCGTGCTGCCGGTCATGCGTAAAGTCGGGGTGCGCAAGCTGGACCTGATGCTGCTCAGCCATGCCGACGCCGATCATGCTGGAGGCGCGCTGGCCATCCAGCAAGGCATGCCGGTTGCCCGGGTTCTCGGGGGTGAACTGGAACGGCTCGCGCCGCAACTCAACGCGCAGCTGTGTGAGGTTGGTGAATCCTGGGAATGGGACGGTGTGACGTTCACGACCTGGCGCTGGGAGCAGGCGAAAGAAGGCAACCAGGCGTCTTGCGTGCTGATGGTCGAAGCCAATGGCGAGCGGCTGTTGCTGACCGGTGATATCGACGCCGATGCTGAACAAGCAGCGCTGCGCAGCGACTTCGATGTTCGTGCTGACTGGCTGCAAGCGCCGCATCACGGGAGTCGCACCTCGTCTTCCAAGCCGTTTTTGCGGGGCGTCGACCCGCAGGGCGTTTTGATCTCCCGGGGCCGCAACAATGCGTTCGGGCATCCCCATCCCCTGGTCATGTCACGCTATCGCTGGTTTGGCATTCGCACCTATGACAGCGCCGAGCTGGGTGCTATCAGTCTGCAACTGGGCACCTTCGGTCAACCCCGGGTCGAACGGGGCCTGCAGCGTTTCTGGCGTGACTCATCCGACGGATATTGATCACAGGCTTCGGCCAGCTGGCGAGCCTATGTTAGAGTGGCGCCACTTTTTTCTGGGGGTCGTCACTGTGTGGGAACTGGTCAAATCAGGTGGCTGGATGATGCTGCCGATCATTCTGAGTTCCATCGCCGCGGTCGGCATCATCATCGAGCGTCTCTGGACCTTGCGTGCCAGCCGCATCACGCCGCCGCATTTGCTGGGGCAGGTCTGGCGCTGGATCCAGGACAAGAAACTCGACAGCGAAAAGCTCAAGGAGCTGCGCGCCGATTCGCCGCTGGGTGAAATCCTCGCCGCAGGCCTGGCCAACTCCAGACATGGTCGCGAGATCATGAAGGAATGCATCGAAGAGGCTGCCGCACGGGTCATTCATGATCTGGAGCGTTACTTGAGCGCCCTGGGTTCGATTGCCGCCATGGCGCCGTTGCTGGGTTTGCTGGGTACCGTGCTGGGCATGATCGATATCTTCGGCTCGTTCAATGCCACCGGCAACACGGCCAATGCGGCAGTGCTGGCGGGCGGTATCTCCAAGGCGCTGATCTGTACCGCATCCGGGCTGATCGTGGCTATTCCGGCGATTTTCTTTCATCGTTTCCTGCAAAGCCGGGTCGATGAACTGGTGGTCGGGATGGAACAGGAAGCCATCAAGCTGGTGGAAGTGGTGCAGGGCGACCGTGACGTCGATGTCAATGATCCGGGTATCCAGCTCAAGGCTCAGGCCCGGGGTGAGGGCCGCAAGAAGTGAAATTTCGTCGGCGCAAGGTCAGGGAGAACATCGACATCAACCTCGTGTCGTTGATCGATGTGGTGTTCATCCTGCTGCTGTTTTTTATCGTGACCACGACCTTCACGCGCGAAACCCAGCTGCGGGTTGATCTGCCGCAGGCGGTCACCGGCACACCGGACACCGACGCCGATCGCAAGCATCTGGACATCGCCATCAATGCCGATGGGGTTTTCTCCCTGAATAACCAGTTGCTGCCGAAAAACGATCTGGCCACGCTGATCGACGCCTTGCAGCGTGAGTCGGCCGGCGATACCAGTTTGCCGCTGACGATCAGCGCCGATGGCAAAACCCCTCATCAATCGGTGATCACCGCCATGGACGCTGCTGGCAAACTGGGTTTCAGTCACTTGCGCATGACCACCGTCGAGGCCACATCGGCTAACTGATGGCACTCTCCGACCGCTTGCTTGCCGCCTGGTATGCCGGGCATCCGGCTCTGGCGCTGTTACGCCCGCTGGAATGCCTGTATCGCCGTGTCGTTGAAGGCAAGCGCGCGCGCTTCCTGGCCGGGCAGGGTGAAATCTACAAGGCACCGATTCCGGTCATCGTCGTTGGCAACATTACGGTCGGCGGCACCGGCAAGACGCCGCTGATCCTGTGGATGATCGAGCACTGCCGCAGCCGCGGCCTGCGCGTTGGCGTGGTCAGCCGAGGTTACGGCGCTACGCCGCCGAGCCTGCCCTGGCGTGTGGCCGCCGAACAAAGCGCCGCTCAGGCGGGCGATGAACCTCTTTTGATTGTGCAGCGCACCGGCGTGCCGTTGATGATCGATCCTGATCGCAGCCGTGCCGTGCGGGCCTTGCTGGACAGCGAGCCGCTCGACCTGATTCTGTCTGATGATGGCTTGCAGCATTACCGCCTGGCCCGGGATCTGGAACTGGTGCTGATCGACGCTGCCCGCGGCCTGGGCAATCGCCGCTGTTTGCCTGCCGGTCCGCTGCGTGAACCCGTCGAGCGCCTGAACAGTGTCGATGCGGTGCTCTACAACGGTGCCAGCTCTGATGGTGAAGACGGTTACGCCTTCGGGCTCAAGCCCGCCGCGCTGGTCAATCTGCGCAGCGGCGAGCGTCAGCCGGTGGATTTTTTCCCGCCAGGGCAGGCCGTTCACGCTGTGGCGGGGATCGGCAATCCGCAACGTTTCTTCAACACCCTCGAAGGGCTACACTGGCGGCCTGTCGCTCACGCGTTCGCCGACCACGCCGCCTACAGCGTGCAGGCGCTGACGTTCACGCCTTCGCTGCCCGTTGTCATGACCGAAAAGGACGCCGTGAAATGCCGGCCCTTCGCGGCGGATGACTGGTGGTATCTGGCCGTGGATGCAGTGCCTTCGGCCGCTTTCGTCACTTGGTTCGACTCGCAGTTATCACGTCTTTTGCCATGATTCGCTCAGGATTTCTTATGGACACCAAATTGCTCGACATCCTCGCTTGCCCGATCTGCAAAGGTCCGCTCAAGCTCAGCGCCGATAAAACCGAACTGATCAGCAAGGGCGCAGGCCTGGCCTATCCGATCCGCGACGGCATTCCGGTGATGCTGGAAAGCGAAGCACGCACCCTGACGACCGACGAGCGTCTGGATAAATGACCGCGGTTTTCACGGTTGTCATCCCGGCCCGCTATGGCTCCAGCCGGTTTCCCGGCAAGCCCCTGAAAGAGATCGCCGGCAAGCCGATGATCCAGCATGTCTGGGAACAGGCGCGCAAAAGCAGCGCCGCCAGGGTCGTAGTTGCCACCGACGATCCGCGTATCGTTGAAGCCTGTCGCGCCTTTGGCGCGGAGGTGCTGCTGACCCGTGATGACCACAACTCCGGCACTGACCGTCTCGCCGAGGTTGCCACCCAGCTCGGGCTTGCAGCCGACGCCATCGTGGTCAACGTTCAGGGTGACGAGCCGATGATCCCGCCTGCGGTGATCGATCAGGTTGCGGACAACCTGGCCGCGCATCCGGAAGCACTCATGTCGACCCTGGCCGAGCCCATCGACGACGTTGCGGCGCTGTTCAATCCAAATGTGGTCAAGGTGGTTGCCGATATCAACGGCCTGGCGCTGACCTTCAGTCGTGCGCCTTTGCCTTGGGCGCGGGATGCACTGGCCAGGGATCGCGATCAGCTGCCGGCGGGTGTTCCGTTCCGTCGTCACATCGGCATTTACGCCTACCGTGCAGGGTTTCTGCAGGATTTCGTCAGTTGGGGCCCGTGCTGGCTCGAAGATACCGAAAACCTGGAGCAGTTGCGGGCGCTTTGGCATGGCGTGCGCATCCACGTGGCTGACGCTGTTGAAGCGCCGCCTGCCGGCGTGGACACCGCTGAAGACCTCGAACGTGTCCGCCGCCTGCTGGAGGGTTGACGTTGCAGCTGCAATCCGACATTTCTCTCAAGCCGTTCAACACTTTCGGCGTCGATGTGCGGGCGCAATTGTTTGCCCAAGCCCATAACGATGACGATGTGCGCGCGGCGCTGGCCTATTGCGCAGAGCACTCGCTGCCGTTGATGGTCATCGGCGGCGGCAGCAACCTGTTACTGACCGGCGACGTCAAGGCGTTGGTCTTGCGCATGGCCAGCCGTGGGATTCGCATTGTTCGCGAAGACTGCCTGGAGGCCGTCGTCGAGGCCGAAGCGGGCGAGCCGTGGCACCCGTTTGTGCGGTCTTGCCTGGAACTTGGCCTGTGCGGCCTGGAAAACCTGAGCCTGATTCCCGGTACGGTCGGCGCTGCACCGATGCAGAACATCGGCGCTTACGGTGTCGAGATCAAAGACGTCTTTCATGGCCTGACCGCGCTTGATCGCCAGACCGGCGAGCTGCGCGAATTCTCCCTGGAAGAATGCGCCTTCGGGTATCGCGACAGCCTGTTCAAGCATGAAACCGGACGCTGGTTGATCTTGCGCGTACGTTTCGTTCTCAGCCGTGTCGCGCGCCTGCATCTGGATTACGGCCCGGTGCGGCAGCGTCTGGACGCGCTCGGTATCGAGCAGCCCACCCCGCGTGATGTCAGTCAGGCAATCTGCGCGATCCGCAGTGAAAAGCTTCCTGATCCCGCCGAACTCGGAAACGCAGGCAGCTTCTTCAAGAATCCGCTGATTGGCGCTGAACTGGCGGCGCGCCTCAAAGTCAGTTATCCAGGACTTGTGAGTTATCCACAGGCTGACGGGCAAGTGAAACTTGCCGCTGGCTGGCTGATCGAGCAAGCCGGGTGGAAAGGCTACCGAGAAGGTGATGCCGGTGTGCATCGCTTGCAGTCGCTGGTGCTGGTCAATTATGGTCGGGCAACCGGCGCACAACTGTTGGCTCTGGCGCGGCGTATCCAGGCCGACATCGTCGAGCGCTTCGATGTGACGCTGGAAATGGAACCTAATCTTTACTGACTCCCTTCTACAGATTCATGCCTCTGGGCTGAATGCCTTCAATGAGGATCAACCCGATGGATAGCGTCGACTTGAATGTCCTGCGCAGCGTGCTGGAATGGCGTCGAGCAGGGCAGCGCGTGGTGTTGTATAGCGTGGTTCAGACTTGGGGCAGCGCGCCCAGACCACCCGGCGCGATGCTCGCATTGCGCGAAGACGGTGTGGTCATCGGCTCGGTTTCTGGCGGTTGTATCGAGGATGACCTGATTGCTCGCTTGCAGGACGGCCGCTTGCAGCGTGACGGGCAGGGCATCGAACTGATCACTTATGGTGTCACCCTGGACGAAGCGGCCCGTTTTGGCCTGCCTTGCGGTGGCACTCTGCGCCTGACGCAAGAATGGGTCGGCAATGAACAATGGGTCGCAGAACTCTTGCAGCGCTGCGAAGACCATCAAATCGTCGCCCGTGAGCTGAATCTGCACACCGGCGAAGTCAGCCTGCACAGTGCGCAACGCGACGCTGTGGTGAGCTTTGATGGCGAGACCTTGCGCACCATTTACGGCCCGCGCTGGCGTTTGCTGTTGATCGGCGCCGGGCAACTGTCCCGCTATGTGGCGGAAATGGCCCGTTTGCTGGATTTCGACGTCCTGATCTGCGACCCGCGCACTGAGTTCTCCTTCGGCTGGGAAGATCATTCGGCCCGTTTTGTGCCGGGCATGCCTGACGACGCGGTGCTGGCCATCGAGACCGATGAACGCACCGCCGTGGTCGCGTTGACCCATGATCCACGCCTGGATGACATGGCGTTGCTCACAGCGTTGAACTCGCCGGCGTTTTACGTCGGGGCGCTGGGCTCGCGGGTGAACAGTCAGAAGCGTCGGGAAAACCTCGCGCTGCTGGGTTTGAGCGAAACGGCCATCGCCCGCTTGCACGGCCCGATCGGCTTGCATATCGGTAGCCATACCCCGGCTGAGATCGCGCTGTCGTTGATGGCTGAAATCGTCTCCATCAAGAACGGCATAGCCCTGCAACAGAAAAAACCGCTTCTGGCCGAGACCGCCCATTGAGCAACCATGTCTGCGCCATTGTGTTGGCCGCAGGGCAGGGCAGCCGTTATCGGGCTGCGGCCGGTGCTGACCAGCACAAGCTGTTGGCGCCGTGCCTGGGGCTGGACGGCGTTGTGCGCCCGGTGCTGGAACAGGTCCTGATCGGGCTGAATGGTGTTGTGGATAAGTGCCTGTTGATAACTCGCCCGGATTGCCCGGAAATCTCCCGGCTTGGCGTGCAATACGGCAGTGAGCTGGTGTTGCTGGATTCACCCGGTATGGGCGACAGCATTGCTGCTGCAGTCGCGACTGCGCCTGACTGTCGTGGCTGGTTGGTGGTTCTGGGTGATATGCCGTTTATCCTGCCGGACACGTTAAGCAAAGTGATTGATGCCCTGCAGGACGATTGCATCAGCGTGCCCGTTCATCAAGGTGAGCGCGGTCATCCGGTTGGCTTTGGGCGGGCGCTAGGCCCTGCACTGATGACTCTGGCTGGCGATCAAGGCGCCAAGCGGCTGTTCAAAAACTCGCGAGTCCAGCTTGTTGAAGTGGATGATCCTGGCGTGCTGTGGGATGTGGACGTGCCGCAGGCCCTGATTTTCAAGCCATAAATGGTTGCAAAAAAAGGCCATAAAAAAGCCCCACCTGCTTTCACAGGTGGGGCTTTTTATTCAACGCTGGTTAAGCGAAGCGCTTAGACGAGTGGTTTAGGCTCGTTGTTTTCTTCCAGCGTTTTCGGGTGTTGCTGCACGACTTCTTCAACCGATTGCAGGTTGTCGTCGACAACCGGTGAAGGTTGAGTCGGCTCGGCTTCGGATACAACCGGGGCTGCTTCAGTCACGACTGGAGCGTTGGCGGCAGCTTCTTCAGCTTCTTTCTGCAGACGTTCAGCTTCACGCTTGCGACGACGCACTTCACGTGGGTCGTTTGGCGCACGGCCAGTGCTGCTTACCGGAGCGGCCGGGGCCTGGGGTTCAGCTTCGGCCTCAACTTCGGTGACAGCCACTGCAGCTTCTGCGGCAGGTGGCGTGGCAACGATTTCCGGCGCTGCGTAAGACGCAGGCGCTTCGGCAACCACAGGTGCAGGCGTTGGCAGTTCAGCCGACTCAGTGACCGCCGGTTCTGTAACCGAGGCCTCGTCACGGGATGGAGCTGCTTCTTCTGCCAGTGGCGCCTGAGCGGTTGGCTCTGGCGTTGGCTTGAACGGTACGACGCGCTCGGCGTGCGGTGCGTCGAACAGCTCGCTCTGGGCGGCCATTGCTGGCGCTTCGACTGGAGCTTCGAACGCAGGCTGTACTTCTACATCCGGCGCTGGCTCGGCTTTAGGCGCTTGTTCGGCGATTGGAGCTTCGATGGCCGGTGCTTCGAGTGCAAAAGCTGCGGTTTCGGCAACTTCGCTTTTCTCGGCTTCGGCTTCCGGTGCTTCGAACGCTGGCGTCTGGATCGATGGGGTTTGCACCTCGGTCGATTGGGCGAAGGACGAATCCGACGCTTCGACGGCTGCCGTCGCTCGTTCTGCCTGACGATTGGCCTGAGCTTCGGCCGGAGCGCTGATCACAGTGCTGGCGACAGCGGCTGTAACTGCCAGTCCTGCGGCGACATCAGTGCTGCTGGCTTGCTCGGCGTCTTCTTCGGCACCTTCAGCACCTTCGGAACCTTCGATCACATTGCCGTTGGCATCACGTTGACGCTCGCGACGGTTGCTGCGACGACGCTGACCACGTGAGCGACGACGAGGGCGATCGCCTTCGGCGCCGTCCTGATTATCGTCGGCGATCAGCTCTTCGTTGAGCAACACTTCGTCTTCGCTGACCGCCGCTACGGCCTGTTCGGCACGTGGTTGGCGTTCTTCACGAGGCTGGCGCGGCTGGCGTTCTTCACGTGGAGCGCGTTCAGGACGCTCTTCGCGGGCCAGGTTGACTGCCGGGGCAGCATCCAGTGGCTCACGCAGTTCGCGGACCGGACGGTCTTCGCGGGACTTGCGGTCTTCACGGGGAGCACGCGGTGCGCGTTCTTCACGTGGCGCGCGGGCCGGACGCTCTTCGCGTGGGGCTGCGGCAGTGGTGGTCTCGTCACGAACTTCACGCGGCTCGCGGGGTGCACGCTCTTCACGTGGCGCACGCTCTTCGCGAGGAGCGCGTTCTGCGCGCTCTTCACGCGGGGCGCGTTCTTCACGCGGCTTGCGCTCTTCGTCGCGGCGATTGGTGCGGCCACGGCTCTGTTGACGACCGTTACGGCGTTCCTCGTTGCGAGCTGGACGCTCGGCAGCCGCAGGTTTCTCAACGACGACCGGTGCCGCAGGCTCTTCCTTGGCGGCGAACAGGCTCACCAGGGATTTCACCAGGCCTTTGAACAGGCTTGGTTCATGAACCACCGGAGCAGGCGCGGGAGCAGCAGCTTCAACCGGAACCGGTGCGTTGGCACGTGGCGGCGCGGTCTTGACTGCAGCTTCCTGGCGAACCAGGGTGCGGGTCGCAGCGGCTGGCGGCGCGACTTCTTCCACTTCGGCAGCGGCAGCAGCGATTTCGTAGCTGGACTGATTGGTGTGCGCTTCCGGGCTGTCATCACGCAGGCGCTGCACTTCGAAGTGTGGCGTTTCGAGATGATCGTTCGGCAGGATGATGATGCGGGCGCGGGTGCGCAGTTCGATCTTGGTGATCGAGTTGCGTTTTTCGTTGAGCAGGAACGCAGCAACCGGGATCGGCACCTGGGCGCGGACTTCGGCGGTGCGGTCCTTCAGGGCTTCTTCTTCAATCAGGCGCAGAATTGCCAGCGACAGCGATTCAACGTCACGAATGATGCCGGTGCCGTTGCAACGCGGGCAGACGATGCCGCTGCTTTCACCCAGGGAAGGGCGCAGGCGCTGACGGGACATTTCCAGCAGGCCAAAGCGCGAGATGCGGCCAACCTGAACGCGGGCGCGGTCGGCTTCCAGGCTTTCGCGGACTTTTTCTTCCACGGCGCGCTGGTTCTTGGCGGGTGTCATGTCGATGAAGTCGATGACGATCAGGCCGCCGATATCGCGCAGGCGCAATTGACGGGCGATTTCTTCAGCAGCTTCAAGGTTGGTCTGCAGCGCGGTTTCTTCGATATCGCTGCCTTTGGTGGCGCGGGCCGAGTTGATGTCGATGGACACCAGGGCTTCGGTCGGGTCGATAACGATGGAACCGCCGGAAGGCAGTTCAACGACGCGCTGGAAGGCGGTCTCGATCTGGCTTTCGATCTGGAAACGGTTGAACAGCGGAACGCTGTCTTCGTAAAGCTTGATCTTGCTGGCGTACTGAGGCATCACCTGACGGATGAACGTCAGGGCTTCTTCCTGGGCTTCGACGCTGTCGATCAGCACTTCGCCGATGTCCTGACGCAGATAGTCGCGGATGGCGCGGATGATCACGTTGCTTTCCTGATAGATCAGGAAAGGCGCGGAGCGATCCAGGGAGGCTTCCTTGATGGCGGTCCAGAGTTGCAGCAGGTAATCGAGGTCCCACTGCATTTCTTCGCTGCTGCGGCCCAGGCCGGCAGTGCGCACGATCAGACCCATGTCGGCCGGAGCGATCAGGCCGTTGAGTGCTTCACGCAGTTCGTTGCGCTCTTCACCTTCGATGCGACGGGAAATACCGCCGGCACGTGGGTTGTTAGGCATCAGAACCAGATAACGACCCGAGGCTGATGAAGGTGGTCAAGGCTGCGCCTTTGTTGCCACGTTCTTCTTTCTCGACCTGAACGATGACTTCCTGGCCTTCGCTCAGGACGTCCTTGATGTTGACGCGGCCTTCAGGAGCCTTTTTGAAGTACTCGCGGGAGATTTCCTTGAGGGGCAGGAAGCCATGGCGCTCAGAGCCGAAATCGACAAAGGCAGCCTCCAGGCTTGGTTCGATGCGAGTGATTCGGCCTTTATAGATGTTGGCTTTCTTCTGCTCGCGCGCACCCGACTCGATGTCCAGGTCATAGAGGCGTTGGCCATCTACCAGTGCAACACGCAACTCTTCGGGTTGAGTTGCGTTAATCAGCATTCTTTTCATGTAGTACCGTCGGTTTCCGGGCTGCCGGAAACGGCGTTCGGCACACACGACTTCTCACGGTCGGTGTCAGGGCACGTCAAGAGTGGTTGGACACTCCAGTGTCTAGCGGGGAACCGGCCAGAGGGGCCGGCGTCGCGACGACGTTTCCTGCTTGCTGGGGTGACATAAAGCCACCCTGTCAGCAAAAGCTTTGTCAGGAGGAGGAATCGACCATCGGTAGCGGACGAGATGAAGCGTCTTGAATAAGCCTAGTGCTACACAGTCCGATGGTTGTGCGTCTCCACCCTACACGTATCCCTGATAATTCGGGTGCTGCCGCGCGCTGAATCCGCAACGGGTTGGCATTTACCGCGACCTTCTTCAGGAGGGCCGCGCATCATGGCTTGAGGCGTTGTTTCCGAAGTATTCGCACGAAATGTCTGAAGATGACTGCACTTTGTGAACTGGCCGTGAATTTTTAGCTCTGAAGGCGAGTGATAACTCTGCGATCTGGCATGTTTCAGGCCTCATGTCACCTGCGCTTGTTACATCTACAGCCTGTTCGTTGTCACCGAAAGCCCCGTAGGACGGCCTCGCGTCCTCGTGAATTGCGTTGGGCAGGGCCGGTGGTTAGACCGTTTGTCCGCTGTCCAGGCCGCTTTTGGCGGCGTTCGCGACTATAGCAGCAATCATTAAGTGCTTCAAATCCATAAAAAATTGTTATGATTTGCGGCATGACGAACATCACCCCTCCAACCCCCAGCGTCCAGCTGGTAGAGGTTGCGCCGGAATATGCCGGTCAACGTATCGATAATTTTCTTGTCACTTTCCTCAAAGGCGTGCCTAAGACCTTGATCTACCGCATTTTGCGCAAAGGCGAAGTGCGAGTGAACAAGGGTCGAATCAAGCCCGAGTACAAGTTGCAGGCAGGCGACATCATTCGCGTTCCACCGGTGCGCGTGCCTGAGCGTGACGCGCCCGTGCCCGTGGCCCAGGGCCTGTTGCAGCGCCTTGAGGCGGCCATTGTCTTCGAAGACAAGGCGCTGATCGTGCTGAACAAGCCGGCCGGTATCGCTGTGCATGGCGGCAGCGGCCTGAACTTCGGTGTGATCGAAGCCTTCCGTCAGATGCGCCCGGACGCCAAGGAGCTGGAGCTGGTGCATCGTCTCGACCGTGACACTTCCGGTCTGCTGATGATCGCCAAGAAACGCAGCATGCTGCGTCACCTGCACGAAGCCCTGCGCGGCGATGGCGTCGACAAACGTTACATGGCGCTGGTTCGCGGGCATTGGGACACCGCACAGAAGCGCGTCAATGCGCCATTGCTCAAGAGCAACCTGCGCTCCGGCGAACGGATGGTCGAGGTCAATGACGAAGGCAAGGAAGCGCTGACGATCTTCAAGGTGCTGCGGCGCTTCGGTGACTTCGCCACCATGGTCGAGGCCAAGCCGGTGACCGGTCGCACGCACCAGATTCGCGTGCATACCTTGCATGCCGGGCACGCCATCGCTGGCGACACCAAGTACGGCGACGAAGATTTCAGTCGCGAAATTCGTGATCTGGGCGGCAAGCGTCTGTTCCTGCATGCCTATATGTTGACCGTGCCGCTGCCCGATGGTGGCGAGTTGAAGCTGCAGGCCCCGGTGGATGACATGTGGGCCAAGACCGTGGAGCGATTGAGTGCGCCCTGATTTCAAGCCGTCAAACTATGAGCTGCTGATTTTCGATTGGGACGGCACCCTGGCCGATTCCATCGGTCGCATTGTCGAGGCAATGCAGGTTGCGGCGACCTTGAGCGACCGTGAGGTGCGTGATGACTTTGCGATCAAGGGCATCATCGGCCTGGGTTTGCCGGAAGCCATTCGCACGCTTTATCCGGACATCAGCGCGAACGAGCTGATCGACTTTCGCCAGCGCTATGCCGACAGTTATATGGCTCTGGATAATACGGTCCCTTCGCCGTTATTTGCTGGAGTGCGGGAAGTGATCGAAGGGTTTCGCGCAGAGGGTTATCAGTTGGCGGTGGCCACCGGCAAGGCGCGGCGCGGGCTGGATCGGGTGCTCAAGGCGCACGACTGGCTGGATTTTTTCGACATTACCCGCGCTGCCGACGAGTCCGCCAGCAAGCCGGATCCGCTGATGCTTAACGAAATCCTCGAGCATTGCGGTGTGGCGCCCGAGCGAGCGCTGATGGTGGGTGATGCATCTTTTGATTTGTTGATGGCGCGTAACGCTGGCATGGATTCGGTCGCGGTGGGGTACGGCGCACAGTCGCTGTCCTCGTTGCTTGAATACGAGCCGCGTCTGGCCATCGATAGTTTTCCCGAATTGCGCACCTGGTTGGGTGCGCGCAGTGCTGAATCTTCGTTGTTGGGGTGATTGAGAATGTCGGACGAATGGAAAGCTCCAGTCTCCAGAGATGCAGATGAAGTCGCTGACAGCAAGGCTGACGCCAAGAGCTGGAAGTTGCTGGAAAAAACATTGCTGGCGGGCGTTCAGGAGCAGCGACGCTCGCGGCGCTGGGGGATCTTTTTCAAATCCCTGACGTTTTTATACCTGATGACGGCGTTGTTCCTGTTCACGCCGCTGTTGAGTTTTGACAAAGGCGCGTCGCGCAGCGAGAACCATACTGCGCTGATCGAAGTGCAGGGCATGATTGCCGACAACGAACCGGCGAGTGCCGATAACATTGTTGGCGCCCTGCGTGCGGCCTTTGATGACACGAAGACCAAGGGTGTGATCCTGAGGATTAACAGCCCGGGCGGCAGCCCGGTGCAATCCGGCTATATCGCCGACGAAATACGTCGCCTGCGTGCCCAGAAGCCTGCAATCAAGGTGTACGCCGTCATTACCGATCTGGGCGCTTCCGGCGCTTACTACATCGCCAGTGCCGCTGACCAGATCTATGCCGACAAGGCCAGTCTGGTGGGTTCTATTGGTGTTACGGCGGCGGGTTTCGGTTTTGTCGGCATCATGGACAAACTGGGCGTCGATCGCCGTACCTATACTTCCGGCGAGCACAAGGCCTTTCTTGATCCGTTCCAGCCGCAAAAAGCTGATGAGACGGCGTTCTGGCAAGGCGTGCTCGACACCACGCACAAGCAGTTCATCGCCAGCGTCAAGCTCGGCCGTGGCGACCGTCTCAAGGATAAAGAGCATCCTGAGCTGTTCTCGGGTCTGGTCTGGACCGGTGAGCAGGCTTTGCCGTTGGGTTTGATCGATGGCCTGGGCAGCGCCAGTTACGTCGCCCGTGATGTGATCGGCGAGAAAGAGATGGTGGACTACACCGTCAAAGAGTCGCCGCTGGATCGTTTCTCGAAAAAGCTCGGCGCCAGTGTCGCTCAGCAGATCGCCATGTGGGCGGGGTTTAACGGGCCATCCTTGCGCTGACAAAACTGCTGTATATAAAGAAAGGAGCCCGACCATTGGTCGGGTTTCTTGTTTGTGGCGTCAGGGTGTGGTGATGCCTTCTTCGCCAAGCATGTCCACCAGTCGAATCAGCGGCAGGCCGATCAGGCTGGTGGCGTCGCTGCCTTCTGTCGCGCGGAACAGGCTCACCCCCAACCCTTCGGCCTTGAAGCTGCCAGCGCAGTCGTAGGGCTGCTCGGCGAGCAGGTAGCGTTCGATGCTTGCCGGGTCCAGCACGCGCATATGCACGGTAAACGGCACGTGATCGACCTGACAGTGCCCGGTGGCGCTATTGAACAGCGCCAGGCCGGTAAGAAAGGTGACGCTGCGGCCGCTGGCTGCCGAGAGTTGTGCCTGGGCGCGCTCGAAGGTGTGCGGTTTGCCGAGGATCCTGCCGTCGAGCACCGCGACCTGATCCGAACCGATGATCAGGTGATCCGGATAATCGTTGGCCAGCGCCCTGGCTTTCTCCTCGGCCAGCCTTTGCACCAGCTCGATAGCGCTTTCATCGGCTCGATGGCTCTCGTCGATTTCAGGCGAGCTGCAGACGAATGGCAGGCGCAATCGGGCCAGCAATTCCCGGCGATAAGGTGAGCTGGAAGCAAGCAGCAAGGGCAACATGGGGTTCTCCATCGGGTGAAAAGTGATTCTAATCAGTCTGCTGGCGGATAACAGGCCTGAATTTCCTTTGACATGCCTGGGGGTCGTCCCTAGAATGCTGCGCCTATGTTGAATGACCCGATTCCACCTCACGTTGACCCGCGCAAATTGGCTGATCGTGGCACTACCCTTCAAGGTGAAGTGCTGCTGGCCGATTTGGAGAGACTCTGCGACCCGCTTTCCGATAACCTCGGTACGGTGCAGGCGAAATTCGTTTTTGAGCGTGACGAACGTAGATCTGTAGTAATTCACAGTTCTATCGACGTCGAAGTCAAGATGGTTTGCCAGCGTTGTCTTGAGCTGGTCACCCTGCCGATTCACAGCGAATGCAGTTACGCGGTGATGAAGGAGGGTGCGAATACCCAGTCGTTACCGAAAGGTTATGACGTGCTGGAACTGGGCGAAGATCCATTGGATCTGCTGGCTTTGATCGAGGAAGAGCTTCTGCTCGCCTTGCCCATTGTGCCGGCTCATCATCCGGAAGAATGCCAGCAGCCGGCGGGTCTCGATGAGCCCGAACCGAGCGTGGACGAGGTAACGCGGTCCAACCCGTTCAGTGTATTGGCGCAGTTAAAGCGTGACCCAAACGTTTAGGAGTTAATCAATTATGGCTGTTCAGCAGAACAAAAAATCCCGCTCTGCCCGTGACATGCGTCGTTCCCACGACGCTCTTGAGGCAAGCACTCTGTCGGTAGAAAAGACAACGGGTGAAATTCACCTGCGTCACCACGTTTCGCCGGAAGGTGTTTACCGTGGTCGTAAAGTGATCGACAAGGGCGCTGACGAGTAATTTCTTGTCCGCTCCGATCATCGCGATCGACGCAATGGGCGGGGACTTCGGTCCCCGCAACATTGTTCAGGC
>Ga0247814_10000964_pt1 | contig 18646 bp, 33 predicted proteins | sample UWRJL179409R1_FD_179947 | JGI IMG/M metagenome (GOLD analysis project Ga0247814, IMG submission 179947) | Plant litter microbial communities from Arlington Agricultural Research Station in Wisconsin, United States - UWRJ-L179-409R-1 | ecosystem: Environmental > Terrestrial > Plant litter >...
ATCCCATTTCCAAAGGAATAATTACTGACTTGTGTATATATTGGTTGCATACCTCACTACTACAAACAGACTTTATCTCAGCATATTACCTTGTAGTAATAAATAACAGCTATTGGATTAGCTTGTAGTGATTCACAAAGGCAATTATCTCCTACTGTACTACTATTTATCTTCAAGTTAGAAAGGTTTATTTTATTAAAATTAAACTCTCATAAGCTCTAACTTCATTAGTCTTATAGTTTGTCCCATCACTGTTCACCTGTCTTTAAACTGGTCTAGCAACTCTTAACGATGAGATTCAAATTATTCAGGGCTGAGGTATGCCACCTGTTATGAGAGTTATATTATTCTTTAAATGTATAATGCCATGATATTGCTAGCATAATTATACCTATTGTAAACATTATACATGTAGTTATTATACCTAATTCTTTTAACCATAGTATTGAACTTGCTATTATAAATCCACCTGGTATATTTAACCACTGAAATATAGTTTTTTTCATAATATATTTAACAACTAGTACCATTAGGTACAACTGTCATTTTATATAAATAATTAAATTTATATACTTCATTAGATAATTGTGTATTCATAATTAAATATGATTGTCCATTAGGATATACACCTACTCCAGATACTAATGGTCTCCAGTCTAATCTATAAGATATACCACCTATTTTAATAATAGCATGACCTGTACCAATACCTATTGTACCTGTTGAACAATCAGTAGAATAACTACTAGGATTACTAATAGTATTGTTAACTAATGTTAAACTTACAGGTTGTACAGGAGTATATGGATTAGGACTTATACCTATTGGTTCACCACCTCTATGATAAACTTTATCTTCAATTTCTGTTGAATTATCAATTGGATCTTCACAAGATGTAAATGATAAACTTAGAATAAATAATACTGATAATAATAATTGTTTCATTTTTAATTTTTATTTGGTTTAATAATTGTTTTAGGTTTCCACATTGATTTAATGATAATTCTATTACCATCACAATCATAATAATTTGTTATTATATCTTTCATTTTAAATTAGTTTGATGAGTTCATCTTTAGCTTCTAAATAAGATTTATATATTATATCAAATTCAGGATCAGATCTTTTAGTATCAAATTCTTCAGTAGAATTATTAAACCAATCTTCCCATTCTTTAATAGTTTTATATTTACATCCTATTTTTATAATATTGCTATCAAATACTTTAATAGTCCATTTGCAAGAATCTATTATTGTTTTAATAATTTTACCGTATTTTGCATCTCTATGATTTAAAAGAAGATTTAATAATTCTTCATCTACTGATAATTTACTTGACATAATTAGTTTAATTTGTTAATGTAATAAATAGAATAAATAAGACCATAAATAACAACTTGCTATTATTTGTATAATAATAGATGTATCTCTTTTCTGAATACACATAATTACATCTATTAAATTTAAAATTGTAAATATTGAACAAAATAATGCTAAAAAGAATAGTGTTGTTGGTAACATATTTGTTTATTTTAATTGATTGTTAGTTTAATATAATATTTTATCCTTTACATTATATTTATTAAATAATGTTTCATTTACATTAATATGTAATAATTCATTTTTATTAGCTATATGTAAAGTATATTTTGCAAATATTAATTTATGTTTATGTTGAGGTGGAATTACAACTATTGCATAATTAATAGTTTGATAATCAGAATGACACATGTGTTCTTTTTCATATGTTTTACCAACTATATAATAGTTTTGCGTTTCTCTATTTTTACATGAATTTAATGTAAATATGAGAATTATTAATAAAAAGTATTTCATAAGTGATTGTTAGTTTAGTTATGATTAAAGTATTTTGTCACAAATGTGAGACATTACACTTATTGATAATAGTTAGTATAAGGTTTATCTTACATATTTCTATATAATTTAACAATAATTAACAATTACAAGTGTAATATTCCACATTTATTAACATTTAATTAAGTTATCAAGAGTATATTGTTTAACACTATTACTCTTACTATAACAAACCTTAAATAACATAAGCATTAATACTCCAATACCTATAAATAATGCATTAGAGAGCTTATAAATAGCTTTATATAAGCTAAATAACACTATAAATAGGTAATAAATAAATTGTTTCATGATTTTAATTTAGTTTAATTGTTTAAAAGGAATATTTATTATATGTAATATAAAATCCATATCTTTCTTATTATAAGGAGTATTAGGATTAAGTTCTTGTAAAAGTATTTGAAATAAATTCATATTAATTAAATGTATTTAGTTTTGTTACTTGAATCTAATGTAATAAGATAATATAACTAGCCGAAGGCTAATTATTAGTTAAATTTATCACTTAAGTATTGTAAATCCACTTAAAGTATTACTTTAAGTAAACCTACTTAGTATGTTCGGTATATTTTATCTTTGGAAACACCAGTAAAATATAGCCTTCACAGAGATTTAAACCTGTGTTGCTTCTCAACACGTTACAGTTATAAATTGTATTAATTAAATCTAATAAAGAAGATAATATATTCCGGCTAATTATTATACTCAAGGTAAGGATATTATTTAACTCTACTTGGACCGGAAATATCATCTAATATTATTTAACTAGATCTTCTTTAGTAATTGGATTACCATTAATAGTAACAGTAAAACCATGATTTAACATGTCAAGAATAGCATCACCTTTGGATTCATGTAAACCATGACCATTATCTAATCCTGAATTATCACAATATTGTGATTGTGTTATTCTAAAGCAATAACCTTCAGATCTGTAATCAGATTTATTGAAATGTCATTCTATATACTACATCTGTTACAATTGATTCAGGTTTATTCCATTCTTTTAATAAATCTTCACGAGATTTAGTTGCTAATACATTTTCTGTAGTATCTTCTTTTAAAGAGATATATACTAATTTATTGTCTTTTAATAGGTACATGATATTTAATATTTAGTTTAGTTTAATAATAGTTAATTCTTTCTTCTTAAGAAGTATAATCTTAATACACAATAATAATTTATTAGATAAATAACTTACTCTCACATACAATCAAGTTGCAAGAGTAAGTATTTTAATTAACTAAACTAATTATTATCATGACTTAATAATTGTGAATACATACAATATTCTCTAGGTGTATGTATTCTGTAATTTAGAAGTTATATCTCTGATTATTAAAATCATTAATACCTTCTGCGATCTGAGCTATGATTTCATAAGCTTCCATAATATAGTTGTTTAATTGATTTCAATTTCCTTTAAATAAAGAGCTTTGAATATAGTATCTAACAAATTATCTGTTGATAATCTAGATTCAAATTGTTCTTTAGTAATAGTTGGACAATTCATCATAATTCTCAACATAGGATCTTCTTTACTACCATGTTTGTTAGGATGTCCAGGTAAAGTTAAAAACATACTTTGTGATGTTATACAGCAGTATAATGAATCCATTGCTTTGTAAATAGGTTGTTCCATGATAAGTTTATTTGTTTAATTAATATTAGTCTAACAATAATAGTTATGAACATCAGTATAACCTGAACGTATTAAAACGTCCAAGTTATAGCTTTCAATAAAGGTGTTGGTATAGCAAGCTCAGCACCCTTTTCTTGTGCAGTTGTTGTAACTACGAATGCACGTAGTGCAAAACCGTCCTGTTCTTTCTGGATTTGAGACCAGAATGTTTTACCGTCTGATTTAGCACCAGTTGAGATAATAGCAAATTTTTCCATGATAATAAGTATTAATTAGTTAGTAAGTACAGGGGTATATCCCCAATTCACAACGGCAGGAGGGATGATAGTGTTATTATACTATACTTACTGACATATTATTAATAAATCTAAAATCAAAAAAAATTTTTTAAGCAGAAAATATATAAATTAAGTTTTAATAATTATTGAAAGTTGATAATATAGTTATAATCATTCAAAAATACATTTGTTTATTTAAAATTAATATTATATCTTTACCTCGCAATACTCAATACAGAGTTAGGAGACTGTATATGGGATTCAGCCAATAGCAACCGAAGGTCTTACTAATTGAAAAATTAGGTTCCGCCTTTAGCGATGGTTCAGAAGTTGGGTTATAACCGCACTCTTGAAATAATAGAGATACATCGCAGCCAAATGTCCCCAATAGTTGTAAAAAATTGCCATGATATAAGAGAAGCTTTGCATTTAGGAGTCGTTATAACCCTATTAACAGTAGTTATGAAGATGCAAATATCGGGTAAAGTTATGTATCTAAACCATTTAAAAGTGACATGATATATAATAGACAAACAATTCTCGAAGTTTATGGTTTATGTAGTTCTATAGTAATATAGTTATTTGACCTTCAACCAAGATTTAAAAAATCAAAAGTTAGACGGAGTAGGAAAAGGTATATCTACTAAAGAACAAAGAAAATAAATATAAAAGCTTAATAACTAATAAGTTAACTAAAAAATTTAAATAAAAAACACAAAAATGAGAAGACAAATACAAATAAATGCTAATATTCAAAAAGATTATCAAAATAGAATATACGGTTATAGAATGACTGATTATAAGACCATTACAGAGCTAAATATATTATATGATCAGATATGTATACTTAAATCAAATAAAGTAAAAGAAGCTATGTTTAAAGCTATTTCAGCAAGAGCAGTACAACTTAGTAAACCTCAAGTTAAAAAACAAATTAAAAATATACTTAAAGAAAAAGTAAAATAATTTAAAATAAATTAGGATTGTATTAATTAAATAATATATCTTTACAAAAAATAAAAGTATGACAAAAACAATAGAGCATCAATTTAAAATAAATGAAGAAGTTTATCATACTACTTCAGATGGTCCTAAAGGAAGAATACTAGATATAAGTTATTCTTTTAGAAATAACAGAATAAAATATTATATATCTTGGAATCATATGGAACAAGATTGGTATGATGAAATAGAATTATCTGTTTCTAAAACTTTTTAAATATAAATAAATTAAATGATAAGAATAAAATTAAATAATCCAACAGAAGAATTTTCAATAGGACTTTACTGTCATGAAATAGAAAAGATAACTATTAATACAGAAACAGATGAACAAACAAGTGAACCTATGCATAGATTAGTACTTGGATTTCTAATCTTTAGTATAGATATAATGTGGTAAAATGGATGAATACAAACAAATAAATTTAAAAGAATTATCAGATAATCAAAAGAAAATTATTAAACATATTAATAATATGATTATTGAACAACAACAAATATTTAAAATACAACCAGAAGAATTATTAATATCATCTAAAGATTATAATATATTAGCAGAAGATATTAATTATAAATATTTACTTCTTGGAAAGATTAAAATTTATAAAGTATAATGGGATCAACTGAACAAGGACCTATAAGTATAAACAATTTAATTACTAAACTTAAATTACTACCTGGAGATTGGAAAGTAGAAGTTAGTAATTCAGATGGACAATTTTATATAGAAGATATTATTACTACAGATGATAGTTGTATTCTTTCTTTAACTTTAATACCTAAAGAAGATGTATGATCATTTAAATTTAAATAAATTAAAAGAAGTAATAAATGATGTATTTAATTCTAATAAAATAAATGGTATTGATTTACCTCAAGCTTTTCATCCAAGTCCATTAGGACATAAAATGTTTAATGATGCCTTAATAGCTGAAATGCAAAAGCTGGCAGATTCAATAAATACTAAATTAATATTCAAAAATCCTAATACAGAAGTTATAACAGAAGTTAGTTTAGAAGAATGGAATAAACTTTCATATGAAACTAAAGAAAAATTAAGGGATTATTGTATAAGTAATAATTTACCTGAATATAGACCAGGTTTATATGAACAATTAGATACTACTAATATTTGGAAAACATATCAAACAACACGAGGTGTTACTATAACAATGCAACATAATCCTATACTTGATAATCAGCTTGCCCCTGGAAATGCCTGGACTCCAATAGAACATAATTCATATATAGCAGGAATAGATCCTTATAAAATAAATAATAAATAATATGCACACGTATAGTAAAAAAGGACATAGAAAATTTAAACTAGATAATAATAAAGAAGCTTTAAAACAATTAAACAACTTTGGTAATATATTAAATAATATGAATGAACTTGATAAATCAATAGAAAATTATCAAGGTATTATTACAGATGATAAACTTAATGAAATAGCTAATCTTATTAATCTAGAAAAAAGATTATCCCTTACTGAAGATCAAGTTAAACTAGTAGTTAAAAAATATGAGTAATATTAATTTAAAAAATATAAAAAGTTTTATCCTAGGAAATGTTAATTACTATTTAGATAAAATAATAGATTTACCAATACACTTAAAAGAACAATACTACTATAGATTATATACTTGTAAAGATACTTGTTTAATGTCTGGTAGATGTAAAATATGTAATTGTCCAACAATTAAAAAAGCATTCTCTCCTGATTCTTGTAATAAAGAATTATTTCCTGATTTCTTACCAGGATTAGAATGGAAAGAATATAAAGAAAAAAATAATATAAATAATATTGAATCTATGATTCAGGAAATAGAACAAAATGTACACAAAAGATAGTTATAACTCAGAACCTGTATTTTATTGTGAAAACTGCTTATCCTTAAACGTTAAAGAATTATCTAGTTCTAATCTAGATGTTTGCGGAGAATGTGGTAATATTCATATAAATGAAACAGATATAAATAATTGGAATCAAATGTTTATTAAAGAATATGGTAGATCTTTCCTTTCTTCAGAAGAGACTAGTTTGGCAGAATAATAAACTTTTAAATATAAAATACAATATATTTGATAAAGAATATATAGATGTAATTAAACACTTTGCATCTAATAACAAGAACTATAACTATTTTGTTTTTATAAATAAAATATTAGTAATTAAAATAAATGCAAAACAGTAACACAAATATAAATGTTCAGTCTTTTAAAGTAGATAAAGAAAAATTCTTTATAATGTGGTTAATGATATTACAACCATTCTTAAAATTAAGAAATAAAGAATTAGAATTATTAGCTAAATTACTATATCATAGATATTTAATATCTCTAGAAGTTAAAAATAAAGAAATGTTAGATGAATTATTATTCTCATCTAAAATAAAGAAGAAAATATTAGCGGAATTAGATATACAAGAATATGCTTATAACAACTTATTAAGCTGTTTAAGAAAGAAAAAAATAGTTAATGATAAAAGTATAAACAAACAAATTATACCTACTATAACTGAACCATTTAATAATTTTAAATTAGTATATAATATAGATGTTAAGTAATAAAGATCCAGGTCATTCTAAAAGAATAAGACAAGTAAGTTATAAACTTAATCTTCCTGAAGAAGTAGTAGAATTAGCTTTACACTATACATCTGAATACATTAAAAATAAAATTGCATCTGTTGAATTTGATAAAGATATTATGATGTCTGAAGATGAATTCAATTCTAAATTTCCTATAATAAAAATACCAGCATTAGGTTATTTAAAACCTAACTATTACGTATACAAACACGTATTTGCTAAATCACAAATTAAAAAACAAAGATTAAATAAAGAAAATAATAAATAATGAAAGAACAAATAATGTTAGATATACCTGTACTTAAAAATGAATCAGGAATATTTGTAGATCCAAGTATAATTGAAAATAAACAAAATGCTTTAAATCAAACTCAATCAGATTTTGCTTTAGAGAAATATAATAAAAGATATACTAAAAATCTAGAAGCACCTATTCCAAATATTAAAGTACCTTATTCTTTTATTCTTACTAGAGCTACTCCTCCTGAAATGCAAGGTTACACTGAATCAGGTCTTCTAGTAAAAGAAATGAAAGTAGATGTAAGATTAGCTAAAAAACTTGCAATCATGTCTGAAAACGTCTCTGATGAACAGGAAGTATTACTTATAGGTCCTTATGTTAATCAAGGAATTGAATTGAATCCTGGAGATAAAGTAAAAATTAATTATAATAAATATAGAACATTAACTGATGATCATACAGCAGGTGTAATTGAAACTCAATATGAAATACCTTTATATGAAATAGATGGTAATGAATATTTACTATTAGATTCAAGAGATATAATTTATGTAATTCCACAAACTAAATAAATAAGAATGAATTTATTTTTAGCATTTATAATATTAGTAGCAGTTATATTTAACTATTTACAATATAGTATAATTAAAGATTTAGAAGATAAAAATTTATTATTAGAAGATGAATTTGCAGCAGAGAAAGCTGATTATGATTCTAGTTTTAAACAATTACAAGATTTATATAATAAAGAACTTAAATTAAATAATATAAATAAAGAAGCAGTTAAAGGATTATCAAAAGAAGTAGAATATTTTGAAACTGTAAATCTTTCCCTTTCAGAAGAACTTAAGTCAAAGCGATCTATAATTGAAAAACTTGAAAAATTATCAGTAGTTGGAGAAAATATTAATATACTACCTGAAGGAACTGTTGAATTAATATCTAAAACTACAAATAATAAAGAAATATTATTAGAGAAAAATAATAAACCTAAAACAATTAAACGTCAACCTAGAAATAAAAATTAATATGAAAGAATTAATAGAAAATATTATAGAATGGAATAATACATGGAAAATATACGATTCAAATCCAGGTAAAATATCAAAACCACAATCAATAGATGAACTTGAAAAAAGTTTAAATAAAAAATATAAAATTGAAAAAACAGATACGGAAGAAAAGTTAGGAAAATTAGCAGGAACTAATCAATCAACAAAATCAATAGATCCTTATTTTAGACAAACAATTTTATCACAAGCTATTAGTATATCTAAATCACAAGAAGATACTTCTATAGAAAAAATAAGAAGTAATTATATTGAGTTATTAAAATTAATAATAACAAATGAGATTAATTAAATCAGTTGATGGATTTAGTATTGAAATAGAACCTGAATTATATACTATTAAACAATTTGCTGAATTAGTAGAATCAAGAAAGAAAAACACTTCTCTTTTAATTAAAGAACTTAGTTATATATTTTTCTATACAGATATGAGTTCAGATTTTCAATTTCAAACTAATGAAATAGAGCGTCATAAGGACGTTAAAAAATATGTAGATCTACCAACAATATGGAAAAAAGATAAGCTGGTAGAAGAAGCTATAGAGGCTTATAAGTACTTATCACAAACTGCTAGTTCAAGATTATTACAAAGTGTTTATATAGCTGTAGATAAAATTAAAAATCAACTTGAAACTATAGATTTAAATGAACGTGATAAAGCAGGTAAACCTATTTGGAATATAAAACAAATACAAGATACCATTAAAGCTATGCCAGATTTAATGATGAATATTGAAAAAGCTGAAAAGCAATTTATTAAATCTCAAGAAGATAGTACTAAAATTAGAGGTAATAAACAAAAAAGTGTTTATGAAGATTTATAATATATGGAATATAAAACAAATGCAGTTAATACTGAACTAACAAAAGAATTACTTAAAACTTTAAATAAAGAAACGCAAGAGACTATACTGGATTATTTATCTAGTATAGTTTTTTTGCAAAATTTAACTTCTGTTAATAGAAAATATTGTAAAGATTTAGATAGATGGGATAATCCTAACAATGATGCTTTACTAAAAGATGGAACACTTGAAAGACAACTAGATTCTAATGGTAGAGTAAGAGTAGATTTATCTAATCCTCACATCTTAGAAGATATAGATTACTTTAGACAAGCAGCTATACACTTTGAAACTCATGGAGTTTATACATTTTTAAAACTAAATAAAAATCCTTATAGTGATTATAGAAAGTTTTGGGATACTGAAATAGAAAGATGTAGATATGGAATGGTTAGAGAATCTGATGGTGAATGGATAACTGGTTATCATTATTTTTATATTAATTATTCTCCAGTAATGAAAACTGTTAAACGTAAAGGATCTAATCGTAAAGATAGAATTCAAGGATTGCCAGATTTTTATGATGGAGATTATTGGTTTTTTCACTATATAGAAAGATCTAGAGAAAATGGAAAACATTGTGGTGCATTAAAAAAACGTGGTGCAGGTTATTCACTTAAAGGAGGAAGTAAACTAGGTCGTAACTTTGTATTAGGAGAATCTGAAGAAGCTTCTAAAAATACAGTAAGCTTAGCAATTGCTAATGAAAAAGAATATTTAACTAAAGATGGTGTATTAAATAAATTTATTGATGTAATAGATTTCTGTGCTAAACATACTCCTTTTCCTAATAGAAGAGAATTAAAAGATAGTTGGCAATCTATGCATTGGCAGATGGGTTATAAAGATAATGAAACAGGACTTGAGATGGGAACTAAAAATCAAGTTATGGGAGTTACTCTTAAAAATGATCCAGAAAAAGCAAGGGGTAAACGTGCTATATATATTCTTTGGGAAGAGTTTGGTAAATTTGCTGATAGTTTAACTGCTTGGAATATTGGTAGACCTTCAGTAGAAGATGGTGAATATGTATTTGGATTAATGTGCTTTTGGGGAACAGGAGGTACAGAAGGTGCTAGTTTTAAAGGACTTAGAGAAATATTTTATAATCCTGGAGGTTATAATGTATATCCTTTAGATAATGTTTATGATAAAAATTCTAAAGCAGGAGCTAAATCAGCATTTTTTCATGCAGGTTATCTTAATCAAATGGGTTATATGGATAAGAATGGAAATAGTGATGTTATAGGAAGTTTATTATCTGTAATTAAAAAGAGACTTGATATAAAATATAACTCTAATGATGCAAGTACATTAACTCAAATGATAGCTGAAATGGCATTGACTCCACAAGAAGCTATTATGAAAACATCAGGAACTATATTCCCTACTGTAGATATTAGAGATTACTTAGAAGAATGTAGAGTTAATATAAATAAATTTACTGAAACTCATTTGGTTGGGGATATGGTAATAAAAGCTTCAGGTGATATTGATTTTAAACCTAATTTTGATAAATTAGCCATAAGAACATATAATAATGATAAACATAATACTGAAGGAGCTGTAGAAATATTTGCACAACCTGAAATAGATAGAATAAATAAAACACCTTATGCTCACAGATATATAGCTGGAATTGACCCGATTGATAATGATTATACAGAAACAGGATCTATGGGATGTATTGTTATATATGATTTATGGAATGAAGAAATAGTTGCCAGTTATATAGGAAGACCTCAATTAGCAGATGATTTTTATGAAATATGTAGAAGAATGCTTTTGTATTATAATGCAGTAGGAAACTATGAAAATAATATTAAAGGTTTATTTGGATATTTTAATAATAAATCAGCATTACATTTATTATGTGATACTCCTACTTATTTAAGAGATGTAGAAGAACAAAAACAAAATTTATTTGGAAATAGAGCAAAAGGAACAAGAGCATCACAAGGTATTATAGCAGATGGATTAAGACTTCAAAAAACTAATATGTTATCTCCAGCAGAAGTATTAAATGATCAAGGAGAAATAGTTCAAACAATTAGATTAAGAAAAATAAGAAGTTTAAGATATCTGGAAGAACTATATGAATTTAATAATGATGGTAACTTTGACTTTATATCTGCTATGAATATGGTAATGATATTAAGACAGGATAAATTAAAAATAACTGAATCATTATCATCAGAAAAAAATATAGAATATATAGAAGCGGATAAATTTATTAATGATAATTATGATAAATTTAAAAACTCATTTAAAGAAACAGATTATAAAATATGAAACATAACTTTCCAAGCCAGAAAAAACTATTTAAAAGTAAAAATGAATCCTGGAAAAAAGAACATTTAGATTGGGTTGAAGAAATTATTCTAATGAAAGATTCTTCTATAAGAAGTAATTTAAAACATAAATTAAGAAACTTTAGATCTTACTTAGGTAAAATTAGTATTAATGATTATACTTCTACTTTAAATCCAAATGGATTACAGAATTTCTTTATACCAAAAGATATTCAACACTATCCGATTGCAGTACCTTATCTTAATGTTCTTATTGGAGAAGAATTTGATAGAAGATTTGAATGGAAAGCTATTGTAACTAATCCTAATTCTATTTCTAAAATAGAAGAAGAAAAAAGAAATTTACTTCAAAAGAAAATAAGTGAATTGCTTACTAATACAGATATATCAGAAGAAGAAGCAGAAGAACAATTAAAAAACTTTAGTTATTATTTAAAATTTGAATATCAGGATGTAAGAGAAAAAAGAGCTAATTTATTATTACGTCACTTTATAAAAGAATTAGATTTAAAAATAAAATTTAATACTGGAATAAAGAATGTATTATTAGTAGCTGAGGAAGCATATATAGGCGATGTAGTAAATGGAAATCCAGTAATTGAAGTCTTAGATCCTAAAAAAACATTTGTTCTTAAATCAGGTTCTAGTAATAGATATGAAGATGCAGATATAATAGTTATATATGATTATTGGTCTCCTGGTCAAATAGTAGACAGATATTATAAATACTTATCTGATAAAGATGTAAAATGGCTAGATAATGAAACTAATGATCTTTACAGTAGATATAATGGAACAGATTTAGAGAGAGATGAAAGAGGTATTAATATACTTAGAAATCAAGTAGTAGATGATTTACTTAACTTCTCAGACATAATGGGTACTACAGGTTATCATGATATTAAAGCTTCTGAATCAATTGATGAATATGGTAATGTAAGAGTCATAAGATTATTCTGGAAATCTAAAAAAATGATTAAAAGAGTAAAGTTTTATGATGATGAAGGACAAGTACAATATGATTATTTCTCTGAAACCTATATTCCTAATAAAGATAAAGGAGAAGAAGTAGAAGAATATTGGGTATCACAATGGTGGGAAGGTGTTAAAGTAGGAAAAGATATATATCCTTACATTAGACCTAGAGAAATACAGTATAATAAATTTAGTGATCCAGGTTATAATCATCCTGGAATTGTAGGTCATATTTATAATACAGGTAATATGAAAGCTACTTCTATGATGGATAGAGCTATGCCTTTTCAATTAATGTATGATGCTAGTATGACTAGATTAAATGATGCTTTATCTAAATTCTTTGGTAGTATGCCTGTAATAGATTTAGCAGAAATACCTGAAGGATGGGATATTGAAAAATGGTTATTCTTTGCTAAGAAAGCAGGTATAGCTGTTAAAGACAGTTTTAAAGAAGGTAAGAAAGGACAAGCATTAGGTAAACTTGCAGGTGGATTATCAGGTTCTCAAAATGTAATGAACCAAGCAGGATTAGGAGATTTTATACAACAACAAATTAATATACTTAATTATGTTGAAGCTCAAATGGGTAGAATCGTTGGAGTACCTCCTCAACGTTTAGGTGATATTCAAAATAGAGAAACTGTAGGCGGAGTAGAAAGAGCTGTTACACAAAGTTCATTCATTACTAATGAAGTATTTAAAATACATGATAATGTTAAAAAAAGAGTTCTTACTCTTTTATTAGAAATATGTAAAGTAGCTTTTAAAGGTAATCCTATGAAATTTCAATATGTAGGAGATGATTATACTGCTCAGATATTTGATATAGATGATGATTTTCTAGAAGAAGAATTTGGTATCTTATTAGACAATGATAATGATATGAGTAAGCTTGAACAGCAATTAGAAAATCTAACTCATGCTGCTATGCAAAATCAAATGATTAAGTTTAGTGATGTTATGAAAATTTATACCAGTTCAAGTATGGGAGAAAAACAACGTCTTATTGAGAAGTCAGAAGAAGATATGCTTAAGAGACAAGATGCTCAATCTAAAGCTCAATCAGAACAAGCTCAAGCTCAATTGCAACAAACAGCAGAAATAGAAGCTGCAAGAGTAGCTAGAGAAGATAAATATCATGATGATAATTTAAGCATGGAAAAATATAAAGTAGATGAAGATAATCTAACTAAACGTTTACAATTAAATGTAAACTTAGAGTCTACTCCAGAAAATGATAGTGCTGCTAAATTAGAATTAGAATATAGTAAACATGAAGATGAAATGTTAGCTAAAATGAAAGATCTATCTGAAAAGATTAGAAATAATAAAGCTAAAGAAAAACTAGAAGATAAAAAAATAGCTAAAATGAATACTGGAAGTTCTAGTAATAAGAAATAAATTGTAGCTATAGTAATATAATCCCATTGTAAATCTCTACTATGAAATTATATATTTGTAGTGCAAAAATAATATAACGAGAAAATAGAATAAAATATGAATGATGATTTATTTAGTTTTGAAGACTTAAAATTAGAACCATCTACTTTAAGTCAGATAACAAATTCTTTTGAAGATGAACCTATACAAGAAGAACCTAAAGAAGAATTACAAGAACAAAAAGAAGAAATAAAAACTGAACCAGAAAACAAAGAGACTCCCTCCTCTGAATCTACAGAAGATTCTTCTACTTTCTCAGTTTTTGCAAATTTATTAAAAGAAGAGGGAGTTATCTCTTTAGAAGATGAAGAGCTTAAAGCTATTAAAACTTCAAATGATTTAATAGAAGCAGTTAAAAAACAAATAGAGAAATCTAAATTTGAAAATTTATCTGAATCACAAAAGAGATATTTAGAAGCTGTTCAAGCAGGAATACCACAATCAGAATATGAGAAATTAGAAAAAGAATTAAATCAACTTGAGAAAATAGATGATGAAGTCTTAAGTAAAAACACTCAAGCACGTTTTGATTTAATAGCATACGATTATATTGCTAAAGGTATTGATAAAGATAAAGCAGTAGAATTAGCAAATAGAAGTATTAAATTGGGGACTGATATTGATGATGCAAAAGAAGCATTAGCAAGTTTAATTAAAATTAAATCAGAGCAATATAAAAATTCTATTGTAACTAAACAAACTGAAAATAAAGTATCTCTTGAAGAACTTAAAACTAAGATTGAATCAAAAGATACAATTCTTAAAGATGTTAAACTAACACCTAAACAAAAAACAGATTTATTTAATTTAGTTTCTACTAAAGTAGATGCAGATGAATCAGGTCAGCCTATTAATGAATTTAATAAATGGCGTAAAGATAACGGTGTTGAAGCAGAAATTATATTAGGAGCTATTTATCAGCTAACTAATAAATTTCAAAACCTTGGAAAAATATTAGAAGTTTCTAAATCTAAAGCAAGTCTTGAGTTAGAGAAAAGATTAAAATCTAACGAAATGACTGATATGAATAACTCACTTACTTTAGGAAATAAAACTTTCGATATAAATATATAAAATAACTAATTAAAATATGAAATTAAACAGATGGCAAGTATCAGAGATTAAACAATGGAATGGTCCATTATTTGATCCTCAAGCTACACTTAAAGCATTATACCGACAGTCTCCTGAAAAAATAAGGAAATCAATGGTTAAACTTAATGCAATTTATTCAGGTAAATCATTAGAAGACCAGTTAGAAACACTTGGTGTAAAATATGTAGATAGCTTAAATGATTTTTATTATGAAATCATAGCAAGTTCAAGACGTAATGTTCAACTTATAGAAGCACGATTTACAGGTAATGTAGTTACAGCTACTGATATCAATGTAGGCTCAGGTGGTGCAGTTATTGAACTTGTGTTTGGAGAAAATTATTTCTTTGATGGTGAAGTAATTGTGGGTGAAAAAAATGAAAGATATCCACTTAGGGTTATAAAAGAACCTGTACCAGAAGGAGATAATGTAGTTTATACAGTAGAAACATGGGGATTACCTAATGGTATTCCTGGAGCTGAATTAATTGCTGGTAAGAAATTCTCAGTAGAATATGCTCCTGCTGAAAGAGGTTTATCTAGATCTATGGGTGGTGTTAGACGTCCAGGTACTGCAAGAGTACGTGGTATGTTATCAACTATTAGGATTGACCACAAAGTTGCAGGTGACGTAGATGATTATGCAGTACTTATGGGTTTTCCTGTTCTTGATAAGAATGGTAATGAAATGGTAATGAATGTTCTTTCTTCTTATGAAGATTGGTTAGTAGAACAAGAATTCTCTGAGTATAAAAATAAAGCACTTGCTTATGGTACTACCAATGTTGATGAAACTGGAGAGTCTCACAATTATGGTAAATCAGGTAGGATGCTACAATTTGGTCAGGGTCTTCGCCAACAACAAGATCAAACAAATACTATTTATTATAACTCATTCTCATTAGATTTACTAGAAAGTATTCTTACTCAACTTAGTTATAATAAATTAGGTATCAATGATAGAGAATTTGTAATCAATACAGGTCAGGGCGGTGCTACACTATTTCATAAAGCTGTATTAGATACAGTATCAGGATGGATGGTTATTTCACAAAACAATCCTGGAGTTATACAAAAAGTACAATCTGAATTACATTCTAATGCATTTAGTGCAGGATTCCAATTTACTCAATTTTTAGCTCCTAATGGAATTAAAGTAAAAGTAAATGTAATGGATATGTATGATGATCCAGTTAGAAATAAAATTCTAATGCCAGGTACACAACAACCTGCTGAATCATTCAGAATGGATATTATGTATATGGGTACTAAAGAAGAACCTAATGTTCAAAAACTTATGTACTCTAAATTTCAGAAATTTGGTGGAGAACAGAAAGGTTATTCTGCTGGTTTTAGAAATCCATTTACACAAGAGAATAATATTCAATATATGAGTACAGATGAAGATGCTGCTACTATTACTAAATTTACTCACTTAGGTGTTGTAGTTTATGATACAGAACGTTCAGCTTCACTTATACCAACAGTATTACAATAATTAAATTAAAGGTTTAATTAGGGAGAGATTAAAACCCTCTCCCAGATCGAGAAAGTATTATAAATAAATTTAAATTAAAATGGCAGAATTAAAAGAACTAGTTAATTGTTTAACTGAAGAAAAAGTATTTGTAAAATATATTATGGATACAAAAAATGGTATTACAGATAAAACACATCCTTTATATGGAGGTTTATCTACTAATGCTAGTATAGGTATTCCAGCTCCTATTCTTACTAAACGTATTCCTTACATCTTTACTAAAGAAGAATTAGTTTTTTTAGGTACAGAACTTAATGAAGATCTAAATCCTAATAGTAAATTTTGGAGAGAATATAGGAAAGATGATAATGGAATGTTAGTTGATGGATTTCCTATTTTCCTAAAGAAAGAAGGAGCAATGTTTAATAAAAACAATGCAATGGATTTTATTAAAATTAGAATTCTTCAGGATAGTGAAATAATAGCAAATTCAGTAGATGAATTAACTCATAAAAAAGGATGTAGATTTGTATTAGTATCTGAAAAAGATATTTATAGAAAAGAAATAATTAATATATCAGTTAAACAAAAAGCTGTTAAATTATTTGGTAAATATGAAGATGATGAACTTGTACTTAAATATATACTTAGGACATTTAATAAATCTGTAGATAAATCACATAAAATAGAGTTTTTACAAAAAGAAGCTTGGAAAATATCAGAAGACAATCCACAAGGATTTATTGCTACTTTAGAAGATGAACATCTTAAAACTAAAATAAAAATAGTAGATTTTATTAATTTTAAACTTATTAATAAATCTAATAATCTTTATTATGATATTGAAGGAAAAGCTTTAGCATTAGATGGAGAACAGAATGATATTAATGGAGCAGCAAGATATTTAGATTCAGGTATTGGTGGAGAATTTAGAATGGGTCTTGAAGCTAAAGTAAAAGCAATGAAAAAATAATCTTATTCCCGATAGCCACTGAAGCAATTCAAGCGATCGGGTTAATAAAATATATAATAAATGACATTACAAGAATTTAATGATGAATTCAGATTTAAATATGATGCAGCCAGTAATGGAGGTCCTGATTTAAATTCTTATGAAAAGAGTTTATGTTTAACACAGGCTTGCAGAGATATTATTAAAGAAGCATATAGTACTTATGAAACTAATGAAAGAAGTAAAAGAATATTAGCTCCTTTATTAAAAGAATTTAATAGTACTATAGAAGCTATTACAGACGATTTAACGAATTTTAATTGCTATCTGGTAAACTTACCTACCGATCTGAATTATATACTCAGAGAAGAAGCTAAAATCAATAATTGTATTTCTTATCCTACTATTGAAAATACTAAAATAGATTATTTAAGTACTTATCTTAAAAATCCTTTTAGAAAACCTAGTAAAAGAAAAATAATTAAAGTAGAATATAGTTCTATTAATTTTAAAATTTATTCTTCTGAAGTATTATTAAATTATAAAATAAAATATATTAAAAAATATAGTCCTATTATATTAGAAGATTTTACAGATGATCCTGAATTAAATGGAGATGAAAGTATAGAAGGATTAAATATTCAAACAATAACAGAATTACCTTATTTCATACACGATGAAATAGTAGATAAAGCAGTAATAATTGCAATAAAAACAACAAGGGAAAATACATTACAATCACAAGTACAAGTACCTTAAAACAATAAAATAGTAAACATTAATTAAAAAGAAAAACTATGAGTTCAATTTCATTACCGTATGAAAAACAAATTAGGCAC
>Ga0247814_10000965_pt1 | contig 18643 bp, 19 predicted proteins | sample UWRJL179409R1_FD_179947 | JGI IMG/M metagenome (GOLD analysis project Ga0247814, IMG submission 179947) | Plant litter microbial communities from Arlington Agricultural Research Station in Wisconsin, United States - UWRJ-L179-409R-1 | ecosystem: Environmental > Terrestrial > Plant litter >...
TCGTGCTTTAACTATTTCGCAGGATACTTTCGATGCTCTTTTGGGTCTAAAAATAAATTCTTGGGCAGTACCTCTTACAGAAATCAAATATACGCTAGGTAAAAACCCAATCGATGATAGACTATCTATAGTTGCAAATGATGAACAACAAAATCAGCAATTTAAGTCCCAAATGCAAGAATATTGGTTAGGTGGTTTGCAAATTTTAAGACCAGCGCCATATCTTGTAGAAGTTAAAAATGCAACGCGCGACGGAGAACTTATCTTCGGCCTGAGGCGATAGAATAGGTAGACATGACGACCCTCAATGAATCACCCCTACAAGTCCAAACCATTTCGGTACAGAATGCTAAGCAGAGCCTTGGCCTTGCTAACGAGGAATTTGGGGAGTTGTTAAAAAAATATGGAATAATCAAGACTAAAAATAGTCGAGGTAAACCTTCCCTCACTATTACTGATTTTATTGAGCTGAAGAATAAAATTCGCAATAAAGTAACATCCGATTTTACTGACGAAGACACTACAGAATCCAAATCATCTAACTTTAAAGCGCTCAAACATTTCAAGGAAGAATTAGAGTCCAACGTTCGAGTTAATGTTCGAGATCGCAACTCTTCACCTGAAAAAACGATTATTTTCGCTGGTCCAACAAACTCAGGAAAAACCTACCATGGGCTAGAAGAGCTATTCGCTGATTTTGAGGCGAACCCTGATGAAGTTCACGTATATTGTGGGCCTCTACGTTTGCTTGCTTTCGAAGTGTACAACAAGATGGTTGAAAAATATGGCGAAGAGCGTGTAGGCTTTATTACTGGGGAAGAAGCAATCAACCCAGAGGCTAAACTTCTTGCGACTACATGCGAGATGGCTCCAGACGAGGGCGCAAGCATCCTTGTTGATGAAACTCATTGGCTTGCGGAACCTAACAGGGGGCACATCTGGAGTCGAATTCTTATCTCTTCCAAGTTTAAGAATTTTTATATTATTTCAGCAGCAGAAGCTATCGATGTTATTCAGAAGTTAACTGAGGACGCATGGTCTTCCGAAATTCGTCATTTTGAACGCAAAACGCCTATTCGTTTTAAAGGTGGAATTGAACTTAAAGAATTACCTAACAAAACTGCTGTTGTTTGCTTTTCTCGTAAAACCGTTTACACGGTTGCTAAACAACTAGAGAAATATGGAAAACGTGTCGGTGTGCTTTATGGTGGGTTACCTCTAAAAGCACGTAAGCGTCAAATTCAAGCGTATCTTGACGGCAAGTATGACATTATGGTAACAACTGATGTTATTGGTCATGGTATTAACTTGCCAATCGATAATGTCGTTTTCGCTCAAACTCAAAAATTTGACGGACACGAGGTAAGAGATCTTTACACGTGGGAGCTTGCTCAAATTGCGGGCCGCGCGGGACGTTTCGGGCTAAGCCAAGAAGGTAGTGTTTATCTAGCTAAAGGTCTCGGATGGTTCTCTAATGATAAAGACCTAGTAAAACTAGGAACTCTTGCGGCGGGCGGAAAGAGTCGAACTGATCTTATCATTACGGATGCTCTTATTTCTCCTCGCTTGAATGACCTAGGTCTTGATATTGAAGGAGGAAATGCTGAGGCCGCTAAAATTCTTCCTGCGCTAGACATATGGAAGAACAAAGCTAACGAGCTACTTAAAGATCGTATTCTTAAGCCTTCTGATCTAGCAACACAAACTGAGAACATTGTTGTCATTCTTAAAAGCATTGGAGCGCAGCAAGCACCATGGTCTATGAGCGGGAAACGACTTTTCAGGGAGTCTGAACTTAACGCTGGGCAGCAAATTGATTTGACCGAATTATGGCAACTAGCTTCTGGTCCTTATGATCCTAATCTTGGAACCATTCATTATATTGCTCGCTGGCTAACTTCACCTTTTCGTGGAGCGGATACAAGCTTGAAGCGTAATTTTGAAGAAAAAGTTAGTCGTAGGGTTAATACAATTGCTAAGCTTTCCACTAAGGAAGCCGCAGCACAGATCGAAATTCTTGAGGAAGCTATTCGAATTAATGCTGAACTTAAAATGGCAATGATCATGTTCGGGGTTATTGAAGAGGGTAAAGAAGAACGCACTTTAGGTTCCTTGCGTGAATCTGATCTTCTTAAATCCGAAGAGAAAATTAACACAATTATCATCAAAGTTTTAACCTCTGGGATTCACAGTTCTTCCGCAGGGCTTTGCATTCGTTGTGGCCGTTCCGCTAAGCCATGGCATAAAGAATGTGATGATTGTCACAACTCTTCGAGATCTTTCCGATATAGGAAGAACGATGAAAAAGTTTCTTAGTCTTACAGCTCTTGCTCTAACGAGTGCGGTTCTGCTCACGGGTTGCGTCACTAACAATGATGCAACCCCTGAGCCTACCACAACTAGCACAGCAATTATTAATCCTACTGAAGCTACCCCAAAAGAACTTGGTATAGCAACCTTCAGCAATGGAGTGACCGTTAAAGCAGCTCAGTTAGGCGTAGGATACGCCACAAAGGACCAAGACACCTTATGGGACCAAGTTGTTGATACGGAGCAGTCCGCTCCCTCAGACGGCGGCCTGCCGCCTGTAGACCCTGAAATGGCGACAGCTACTCCTAGCGCTGTTCCTGTAGAGGGTGAGGCTCCTATCACAACAGGTTCACAGCTTGTTGACGGAACTAAAGTAGTAGCAATCAGCTATGAGGTCACGAACACGTCATCAACCCCTGTTGATTTAAAAACTTTTTCGATACGAAACGGATACTATGAACCTCAGCCAATTGATGGTGAACTAGCGAAGTACGAATCTTCTCCTCAATCGCTCCATTCTCTCTTAGGCGTTCCTAGCTTTCCAGAAACTTTTGACGAAAAGAGCAATGAATGGATCTTAAACGGTGGCGAAAGCGTTGTTTATGCTCTTGATTGGCAAATTGCAGAAGCTGATCTTAAAAAAGACTCAGTTGTCTTATCTCAAAATTTCTCACTTGGTAGCTTGTGGGCTTCCGATAACAAATTCACTCTCCTACTTACCGACGATTCTAAATAAAGAAAAGATTATGCCCAAAAATACTTCCTCACGTAAAAAAACACAGCGTAAACAAGATACCTCTGAACCAAAATTAGCTTTCAGCACTGACAACAAAATCGTTAAAATCGTTGGTAGTGGCATGGTTTTCGCTTTAATACTCGGTGTTGTATCAGCGATTTTTACATCAGGTATATAAGAGCTAACTAAAATAGGTGTGGCCCCAGTTGACTAAAGCTGGGGCCACACCTATTTTAGAGTAAACTACTTTTCTTTCTCGTCCAACAGTTCAAGTATTTTAATAACCAGAAGAGAGCGGCTAAGCCATTTATGAGGATTTGAAAGTAAAATCTCCGCAGCGGCCTCCTTTGTTTTTTCCATATACTCCCAAGGAGGATAAATTACGCCACTCATAATACTCATTAACTCTAAAGCATACCATTTAGCTATCGCCGCAAAATGAATTTCTGCATATTCGAACAATACTGCAAGAACGCTATTCAGATAGTCAGTAGACATTTCATCTAAACGAAAAGCTTTGCCTTCAACGTTAACCCAGTAAACGTCCTGCAAGAAAACACGTATATCCATAGCACCATGTCCGCCGTGTCCAAAATCTGTAAACGGCGTTTCGCCTTGAAGAAGATACTTATCAGCTTCAACTGGGTTTTCTGCATTATCCATAGGAGAGTTCCTTAGAAGGTTGCTTCAGGGTCGCCAACACGAAACAGCGGAAGACCTAGATCATGCCATAGACGTGCCACCTGAAGTCGGTCATCAAAAACGCCCCGAATGTTGTAGTTGTCACGAATACTCTCGTTAAAGATAGCAAGCTTGACAGCCACATCCTTGTCTCCAGAGCCTTCAGGACGCATGTAGAGAGCCTCGTAGGTGACGCCGTTAGCGCTGAGCCAAAGAGCCGTGTCCTCACGGCACACAGCGTCTCGACCGCTTGTAATGATGATCTTGTGACCAAGGCCATGCAGCAATTGTGCCATCTGGATAACAGGTTCGTTAGGCGAATCGCTAAGAACCTTAGCCCACTCGAAAGGCCCACGATCAACCATGTGAGCCAAAGTGCCGTCGATGTCAAAAATGTAAGCGGTAGGCTTAGTCAAATCAGCAACATAAGGCTCGAAAGGGCTACGAAGGTCCTCAAGGACAGGAAACTTAGGGAAAGAACCCTTTTTAATGAAGGAATCAAAGATACGCTTCATCGCCTGCTCAGGAACCTGACGGTCTCGTGCAGCGTTCCGACGAACGGCTTCCTCATACTCGACAGGAAAGTCTTTGTGAAGCACCCGAACTCCAGCACGCTGCGCAAGCTCAAGGTAAGGCTTCAGGTACTTTGCGCGAAGGTTCATGTTATCGATGACCACACTTTTTCCCGCAGCAAGCAATGCCTGAATCAACGCCAATTCTAGCTTAGTAATAACGCCTTCAAGTTCGTGTGGAAGATCATACTTGCCAAACGTAGCGAAACGCAGGTCATCACGGTTGACGCGAGCGCGGTTTAAGGGGTCTTCAGAAACCCACCTCGCGGCAAACGTTGATTTGCCTGATGCGGGAATTCCTCTTACAATAAATAGTACCTGTGACATAGTTACTAGTATAAGGTATAACAGCTCTTAAAGCAAGCCCTGTTAGCTTTTAATTAAAGTTGATGTATATGCTAAGAGTGGGTCAGCTTCAGAGGAAGCTATTTGGCAGAGGGTATATACTGTGCTAGCATACTTCGCGGGATATGAGTATGCAATATCTGTGCCGTCATATGCAGACGGGCAGTCAGCCCCAGTGGAAACGCTTAAAGCGTCGAGATTGGATTCTTGGATAAGAACTTTAAGTTTTTCTACTTGTTCAGTAGATAAATCGTCATGTCCATCGTAGGAACCATCAGAGTAGATAGTTTCTTCTGAAAAGCAGACGTTCCCTTCCCCACTGTTACTATCAACACATTTGCCTCCAGTATGAGATATCACAACTAAAGGCTCACTGTTAGGTTTTCCTGTGGAAGCAGGTATCGAGAAAAAGCCTACTACGATAATTGCAACTATGAAGCCTCCGAGACAAGCTCCTATGCGGATAAGAGCAGATTTCATTCTGTGGCCTTTTTTAATGCGACTTCGCGCGCTACTTTAATTATGTCACTCATAGCATAATTACCAGCACCTCGTACAACGGCCCATTGCATTAACATAAGAGAAATAGCAGTTAATCCTTCTCTGAGATCTTGCGGATCTGTGCTTTCAACTACAGCTTCGCTCAACTCTTTGTTCCCAGCCATAACTGCTTCGAGATAGGTAACCGCTAATAACATTGATTCGTAATTTATTGATTCCATTATGTTTCTCTCTAATTAAAAACGCCGCAACTAGGGCGTAAGCCACCCAGAAACGTTTTCATTGTTACAAAAATAAATTCGTCTCTTTTGTTAGTGCTGTTTTGGTTAAATTTTGCTTAATCGTAACGTAAATTTTAACCAAGTGGATTTCTGTTATTTTTCAAAAAGTGTTCCATGCTAGAACCTTTAGAAGGAGAGCTAACTGGAGATTTCGAAGGTGGTTTAATGATCGCTGGAGCTGGAGTTGCAACGGGTTTAACAATATGTGGCAACTGTCCGCTCGGGATTTGTTTTGATACGCTAATGTTAGGGACAACTAGCTCTGTTTCAGGGTTAAAACCATCAGGGAACTTGATATCAAGATGGTCATAATACTCTGGGTTAACTGAGTTTTCTTTAGCGGTTCTCAAGTCGATGATTCCCGCTTCAACAAGGCTGACAAACTGTTGTTCAAAACTTTGCATACCAGAAGTGTTGCTTCTTTCTATGACTGTCTTGATGCTTTTAGCGCTTTTGCTAGGGTCGAGAATAATATCAGAAACTTCAGGAGTGTTAACAAGAATCTCATTAACTACAACACGTCCACCTGCGAGGGTAGGCACAAGCCGTTGTCCAACAATCCCACGAAGAGCGGAAGCAAGAGCGCGCCTCGTGTTATCACGTTCACCTTGGGGGTACATGGAAAGAATACGGTTAATCGTTTCCGCCGTATCAGTTGTGTGTAATGTGGTAACAACAAGATGCCCAGTATCAGCAGCAAGCAGCGCTGTTTTTAGAGTTCCGAGATCGCGGATTTCACCAATGAGAATAACGTCAGGGTCTTCACGCAATGCAGCTTTCAACGCACTCTCATAGCTATCAACATCTGCTCCAACTTCTCGTTGTGAAATTGAAGCCATAGCATCCGTGTGGACAATTTCGATTGGGTCCTCAATGGAAATAATATGAACGGCGCGACCCTTATTAATGAAGTCAATGACTCCAGCCATTGTAGTAGATTTACCTGAACCAGTGGCTCCAGCGACAATAATAATCCCTGTATGCAGGGCGGCTAACCTTGAAACGACAGGAGGTACACCAAGTTCAGATAATGACCTTGCCTTATTCTGGATAAGTCTTCCTACGAAAGCTGTTGCCCCGCGTGACTTGTACACATTCATACGAAAACGGCCAACACCTTCGATTTCAAAAGCATAATCGTGTTCGAACTTTTTGTGGTGAAATGTGCTCATATCTGTTGATGACATGGTTTCGAACGCAAGCAAACGCGTTTGCTCAGCATCTAAAATTTCCCCCTCGTACCCAGGGATAACTACCAGCTTCCCCTGCTTACGCATTTTCGGAGGAGATCCTGGTTTAATATGTATGTCAGAGCATCCAAGCGAAACTGCTTTACGGATAATCTCTTCAGCTTTTAATTGACTCAAGTCTTGTTCACTTCCACTCTTTCTCTATCGGTAGAAAAAGAAGACCTTACAGTAAGAGTGATCCCAGTTTAGGAAGAGGTAGAAAACAAAACAGCATATGGCGTTAATCTCTCGTAAGGTATTTTACGTAATCTTCTTTGGTAACCTCTTTAAGAACGCTACGAACATGTTTCCCAACACGTTCCATATTGTCACTTTCTCTGATGTAAGACCCCATATCTCCAAGCATGAGAGGTCCTCCAGTTTCTTCCAAGGTTGCAAGGTATTCATTTATTAGAAGAAACCTTATGCATACATCCGCACGGTATTCTTTATCTGGGAAATTTGCATAAGGTGAGTTGCTAACGAATTCCAAATACTCATTAAAACGAACTGTTTCCCCATACTTGCTAAATGGGTTAATTAAGAAACCTTGGATGCCCATAGGAAGGTCCAGATCAGCCGCTTCATTCCATGCGGCTCCCCTATCATCCCATTCTTCCTCCGTAAGGTTATCAGGATGGTCAGAGTTGTCCCAATAACCAAATTCTTCAATCTCAGAAAAGTTCTCAAAAACTTTTTGAAACTCTCTCGACCCATAAAAAAGAAGGTAGTTTTCATTACGGATAGGGTTATGCAATAGAGTAACTGAACATTCATTCTGGCTCCTCCACTCGTCATCTTTCTCTTTCAGGTGATCTTCCATGTAGAGTAGGTCAAAGATTGTTTGAAAATGGTCAGACTTGCTCCTTGAGTCGTTTTTCTCCGAAGGTGACAAAAAAGGTTTGATTTTCTTTTTGTAAGCACGTAGCTGCTGTGCACTTTTCTTGTCTTTGAGGTCGATTTTATCTACAAACTCCATCAAAGCAAAAGTGAATCTATTCATCTGTTTAGTCTTTGCGGTCGCTGTCATCACTGAAGCAAACTTCGTCCTAAAATCAAAAATAGAATAATTCTGCCTAAGACGATAACCGTGAGAAATTTTTGTTGACATACTTATAATAATAGCGTATTACCTATGTAAAAGCAAGGATAATGCTATAATTGGTTATATGACTACAGTCGCCATAACAGGACATCGCCCAGAAGATTTAGCTAACCCAGAATGGGTATATAAAACTCTCAAGGATGTTTTAACGCAAATTGACCCAGATGTTTTATACCAAGGGATGGCTGCTGGAGTTGATTTACTTTCTGCGCAGGTCGCCTACGAGCTTTCTATTCCTTACGTCGCTGCTCGTCCATGGGCGACACATACTCCCAGAATTGAAGATGCAGAGCTATACGAGTGGGTGCTTGATAACGCTTTTGAAGTCGCAGTGGTTAACAGCCTCCGCTATTATGCTGGACCATTCATGTACCATGCACGTAATGAATTTATGGTAGATCATGCGGACATTGTTGTTGCTGTATGGAACGGCACCACAAAGGGTGGAACCGCAGCATGCGTTCGTTATGCTAACCGCAAAAACAAGCCCTTAATTCAGATAGACCCTATCACAATGACTGTAACTCAAGCAGTTGAAGCTACTCCCCTTTTTTAAAAAAGCTTCAGGAGAGCAACTTAAGCTTTTGCTAGAGCTTCAATAATTTTAGGCCCAACAACTCGACCAAAATTTTCAGGCTTATCAAGAACTGCTACTGTTGTGGAGGCAGGCTTAAATCCATAAGAAGTGGTTACGATCCATAAGACCATCACCCCTCTATTTGTAAGTAAATTGATTTCCGCTTGAATTGCCTGCCTATTAGGCAAGTCTCCATCAGTAATCACAACCATCACTCGAACACCTTCGCCGAAGCCAAGGTTCATAAGACCGTCAGCGGCACGAATTGCGTCTGGAAGGCCGTCAGAACCTCCGCCAGCAGCATAGTAATCAATCGTGCTACTGATATTTGAGTTAGGCTTAATCATATGAAAAGGTGCACCAGACCCATTCCATGCTAGCGCACCTACGGCTCCCCGAATCTTCTTAACGCCATTTGCCATAGCCCATGTAAAAGAAGCAACTTCCCTCTGATAAGCTCCCATGCTTCCTGAAATGTCGCTGAGAACGATTAACTTGATAGGTGGATTTTCAACACTTCGTCTGCGAGTTTGCTTCCATGGTTTAGCGGTTATTGCTTGCCTATTACTAACTTGAGCTTGCCTGTTCATCGCTTCTCTAATAACAAAACGCCCAGGTGGCAACTCTGAGGGAGTTATAGTCCTAGTAACGTCCCTAAAATGAGCTGATTCAATAGCCTTGGTAATAGCGCGCGCACGTGAGATGTCAACAGCGTTAGGTTGTGCCTTAATTGACCTGACAGGTTGCCAACCATAACCATAGCTTGATGAAGTTGGTGGCTCTGGCATAGGCTTAATTGCATCTGCCTTAGCTTTAATCTTTATACGACGTTCCTCATTTTTCTGGCTTTCACTTTTAGGAATTTCGTAAATTCTAGAGGCAAAACCATCCTTAACTTCTTGTTCTGCTATTTTCTCTAGCTCCTCCAACAGTTCCTCTAATTCGATAGAAGCTCGCTCTGGCTTTGGTGGCGAAGTTTCGGTTGCAGGTTCAGGTTCCCCATTTTTGTTAGGGATATATGCGCCACAAGGCATACTAGTTGCTCCTGTGCCGTTCTTATCGTTTTCTGGTTGCTCTTGCTCTGCTTCGTTTTTAGGATCGATAAGTTCGCTGATCTTGGTGGCTACTTCAACTAAAGACTCTACATCGTCATCATCGATATCAAAAACCTCTTCCCAAAGGCGTTCTAATTCAAGTAGATCCCCACCAAGATCACTGTCCAACGCTGAAGAGATAGCTGCAATTACTGTGGTATCTTCAAACACCCCAGAGGTAATTCGCCCAAGGACAAGAATAGCCGTTTGCGCAGCCGCATAACGGTTTTGAAGAGCTACCTTGCTTCCGCTTGTTGCTTGCTCGAATGTATCCTTTGCTGCAATAGTTTTTACGATAGTTGCAATATGATTTGAATATTGAGGAAAGTCTTGAAGGATCTTATTCTCACAACGAATTTCTTCTAGGACGGCGATCCATTTTGCTACCGATTGAGAAACATGAGAGGGAATCTCATAAGTAGAATGACGCGCGTGAGCTGATTCATGTACAAGAACGCCAACAAGCTTAGGGTAATATTTTTGAGTAAACACAACATTGGGATCAATAGTATGCAAGTCTACCAACGAAGTATCAAAAATTTGCGAAGCATCAATATTCATCCTTGCAAGAGAAGGATAAAAACATCCAGCAGGAAGAGGAGCAATGTCCCTTTTATCTTGCGGACGATGATCAGGCAGAATAATAACTGCAACGTCACCTCTATCAGTGAGGTAGTCAACGAAAGCTTCGCTGCGTTTCGCTAGCTCGCCCCATTGTGCGTCTTCTTTAATATCCCAAATGCTCATACTAGCAATTATACCTTGAAAACTAAAGAAAATCAAGTTGACAATGAGTCTTTTTTCCTTTATACTAGAAGTAGAAGATTAAAATAAAAGAAAGCAGAAAGACGTGTTAGCAATTGGTTTCCAAATTGGAAGCACCACCTCACCTGACAGCAAGCAGTATACTGCCCTTTTCCTTGCTGGTGGTACATTCATTAAAAATTATGGTAAGCGCATTCATTCTGGCTCCGCGTCAAATCATAAACTGGTATCTGCTGAAGGTTCTAGCAAGTCAGTGCACTATCCTTCAACTAATGCGGGACTTGCCGAACTAAAAAGACTTTACAATTCGAAACGCAACAACCCTGATTATGATCAGTTAATCATTTCTTTTCAGTCTGTTGATCTTACTGCTTTTCTGTCAAGATATTCAACGCTGCCTCCCAACTCATCCATACTTAAAGAGTATAGGAAGCTTGCGCATATTGAACGCACCGATGTAAAGCCTTCTAACCATTCGCTTACAAGCGCGCGCGTTATCGATGGGATCAAGGACTTCGAGCAAGGCATACCATCTCCTCTAAGTACGAGAAGTTGGCCCGCTATGGACAAAAATGGTCAACCTGTTACGACTCCCTCAGCAACTCCCGCTGGTACAATACCTGCCGCTGACCGTCGATTTAATGCCGTTGAAGCCAAAGTACTTCGACCCAACGGCGAACAGTATCGTCCTCGTCACATAATGGGACATACTGATGTAGCTCTCTTGCGCGAGTTTCGCAAAAACAGCATTTACGTTCGACTTGCGGGACCTCCTGGCGGTGGAAAAACCGCTCTTGCAGAAGCGGCATTCAATGATGTTATTACCGTCAACGGCCATGGGGACATGACAGTTGCCAACTTTGTTGGAAGCTATCTGCCTGATCCTGCTAACGGCAATAAATGGGTCTGGCATAACGGCCCTCTCGTCCGAGCTATGGAAACAGGAGCGACTTTGTTTGTAGACGAGGGTACTCGTATACCTACAGAGGTCCTAAACATTTTATTCTCCGTAATGGATGGCCGCAAAACATTGAACATTGACGACCGCCCCGACTTACCTGCAATTATGGCCGCGAAAGGATTCTACGTTGTTATGGGGTATAATCCCGAAACACTAGGCGCTCGTGCTCTGGACGAAGCTCTGATTTCTCGCTTCCGCGTACAGATTGAAGTGCAAACCGATCACAATACGGCTAAGTCTCTTGGTGTACCAGCAATAGCTATCCGCATTGCTAAAAACCTTGAGACACGTAATCGTAAAGATCGCCTTACAGGTGGTCCCGGCATCTGGGTGCCTCAAATGCGTGAACTTCTTACTTACAGGGACCTTATCAAAATGAACGCTGGGGAAGAGTTTGCTCTAGCTACGCTGGTTGCGGCTTGTCCCCGTAACGAGGATATCCCTGACGTGATCAGCGTCATTAAAGACGTTGCTAAACAAGACGTGGCGCTTCCTGCGCTAGGTGGCATGATTTAAAACAAAAAAGGAAGAGGCCAAGCTTTAATTAAAGCTTGGCCTCTTCCTTTTTTTGTACTTATTGCGTGTATCGAACTCCGATAGCGATGCGCATTTTCACCTTGTCATCTTCCCTATAAAGGTATCCATAATCGTGACGTGTCTTAGAAGGGGCATCAAAACGGAGACCTTCCCAAACATGCTCAAAGGGAGCAAGACTTACGGTTCCGTTGTTATCAATACGACCCATAAATTTCGGTGGACGCTTGGCTCGTCCTGGTTTTCCAGCCGTCGCCGTTGTCATAATAATTTTGAAGAACTTTTTGAAAGCTCCCGTGTCTTTCTCGTCTGCAAGAGTGCTGACACGATTGTTTCCAGCGGAAACTTTCCACTGCCATACAGCATTTGCAAGGGCTTTCTCATCAAGCTCAGCCTCGTTGATAATACTAGAAAAGTTGGGGGAGTCAATCTGGTTAAAGCTAATCGAAGAGGTACCAGCTTTAACCCGCTGAACTACGGCCTCAAGCGAAGTTGCTTTCAACTCTTCGTCATTCAAGTCATCGTAACCAGTGACTTCATAAGCAATTGCTGTAGCACGACCACCAGCGTTAAGAATACTGGGGCTACCACCAAGCATTGATTTAATCGAAATTCCAGCAGTACGCTTTTCGTCGTTAGCGTTTTCATAGCGAATAAAAAGATCACTCTTGGATGAACTTGGAGCCTTGAGAGAAATACCATTTTCAAGCAACGCATCATAGTACCACTGAGCTGCGGGTGATTCAAAAGAAGCACCAACGCCGTCACGAATTTCTTGTTCTGCTTTGTCTGCAAGAGAAGTCAAGTTAGGGGCAGGATATGCGCGAATTTCGCCTTCATTTCTAATGAATAGGGTGTCCTCTTCATACCATACTAAAGCTTCTTTGCGTCCAAAAACAATTTTAGGGTTATTGATTTCTTCATCATCAACCTCGTTTGTGAAATTGCCTGCTAGGAGTCTCAAGGTAAATAGCGCTTCGCTATGTTCGCCCTTGTTCATTTTCTTAATAGGAATAACCGTTTCTGTTTTATAGCCAAACCATGCATCGAAAAACTTCGCTTTAGCTGCTTCATCGTTTTTTAGGTTGGCATACGTGAAGATATCGTTAGCAGAAAGTAGCCGACTATGATACTTGCACCCCATGGGTCCCTTAGGAGAGGTACAACTTGAAACTGGTGTTATCACATTCGAAGGCATAGTTTATATCTAACAAGATCTATTGAGAAAGCAAATTGCTTTCCGCGTTTTTTTAGTATATGCTATAAATACAAAAACCACAACTAGGAACACTGTTAGATATAAAATATGCCTAATTATTATCACGATGCCGCTGGACGATTCACTACACGCGCGGGCCAGCTAGCTAACATTCAAACTGCTATTACACTCAAAAACGTACAGGGATACCTTGCAGAACGTAAAGCACTTGAAGATTCCGATGCTATCTCTGGATATTCATCATTGACCGCTAACAAGGGGGTTCACCCCGCTTTGTCCCTTAAGGCAGAAGATATTGCAGAACGTGAACGCGTCCTCAAAGAAGGTAGCCGTCAAGACATTGAGTATTACATGGCAGAACGTGCTGACCGTCCAGAATTCCGCTCATTGCTTGCAGAAAGGGACTCAACCCGCGAAAAAGCTAAACGTCTCAATGAAGAGTATAAACTCCTCATGGAAGCATCACAGAAATATGATGATGTCGATTATGAACTTGTCCGCCAAAAAGGTTTTGAAGCACTAGCTGCTTATGAAGAACTTCAGGCTCTTAAAGCTCAAGCTAACGAGTTCAAAGACATTACAGCTCCCGTAGCTGCTCATTTGAGTGAAATTATTCAAAAAGATGAAGAAGAAAAAGGGACATGGAAAGAGTATGAAGGAGACACCCTTAATAACCTTGTTGTAACAGGAGAGTTCCCCTCAGGTACGCGTGAATGGCTCGAACAACGTCAAGCTGGTATTGGTGGTTCTGACGTAGGTAAAATCATTGGAGCTTACGAAGAATACGCGGCAAGAGACTACGAAAGTGTTCTCGCGTCAAAGCTTGAGCCAATTTCGGACGAAGAAGTTGAACGTCAAAGCGGTGGACATACTGAGTTCACAGGTCCTACTGGGCGTGGAAATGCTTGGGAACAACTGATTGCTCACAAATACTCCCAGAATCACCCTGAGGATGGCGTTACATATTGCAAAGCGTCATGGCAGAACAAAGACACCCCTCATCAGTTCGCGAACTTTGATGGTTTAATGACTGATGAAAACGGACGCCCAAACGGAATCTTAGAGATTAAGACTGCTTCTGACGCCTCTAAGTGGGGCAAGGAAGAAGACGGCTTAGATGGCGTACCAGGAGGCTACCGTGCGCAGGTCCTCTGGTATGCACAGGCAGCAGAAGTTGATAAGGGCGCTGTAGCTGTTATGATTGACGACCACGAATATAGGGAATATCACTTCACCATGACTCCCGAGCTTAAAGCCGAAGCAGCTCGTAACCTTGCACGTGTTAACGAGTTTGTAAAAGAAGTTGAATCTCGTAAAGCAGGAACCTTTGTTGAGAAAGAAAAAGCAATCAACAAAGGTTTCGGCAAGCGTTCTCTATCTGGTGCTAGAAGGGATGATGACGATCAGGCTTTCCGTGAAGCTTCTGTATACCGTGAAGAATCAGTAGAGGCTACACGTGCACGTTTCACTGCCCTATGTAAAGATACGTCTGATGAAACTCAGGTACGTGACGCTCTAATTCAGCTTTATGTTGAAAAAGACCCCTCATCCCGTAAAAACAAAATCATTGCTCTCGACCTTGAAACTACAGGAACATCACCCACAACAGGCCGTATCATTGAATGTGGCATCTCCGTTCGTAGGCCACTCGGCGGAGAAGAAGAGAAGTACTCTAAACTTTACGGTATTCCTAAAAAAGCCCTCGACGGCAACGGGACTGGCGCTGTAGATGTTCATCAGATTACGCCAGGAATGATTGCAAAAAAGCGTCAGTTCTCTCACCCTGAAGTACAGAAAGAAGTTCTCGAAAAACTCAAAAGTGGAACTCTGCTGGCTCACAACGCAGGTTTCGAAGTACGGTGGTTGCGTCAACATCTTGATGGATTTGCGCAAGCAGAGAAAAATGGAGAAATCAAAGTCATGGATACCATGGTCCTTTCCCGTCATTTCTTGCCAGAAACTGCAAACAATAAGTTGAAATCTTTTGTTGAATACTTCAAAATTCCTTACAAGAATGCTCACCGTGCTTACAACGATGCTGAGATGATGGCTCAAGGACTTGAAGGTTTGATGCAAAAAATCTGGAACCACAAGAAATAACCTATTTGCTGTTACCTCTTCAACAATTTGCTTTAATGTGATTAATTTGCTATAATAAATAAAAACACATGATTAAAGATAAAGTTGAAGAGGTAACAGCATGGCTCTCCCCAAGAACCTGATCCTTATGAGGCACGGCCAATCCGAGGCTAACGTAGTCCAAAAAGGGGAAGAGGGGTTCGTTATCCCCGAAGGTTTCACATCGCGTCACGATTCTTACATGCGACTATCCAAGCTAGGCGTACAACAGGCTCAGAACGCGGGAGATTGGCTTCGCGCCAACGGTCTAGCAGACGGCAACCGTTGTTATGTCTCTCCTCATATTCGTACACGAGAAACCGCAGCTAACCTCGACCTTGACAGCGAATGGATTATTGACGATCTGTTCCGTGAACGCGACTGGGGCGAGTATGGAGCTAGCCCTACTCGCGAAGAACAAGCCAAACGTTTCCCCTTCTCTTATGCTGTTAAAGCGCAAATGCTATGGTATTGGAAGCCTTCAGGTGGAGAATCTCTTGCCACGGGAGTACGCTATCGTGTACATGCCATTCTTGACGACCTTCGTTTACTTAAGGGCGTAGATTCCGTTCTTGCCGTAACACATGGCGAGTTCATCCGCACCATGCAGTTTGTTCTTGAACGCATGACACCCGAAGAATGGGTAAAAATGGACAGCGACCCAGCATATAGTGTCAAAAATTGCATGGCGGTACATTACTCACGGGTTAATCCTGTTACAGGGGAAGAGTTTCCGACCTATAAGTTCCGCCGTCTCGTTAATACGCAGGATGAACTTCTATCACCTGAAGGTGGGCAATGGAAAGAAATTCATAGGAAAAAGTTCAGTAACGCCGCCCTCATGGAAACAGTGAACAACTACACTCCTTTCCTGTAAAAAATGGCCCGCACAATCTGTTGTGCGGGCCATTTTTTTATGATTTAATTATCCTCGTCCCAGATGGCATCAACAGGATACGATTTACCATCTTCTCTACTTGTCGAAAGCTCGATAGGGAAAATGAATCTATCATCATGACTGTCATATTCAACCTTACTTAAAGCTCCAGCAAGTTGAATATATCCAAAACGCTCCTCTGACGTTACAATTCCTTCGGAAATACGGGAAAGATCAATGTAACGAACTTTCCATCCGCCGCTATCATCTCCCCACACACAACCTGAATAAATAGCCCAGTGGCCAGCATAAGAATAGAATTCTTTCTCATTATAGAACCATTGCTCACCTGATGAATTTCGCGGTGTCCATTTTTTAGTTAGCGAGTCCTCGTTGAATCTTTCATGCCAGTTGAATACTTTAAATTCAACAGGGCAAAAACCAGAACCTGGCATTTCTTCGCCAACTTCTTTAGTTGGTTTACTGCCTCGATTACTAAGCCAATCATACATTTCTTGTGTGTATGTAGGGTAAGCTTCAGTAGCTACAATTTTTCCTATCTCTAAATCTACAACCTCAAAACGAGTATATTGTGTAGAAATTAAAGCATAGTCATGCCAAACGTTGTCTTTGAATTGGCGGAACGGCTCAAATGTTTTCATCATGCCATAATTACGGTCATACTCGAAGACAACAGTTTCTGTTTCATCTTCGTTGTGTCTTATTATCGTTACATGGATTTTTTCCCATGCTTTAGGTTCTGTTACAATATCAACTTTAGCTGTATACTGTTCATGGATATTCCTCTAGGTTGGTGCAATGAATGTGCGCTCTGGCAATTGTGCAGAAGACATGTTTTCCTTATCTGATTTTAATGGCGATATCTTAAGTATACCGCATAACTTCTATATAGGCCGCGAAAGGTACAAAATGAACCGCATACAAGAAGAATTTTTAGATCTCGTAAGATTACTCCCAGAACCAGAAGAATTATTAGAGCGAGCGAAAATTTTTGCAAAGATTGATGACGGAGCTGAATTTTCGGAAAACTATAACGAAAATGGTGCAGATCGTTATTACTGGGAAGATGGTTCTGGCGGAGAAGCTAACATCATCTTTAAAGCAGACGGTAAACATATTGACTCAGTGCTCATGTTTGTTTATGACCATGAATCAGAATTCAATACATACTCTGAGAGTTTTCTCCAGATAGCCTTTGATTCTCTCCCCGCATCAATAGAAAATCTTATTGCAGAAGATTACCTAAAATGGAGCTGGGATAAAGGCTCCGAAGAGCATGTTGTGTATGCTACAGCTGCAATCTGGCGCGAACATGGAGACGCCGAATGGCGTTTCAGCCCAATCCTCTTTACAGCTTTCGCGGAAGAAGGGGAGGACGGAGGGTTTGATTACGGTTTTGATCGTTTCACCCTACCTCTAGAAGCTGACGCCTTCATCCGTTTCTACGAAGAAAGAGGATTACGTGGAGAATATGATGACATAATCCGTCAAATTCTGCCAAACTAGTCAAAGTATCGAGCAAAATAAATGTTTAACTATTGTATATAGATGATATCAAAAGATGAAGCTTCAAACTGCAATAGTTCCGCTCTTCTTTGTTGTGGTCGATAATTTAAATACAACTAGAATATCGACTACAACAAAGAAGACTTTACCATATGATTACCAGCGTCAAAAGAATACGCAATGCCAACGAAGAGGGATTCACCCTTGTTGAGCTGATGATCGTTGTTGTGATCATAGGTATACTTGCCGCAATAGCTATACCAATCTTTGCAAACCAGCAAACTGCTGCCATAAAAGCAACCGTCCAAGCAGACGTTCGTAACACTCAAATAGCGTTCGCTACATGGCTCACAAAGAACCCTTCAGCCGAAGGCTTTAGCTATCAAGCTGGTAGCGGAAAATTAGTTGGAACATTAACTGAAGAAGGCGGGCTTGGCTTGGTTCCTCTGTCAAGTGAATTTAACGTTGTGAAAATTCGAGGAGTTTCAATCGGCGGCGGGCAGTACGGTAACCCGTCATGGGACAAATATGTGATTATTGGCTGGAATGAAAGCCTTGGCTTAAATGCTTCTCGATACACTTTTAACAGCGTAGATGGAAAGTACACTTCAGATTCATTGGTCTAAGAAGGCTTTATTTAAAAATACGTCTCGAACCTATACTCGGTCTGATTAGCAGAAGAAACTAGCCATTCTTCAGCACCTCGTTTTTGGAAGCGTGTTGGCACTACGGGCGCAAATGTGTCAGCTTCAATATCAGGCAGGTTAATTTGCGTGATCTCTAACTGGTCAGCAAAAGGCAAGGCAGTCTCATATACACGCTGCCCGCCTATAACCCATGCCCACTCGGTTTCAACAGCGGCGAAGGCGCTTTCGAAGGATGTGAATGTCTCTCCGCCTTCAACAACGAACTCTGGGTCAGAGCTTAGAACAAGGTTGCGCCTACGGGGGAGAGGCCTAAACCTCTCGGGGAGAGAAAACCATGTACTACGCCCCATAACAACGGTACTACCGCTTGTCACTTCGTTAAAATGCTTGAGGTCTTCAGGTATATGCCATGGAATTTGACCATCAAGCCCGATAGCACGATCAGCGTTTTGCGCCCAGATTAAACCAATTTTAGCCAATTCAGTCTTCTTAAACTGCTACTGGAGCTTTAATTGTAGGGTGGCTCTGATAATCAATAATTTCGATGTCTTCAAATGTGTAATC
>Ga0247814_10000966_pt1 | contig 18623 bp, 19 predicted proteins | sample UWRJL179409R1_FD_179947 | JGI IMG/M metagenome (GOLD analysis project Ga0247814, IMG submission 179947) | Plant litter microbial communities from Arlington Agricultural Research Station in Wisconsin, United States - UWRJ-L179-409R-1 | ecosystem: Environmental > Terrestrial > Plant litter >...
TACCGAAATTAAATCGCTACGCGATATTAGGAATGTGATCGCAAAAATGCTTTGTTAAGGATAGGTTTTGCCGTAGGCAATCAATTTTGGTAGAAGAACAAACCGTCACGGTTATATTTCCCGTCAGGGAATTAATTTATCAATCGGGTTTTAAATTAACAAGTTACAACCTCGGCAGTTCGCTAAGCAGTATCTGGTACTTACGCCCTACCGGAATACTTACACCGTTTTTAAGAAGTAGTTCGTTCGATGTAAAACTTTGCACCTGAACCGAATTTACTATATATGATTTATGCACCCGTATAAACCCTCCTGCACCAACCTGGTCGCTTATAGCCGAAAGTGAGCTATAAATAACAGCAGGACGGTTAGTCGATATCATATTAACCTTTACATAATTGCCAAGGCTTTCTATATACAATATATCTGCCAATGCTATTTCGGGATCGGCCTTATTAATCCTTAGATATTTGCTGGCTTCAACGGGAGCGCTGCGCTTAGCATCGCAAAAAATTATGGCCTTTTGTACCGCCTTACTAAATGCCGCTAAAGATATAGGCTTTACAAGATAATCTATCGCATCGTTTTTATAAGAGTCAAGCGCAAAATCAGAATAGGCCGTTGTAACAATAGTAACGGGCCGCAGGGGCAATCGTTCCATAAGGTCTATACCGGTAAGCAGGGGCATGTTGATATCCAGGAAAAGAATATCAAACTCCTGTTCTGCCATAAGCTTTAATGCATCGGCCCCATTGTATACGCTTGCGGCAAGCTCCAGCCCTTCATGCTTTTCTATGTGCGAGCGTATTACACTGTGTGCTGGTTTTTCGTCGTCGGCTATCAGGCAGCGGTAAGTTTGCATAGTTCCAGTTTGTAATTATAAGTATCGCCATTTTTAGCAAAAGAGCAATGATAATCTAACGATAAAAGTTCGAGCCTTCGTTTTAGGTTAGCCTGCCCCAGCCCGGTACCCATACTTTTAGACCCCTGTGGCAGGAAACTGTTTTTAATAGTAAACAGTAAGTTATCGCCCTGCATTTCCCATTCAATCGCAATAAAGGGCGCAGGCGTTTCTAACGAAAATTTTACTGCATTTTCTACAAGTGGCATAAAAAGCAACGGTGGTACCGTTACATTTGCGGTAGCAGGAACATTACTTGTATTGGTTACTGTAAGCCGGTCGCTTTTATAAATACTGTAATCCAGGTATTTTTTTACAAAGTCCATTTCGCTTTTTAGGGAAACCGTTGTTGTTTTTGCTGCTTCTATCTGATAACGTAAAAGATCTGAGAGCTGCAATATCCTCTCGGGCATATCCTGTGGATGGTTTAGCGATTCGCCGTAGAGGTTGTTCATGGCATTAAGCAAAAAATGCGGATTGAGCTGCTGCTTTAAAAAATCGAGTTCGGTTAACGTCATTACGAGTTTACGATTGGTAGACACCACATTTTGCATTACCCATAAATGAATAAAATAAAAACCGGATCCCACAATCGCAGAAAAAAATTGTTTTATACCCCTTGTAAATGGTGTAATTTGATGATTACCATCAAGAACAATATTATAAGCTATAACGATCATTATCGCCCAGTAAATGCTAAAATAAATAACAAATTTGCGATAGTTGTTTTTTTGTAACATACCCTTTATAAAAAGTAAATTACTTACAATGATAGCCGCATAAAATGAAAATATAGACGTAGTTAACCTTACTATTCTTTGATCATCGGGCCCTTCAAAATAATTAACAGACCAAATGGAACAGTATATAACTGCTATAATAAACAGGTTCCTGAACCATATATTTTCGTACCTAAGATAACTTTTCATGATTAACAAAATTAAGTTATTTAACCTGCTGCCCTTTACTAATTTAAAATTTTATGTAAACGGCGTTGGTATAAAAGCCGTAACGCTTTATAATTTTGTAAGACTAATACAGTTATAGTTAATACTTTTGCAACAAATCATCACTTATCAATCAGTAAAACATGAACAGGACCTTCTATCTGTATTTTTTAATGGCGCTTTTCTCGGCCATTTCCGGTTTTTCCCAGGAAAAATTTACCCTTAGCGGTACCATTGCCGATGGTGCAAACAAAGAAACCCTTATAGGGGCTAGTGTGTTTATTAAAGAGCTGCAAACGGCAGTATCTACTAACGCCGCCGGTTTTTATTCCGTATCCCTCCCTGCCGGCACCTACACTTTACAGGTAAGCTATGTAAGTTTTGGTACTATAGAGCAAACTATAGTCCTTAACAAAAACATCAAAAAGAACTTTAACCTTAGCAGCAGTACCGAGGAATTACAGGAAGTAGTAATATCGCAAAACGCAAAAAAGGCTAATATTAAAAGCCCGGAGATGAGCGTAAACAAACTCACGGCACAGGACATTAAAAAAATGCCTGTTGTAATGGGCGAGGTAGATGTTATACGATCGCTCATGGCACTGCCCGGCGTTAGTAACGGTGGCGAAGGTGCATCTGGCTTTAACGTGCGCGGTGGCGCTGCCGACCAAAACCTTATCCTTATGGATGATGCTACCTTATTTAACTCCTCCCACTTATTTGGCTTCTTTTCTGTTTTTAATTCAGACGCCATAAAAGACCTTAATCTCTATAAAGGTGGTATTCCGGCACGTTTTGGTGGCAGGGTATCGTCTGTACTGGATATTAACCAACGCGATGGCAGCACCGAAGATTATCATGCAACGGGGGGCATTGGCCTTATATCGAGCCGCCTTGTTGCCGAGGGTCCAATTAATAAAGGTAAGGGATCTTTCCTTGTTGGCGGACGCACATCCTACGCCCACCTGTTCCTTAAACTGGCAGATAACGAAAACAGCGCTTATTTTTACGATCTTAACATGAGGCTTAAATATAATCTTAACGACAAAAACAGGATATACCTTTCGGGATATTTAGGCCGTGACATCCTTAAAATAAACGAAAGCTTTAATAATGTGTACGGCAATACGGTTTTAAATTTTGGCTGGAACCACAGTTTTAGCGATGACTTATCGTCTAATATGGCGGTAATGTACAGCGATTACCTGTATGGCATGGAGATAGATTTTGTAGGTTTTAAATGGGATTCCGGTATAGAGAGCTTTACGTTTAAATACGACTTTAAGCATAAGCTCAATGATAAATTTAAGCTAACCTATGGAGCAAGCGGCATTTACTACAACTTTAACCCCGGCACTATAAAACCAAGCACTGCCGATTCGGGTGTTAATGCAGATCAGCTGGACCGTAAATATGCATTAGAGTCGGCGTTCTATCTTGATGCAACTAACGAACTAACAGATAAACTTCAGGTAACTTACGGGCTTCGCTACAGCATGTTTAACCGCTTAGGATCGCAAACACTTAATGTATATGAAAATAACCAGGCTGTAGTTTTTAACGACGAACTTAAAATTTACGAAAAGGCAATACCCATAGGTACAAAGCGTTACGGTAGTAACGAGAGCATTGCAAACTTTGGCAACCTGGAGCCCCGTGCAGCTGTATCGTATACTATAAACGACGACCAGTCGGTTAAGGTAAGCTATAACCGCATGGCGCAGTACCTACACCTTATATCTAACACGGCGTCGGCTACACCCCTTGATGTATGGGCACCCAGCGACGATTTTATAAAGCCACAAATATTAGACCAGGTGGCAATGGGTTACTTCAGGAATTTTAAAAATGATGCCTATGCACTGGAAACCGAAGTGTTTTATAAAACCATGAAAAACCGTGTGGATTATATTGACGGCGCCGACCTTATTGCTAACGAAGCCATAGAGCAGGTAGTACTGCCGGGCAAAGCAAGGGCTTATGGCCTTGAAGTACTGGTACGTAAAAACAGTGGTAAGTTTACAGGCTGGGTATCGTATACCCTATCGCGCGCAGAACAGCAAACGCCCGGGCGTAGTGCTAACGAAAGCGGTATAAACAATGGTGAATGGTACCATACAGGATATGATAAACTACACAACCTTTCGGTTACGGGTATGTATGCTTATACTAACAAATGGTCTTTTGCAGCTATGTTTGCCTTACAATCAGGCCAGCCGGTAACGTATCCTAACGGGCAATATGAGTACGGCGGTATTAATATACCAAGCTATGGCGCCCGTAACGAAGACAGGCTTCCTGCCTACCACCACCTTGATCTTTCGGCAACATACACTCCTAAACCCGAAAAGAAAAAAGGATGGCAGGGCGAATGGGTATTTAGCATTTACAACCTGTACAACAGGCAAAATGCAGCCTCAATATCGTTTCGCCAAAACGAAGATACGGGTAATAACGAAGCAGTGCGACTTTCCATTTTTGGTGTTATTCCCAGTGTAACGTATAACTTTAAATTTTAGCCACAGCTGTCTTACTTAAGATCAAAATATATAATCCTATGAAGAACATAAAATATATACTCCTTTTATTTACTTTAATGCTGCTTGCCTCCTGCGAGGAAGTTGTAGATGTAAATTTAGATACCGCTCCTCCGCGGCTGGTTGTAGAAGCATCTATCGACTGGACAAGAAATACAAGTGGCAACCAGCAAACAGTAAAACTTACTAAAACAAGGGGATATTATGATACTGTAATACCTGTTGTAGCAGGCGCTACCGTTTTTATAACCAACAGTACAGGTGATGTTTTTAATTTTACCGAAGATCCCGGTACCGGAAACTATAACTGCACAAATTTTGTAGCTGTTTTAAACGAAGTGTATGTACTAACCGTTATTACCGATGGCCAAACGTATACCGCCACCGAAAAAATGCATGCTGCCCCTGTAATAACACGTACAGCACAAATTAATGAAGGTGGCTTTTTGGGCGAAGATATAGAAGTTCGCTACTATTATAATGATTTTCCCGATGAGGACAATTATTACCTTTCCCGTTTTGATGCCCGTGTAATTCCTTTTCCTGAATACGACCTCTCTGACGATGAATTTTTTCAGGGCAACGAAATGTTTGAATGGTTCTCTGACGAAGACCTCGTTCCGGGAGATGTTGTAAACGTAAAATTATACGGAATATCTGAACGGTACTATGAGTATATGAACATACTACTTGAAACAGCCGGCGGCGGCGGGCCATTTTCGGCAGTGCCTGTGGCGGCAAGAGGCAACCTCATAAACCAGGGTAACGAGGCTAATTATGCACTGGGTTACTTTAGGCTATGCGAGGTTTCAGCCGTTGACATAACCGTTCAATAACCAAACTATTAAAATATAAATCCGGTACAGTAATTTTATACTGTACCGGATTTTTTTATGGCTTTACTAAAGTAAAAGATACTGTAATTATTTTTTAAGTATTAGCAATGAAGGTGTATTGTTTAGCCACGTACTGCGCGACTCTACAAGTTTTTTCCAGCTGTCTACACTTATTATTAACAGGTCCTGGCTTTGCAGGAATTCTTTTTCCAGTTTCTTTTCGTTTAGCAGTTGTATATGGTTAGGTACTGTATGCTCTATACTGCGTATAGCTTCTTTTATTTGAGGGTTCTTTTTTATAGAACCATCTGCATCAAGTACGGTAACCTGCGATCCTGAATTACTGATAAGCTTTTGCGCAAAATCTATTAGAAAGGCATCGCTATCATCAAAAACGGTTACAAAAACACGATCGGTACCTTTAAAATCTTTATCAACCAGTATACCTACCGGTGGTGTAGTTTTAGAAAGTATGTGCTGCGTCCTGTCGTCAAAAGGTGAATTTTCAAATAATTTTTCTTTACCCGTAAAGGTATTGAGCAGGCTTTCCGGATTGATGATACGTGTGGTAAAGCCAAGTATCTTACCTAATAATGTCCCTTCAAAAATAGACTGCCCTATATCTATAAGTACTAAATCAAATTCACCTTTATTGGCAACAGTGGCTATGTCGCTGTCTACATCGGTACTTGCTTTAAACAGTGTAGTTACATTTTGACCCAGATGCTCAGCTTCTGCCAAAATAGGCCTGAAACTCTCGTTTTCATACTCCTGTAAATTGAAAGTATGTATCTCGCTACTTGGTGAAATGTGCATGGCCGTAACCATAGCATTATTTTTTAGCTTGCTAACAAAGGCATTGGCAAGGCGAAGCAGTGTTTTACCACCCTCGGGGCTATCAAACGATACCAATATTTTAAACTGGCTTGCCTGTCTAATTTCTGCCGGAATGTAGTTCTTTTTACGGTTATAAATATAGCCTATAAGATCGAGCGCAGGACCCGTCATAAATGTAGTGGCAAGCGCCATAATAACCATCATAGAAAATACCTCGGTAGAAAGCACTCCAAGCTCCAGGCCTATATTAAGAACAATAAGTTCCATTAGCCCGCGGGTGTTCATTAATGCGCCTATAGTAAGGCTGTCACGCCAGTTTTGGCCTACAAAACGTGCTGTAATGGCACTCCCAAAAAATTTACCTACAACTGCTACTAAAATAATCAGGCCACATATTTTCCACATATAAGGATCGTCAAGCAAGCCAATGTTGGTCTTTAAACCTGTAAATACAAAGAACAGCGGCAATAGCATAACCTGAGATACGTCTTCTACCTTTTCGATAAATATGCTCCTGAATTTCATGTTCTCAGGCATAATAGCACCTGCCATAAACGCTCCAAACAATGCATGGATGCCTATTATCTCTGTAGTATATGCCGATATTAACAGCGTTAAAAAGAATATGGCAACAACAGGTTTTGTAATGGTTTCTTTTTGGCTAAACAGGTCGCCAATACGTTTAAGGAAGGGTTTAACCACCCAAAGCATAAGGAACACATAAGCTATAGATAACCCTATAATATATAACGAACTAACAAACGAACCTGCTTTTACAATGGCGATTACTGCCGCCAGTATACACCATGCGGTAACATCATCGGCAGCGGCACAGGTAATAACCAGTGCGCCTATACGGGTGCGGTGCAGCCCTCGTTCCTGAACGATACGTGCCAACACCGGGAAAGCTGTAATACTCATGGCAATACCCATAAACAACCCGAAAGACGAAAACGCTACCCCTGCAGGTGCAAACTGCTCATAGATATAATAAGCTAAGCCTAACCCTAATGTAAAAGGTATTATAATACTGGCATGGCTAATAATAACGGCGTCTTTAGCCTTGTTTTTAAGTACGGTAAGATCGAGCTCCATGCCTACCACATACATAAAAAGTATAAGCCCTATCTGGCTTAAAAATTGCAGGTTACCCAATGATTCTTTTGGGAACAGGAGCCCGGAATATTCGGGAAAATAAAGCCCCACTAACGATGGGCCTAATACAATACCCGCTATCATTTCGCCAATTACAGATGGCTGCCCCATTTTTTTGCATATCCACCCAAATACACGGGCTACAAATATGATGGTAATGATTTGCACTAATAACAGCGCAAGCGGATGAGTAAGGTTTTTAAACAGTGAATCGGTAAAATCCTGCCACTGGCCATGGCCCGATGTTTTATCTATAATATCACGACCGGTTTCAAGGGTTTTTCCATTTTTAAGGGCAAGGTATATAAGTACCGAAAAAACACCCAGTACAACAACATAAAATATGCTGTTCCTAAATTTCTTCATGATTTTGGCTTTTAAAATATGCCGCAATATTAAAGATAAAAACAGTGGTAATAACGTTTGAATACAGGCATATAAGGCCTTTTGCAGTAAAGAGGAACAATTATGTAATGAAAGCTTTAACTAAACCTTAACTTTTTTCACAAAATCGGTACGGTAAATTTCACTTAGTGGAAAAGTGTAATGTGTGCCGTCCGGCAGCTGTATATCGGCAGTGACAATATCGTGGGCATAAAACTGTACATGCTTAAGGGCTATAATAGTTGTTTTATTAATACGGCAAAACTCATTTTGGGGCAGCATTTCCAGCAGCTTTTCAAATGAGGCATTTTTAGCCGTTATTTTTGCACCGTCGTTAAGGATAAGTATTTTATCCCTGCTGTCTATCTTAGAGGTCATCATACAAAAAATCTTATCGTGCGCAATACGAGCCTTGCCCCTATCGGTATTAAGCTGTATTTGTTTGGGTTCTTTTACAACAGGTTTTGCTATCCTCCCTGCTACTTTAAGTACCGCCTGGTGTAGCCTTTCCTGTTTAACCGGCTTAACAACATAGTCTACCGCATCCCTGTCGAAAGCATCTACGGCAAAGTTTTTATAAGCCGTGGTAAATATTATTGCCTTGCCTTTTAGCGCATCGGCAACCTGCAGGCCATTCATGCCCGGCATTTCTATATCGGTTATAAGCAGGTCGTATTCCAGTTTAGATTCCTCCTGCAACAATATGCGCGGGTCGTTAAAAGCCTTAACCACTTCCAGTTCGGGCATTTGCTCACACAGCATTTTTAGCATGGTTAGCCCCGGCAGCTCGTCATCAAGAAGTAAACATCTGATTTTTGTGTTCAAGCAGGTTTATTTTTAGTTGTGCAACATATATATCTTCTTCCACATAACGATCCAGTTTAAAGCACGACTTGTAAATTATTTTAAGCCGCTGCTCCAGCGTTGCCGTACCTATACCGCTATGCTCTTTTAAAAAGGCCGATTTTGGCGACACTTTGTTAGATACTGTAAGCGAAAAAGCATTATCCTTAAACTCTATTATTATAGAGATAAAAGCATCCGGGCTTTGCAAGTCGGCATGCTTAAATGCGTTTTCTATAAGGTCAATCGAAATGAGCGGTGCCAGTATTTTTTGTTCGTACAGCGGATCCATCTCATCGAGTTTCTTCTTCACACTTAAAGAAAATAGCGGACTTATCTTTATTTTATTGATCTCTATAAGGTTAAGTGCAAACTCTATCTCTTCTTTAGGGCTTACAAAACGATTCTGGCTTTCGTAAAGAATATAGTCTAATACATTAGAAAGCTTATCCATAGCAAAATACGTTTGATATGCATGCGACTGTATAGAGTTAAGGATATTTTTAAAAAGGTGTGGGTTAAGCCTGCTCTCCAGCGTTTGCAGCTTTAGTGTACTGGTGGTATTTTCAAGCTCTAAAAAACGGGTTTGCAGTTCTTTCTTATCCTTTTCTGTTTTTAGCGTCCTGAATATAAGCCATGCCAGTACCAGTACTAAAAGCACAACGATACAAATAAGTAACTGAATATTTAAAGGTAAATTCAAACTGTTTATTTTTTTACGGGTTTCCCTGCTTCGTTCCACGCATCCATTCCGCCATCAAGCTCTACAATATGCACAAACCCTTTTGTTTTCATGGTTTCTACAGCCTCGGCGCTGCGCCCGCCGGCCTTGCAATATACATAAACGGTTTTGCTTTTATCGAGAGTGTCCAGGCGTTTAGTAAAGTCCTGGTCATAAACGTGCAGGTTTACCGCACCGTTAATATGGCCGCTTTTGTATTCTTTTGGTGTACGCACATCAATAACCTGCCCTTTATGTACTGTCATTTCTTTCTCGAAGGCAGCAGGCGGTATAAGCTCTACACCTTTTTTTTGCTGGCCGTTACAAGATGATACAGTAAATGTAATTAGTATGAGGTACAATAATTTTTTCATTTCTTATTTTTTAATCGTAAACGTTTCGGCAATAACCGCAATTTGCTTATCGGTTAGTTTAGACGCCTTTTTAAGCTTCGTTTTAAATTCGGCTACTTCTTCAACAGATGAAGGGCAGCCAAGGTTTTCGTCTTTGGCATTAAAAGAATCAGTAAGTACAGTTCCTTTAGCATCTAATACTACCCAAAACGGCAGCCCTGCTTTTGCACCTTTGTACTTTTCTAAAAGTGCCTCGGCACCCGGATTTTCGAGGGCTTTATTTTTTGGCGATTCCTGAACGGTTAAGCGCAACGTTACAAAATTATCATCGAACATTTTTTTGCATGCATCGCTCTCCATATTCTTTTCCATCTTTTTACACCACCCACACCAGGAAGCATGAAACATTACAAACACATTTTTATGTTCTTTTTTTGCCTGAGCAGTAGCTTGTTGTAACAATACCGTTGCATGCTCCTGTGCTATTGCCTGCACAAGAGGCAGGGCAAATAAGAATGCTATAAATAGTATTTTTATTTTCATAGGGAATAAGTTTGTGTTGGTTTTAATGATACGAAGTTACTAAAAATGCCTGTGAAATTTGAGGTGCCACAAATAGAAAAGCTTTATTAATAAATTATAAAAATTTTGCAATAAATAATAACACAAAAATTTGTAAAAATTTATATTATTGCACCTACTAATAAATTGAGAGCCTTATATGAAAATGCACAGGGATATCCTTGTTATTGAGGATGATGAAGACGACAGGGACATTTTACAGGAAATATTTCGCGACCTTGGCTATAAAAATAACCTTGTTTTTTTTGGCGACAGTACCGAAGCGCTGGACTATATCCGTAAACCGGAGATTGAGCCTTTCATTATTATAAGTGATATTAACATGCCTAAACTGGGCGGTTTCGACCTTCGTAATATAATATTGCAGGAAGAACTTTTAAGTGATAAAGATATTCCGTACATATTTATATCTAACGCGCAGGATGAATACAGCATTAAGCAGGCCAATAAACTGAGTATACAGGGCTACATTCATAAAGGTACCGATTACAACAAATACAAAGAAAAAATTCGCAACCTAGTAGATTACTGGAAAGAGAATATTAATACGTTCTCGTCTAAGAATGGATAAAATTGTAGAGCCGAAAGGCTCTTTTTTGTTCCTGATGGTTTGGTTTTTTACCACAAAGCTACGCAGAGAAATCGCAAAGTTTCACAAAGAAAAAGAATGAAGCTAAACTATTAAAATAAAAAAAGCCCTTTCGGGCTTTTAAAAATTATGCAGGTTCTACAACGGGGCCTGCCCATTGCATGATACCGCCTTCAAGGTTATAGGCATTTTCAAAACCAAGCTGGCCCATAATACTGCAGGCATTGCCACTACGGGCTCCGCTACGGCAATATACATAATAGGTTTTGGTCTTATCAAGCTGCTCTACATCATCTATAAAGCCCTGGCCTTTGTAATAATCTATATGTATGGCTCCGGGAATAATACCCTGGCTCCACTCTTCCGGTGTGCGAACATCAAGTATTACAGCATTGCTGTCTTCCTGTGCCTGCTCCCACCATTGTTGCTGGTCTAAATTCATTAGTTATATTTTTCGCAAAGGTATTATGCTTTTATAGAACAGCCAATAGCTTTGGTTTCTTTTACTGTAACATCTTTTCCTTTTAGTAAAGCATCAAGGGCATTCTCTGCATATTTTTGTTTTACGGCAGCAGCATCTTCATAATTATCGTCTATGGCACCAATGTATTTAACCACATTGCCTTTAGCCGTTTTTTGAAGTATATAAACATGCGGCGTTTTAGTAGCGCCATATTGCGGGAATATCTTCTGGCCTTCGTCTAACAGGTATGGGAACGCAAATTTTTTCTCCTTAGCCCTTTCCTGCATTTTAGCAAAACTGTCTTCTTTTTGCTTTTCGGGGTTGTTAGGGTTTATGGCAACCACAGGGTAACCCAGCGCCTTATACTTTTTGTCGAGAGCCATGATCCTGTCTTCATACGCCTGAGCATACGGGCAATGGTTGCAGGTAAATACCACAATGTACCCCTTAGCACCTTTAATATCTTTAAGCGATACCATTTTGCCATCTACATTTTTAAGGCTGAAATCGGTAGCTACATCACCCACTTTATACCCTGCAACAGATGTATCTGCCTTAAAAGCGGCCAGTGCCCCCATTACTAAGAACATTGCTAAAAACTGTATTTTCTTCATTGTTATATTTATTTAAAATTACTGATCTCTTTTTCAAGCTCGTCGTATGTAAACGAGCGTTCGTAAAATTTACGCATTTCGCTGTTGTAAATTACTGTGGCCGGTATGGCACCGCTCCATGTGCTGTCTACCTTTGGTATCCAGGCGTCGGCATCGGGGTCGCGCAATAATACTACCTGGCTTTTAATTTGTTTTTCCTTTATAAACGGCAGCAGTTTAGGCTCTATCATCTTAGCCATATCAAGGCTAACCAGTATTACTTTAATCTTGTTCTTTTTATAATTGGTATTTATTTTTTCAAAATTTGGCAGTTCGGCTACGCAGGGTACACACCATGTAGCCCAGAAGTTAACCACGTAAGTAGTATCATTTTTTTGCCTGAGGTAATATTCCAGGCCGGCATAATCATATGCCGGGACAGATACCGTATCGTTACTATATACTTTTAATGGTTTGGGTGGTTTTGGTACAGCAATAGTATCCTCCACTATTTCAGGCACAGTTTCCGGTTCTTTAGGAGCGTCATTACTTACCTCCTTTTTACAGGAAAATAAAAGTGTAATAATGAAAAGCACCACGAATAATGATATTCTTTTTAAAATCATCTGTATAACAAATTTTAATCTCCATAAAATTACCGCAAAATAAAAGGCTATATTTTGTTTAACAAAAATTTAACAAAATATAGTATTGCATCATTCATAAATCGACTTACATTTGTATATACAAATATTGTAGATACAAATTTTACATAAGTAACTATAACAGGTGTAACTATGAAGATTGAAGATGTTATAAAATCCGGACAAATGACCCTTTCTAAAAAAGTAGTCATGAATGTTATGTATACCCACAATGTTGTAGCCGAAAGTGTAAATGAAGTTATGAGAACCTATGACCTTTCGCCCGAGCAGTTTAACGTGCTGCGCATATTAAGGGGGCAAAAAGGCAAACCGGCTAATATGTGTGTTATACAGGAACGTATGATTGCTAAGACAAGTAACACTACCCGCCTTGTAGATAAATTATTGCTTAAAGGATTGGTTAGTCGTAAAGTGTGCGATAATAACCGCCGGAAAATGGAGATTGCCATTACAGAAAGGGGCCTTGACCTTCTTACAGACCTTGACCCGGCTGTAGAGGAAAATGAAATGAAATTTGCCAACAACCTTAGCTCCGAAGAACTAGGACAATTAAACTACCTGCTTGAAAAATACAGGACATTATAATAAATAACCCCATTATGACCCACTACTTAGAAAGTTTAAACTGGCGCTATGCCGTTAAAAAATATGATACTGATAAAAAAGTATCTCACGGAAATTTAGAACTGCTTAAAGAAGCTGTACGCCTTAGCGTATCATCTGTAGGGCTGCAGCCTTATAAAGTTATAATTGTAGAAACACAGGCAGTTAAAGAACAGCTTGCAGAAGCTGCCGGTGGCAACAACAAAAATATTTTTGCCGATGCATCGCACTTGTTTATCTTTGCTAATGAACTGGATGTAAACAACAGCCACGTAGAACTTTATATAGATAACATTAGTATACAACGCGGTGTGGCTAAAGAAGCGGTAAGTGGTTTTAGCGACTATATTAAAGGTTACCTTGGCGGCCTTACTACAGAACAGAAAAACATCTGGACTGCCAAACAGGCTTACATTGCCCTTTCTACCCTTATTAATACTGCCGCTCTTTTAAAAATAGATGCTACCCCTATGGAAGGTTTTGACGCTGCGAAAATTAACGAAATACTGGGCCTTGACCAAAAAGGGCTTAGCGCTGCCGTTATAGCTGCTATAGGTTACCGCCATGAAGAAGACGCACAGCAGCATGCTAAAAAAGTGCGCAAGCCTAACGAACAATTATTTATTACCCTTTAATATATTTATCTAATTTAATTTTAAAAACAAAATGAAAAATTTCAAATCAATTGCAATTGCATTATTAGTAGCGGTTACAACACTTAGCGCTACAGCACAGGAGAAAAAAATCAACACTGCAAAAAGTAACATTGCATGGGTTGGTAAAAAAGTAACCGGCCAGCACAGTGGTACTGTAAGCTTTAAAGATGGTGCACTTACTTACAAAAGCAACAAACTTGTAGGTGGTACATTTACAATAGACATGAACTCTATTGCTGTTACTGATCTTAAAGCCGGCGAAGGAAAAGAAAAACTTGAAGGCCACCTTAAAGCAGAAGACTTTTTTGGTACAGATAAATTTGCAACATCTAAAATTGTTTTCACAGCTGTTAAACTAAAAGCTACTAACGTTTATACTGTTACTGCCGACCTTACTATAAAAGGTATTACTAAACCGGTAACTTTTGACCTTACAGTTGCTAAAAACACTGCTACAACTAAATTTAACATAGACAGGACTAAATACGATATTAAATACGGTTCTAAAAGCTTCTTTGAAGGTATTGGAGACAAAGCTATTTATGATGATTTTGAAGTTATTGTAAACCTACAGTTCTAATTTTTAGGGTTTAAATTTGAATTCTGTAAAGTCCGCCGGAAGCAATTTCGGCGGACTTTTTTTATGGCTGATAATTAGAATGGCTACCAGTTGTAATCTTAATCAAAAAACGCAGAGGCAGGAAAAGCAGATTCTCAAATAAATGCTTTTAAATCAAATACAGGAAACATAACGCCATACCATTATCTGCAATTTATACGGCATCTTTTATTAGCACAACTCGTTCCCTGTTAACTTCCTGCAGAGCCAGGGTATTGTTTATATCAAGTAAAACATCATCTATAAAGGATTGATTTGCCTGTTATAAACAATATAGAACACGAGTATACTTTTTATCGTCAGGTTTAGCAAAAACCACACTCTTACAAGTAAGATAGCCATAAAAAAAGCTCCCCGCATTACGGAGAGCTTTTACTATAAAGTATAAACAACACTAAGCTTTTTGTTTCGCTTTCATTGCTTTGTATTCTGTAGTTCTTTCAAGAGCCTGGTACAGGCCGGCAAGCACCGATATTATATATTGGTCATCTGCCTTAAGCTTGTGGGCTTTTTCAAAATAAGGAAGTGCAGTAGTATACAATCCGTCTTTTTTCTTTTTAAGCACTTCATAACGGGCGTTATCTTTTGCAGATGTACCCAGTTTATTCATCTCGTCCACAATCTGTTTTTCGCCGTTAAGCTGTAAAGCACCTATGCCCACTAATGCATCTATATAGTCAGGGTTAATAGCAAGTGCCTTTTTATAGTAAGACTCTGCACCGGCAGGATCTGCCTCTGTAGATACCACACCAAGGTTATAAAACAAGACGGCATCATTAGGGTTTTTAGCAGCAGCTTCTGTAATAAGCTCTTTATACTTAGCCATATCCTTCGTTTTAAGATACAGTTCTGCTTCAGCAATTATAAGGCTGCCATCATCAGGATTCGCTTTTCTTGCATTGGCCATAGCCTGTTTAGCTTTTTCTACTTCACCTTTCTGAGAATAGATAAGTGCAATATTTTTAACGATATCACCTCTTAAAGATGGCGTTTGCTCAACTTTAGGGTCTGAATATAATCCGTTTTTTACAGATATATCCATAGTAGCCTTGTTAGGGAAAGTTTCCACCTGGCCTGAAGCCTTACTTTTAGCCGAATAGATGGTAGTAACGCCTGTAAAGCCAAGTTTGTCTAATTCAAGGTAACTTTTAAGGGCAGCATCATATTCCTGTCCATTAACCGACATAGCGGCAGAATTATAAAGCATTGAAGCATCTTTCGTATCAAGCTTGTAAGCAAGTTCATAAAGTTGTCCTGCTTCTTTATAATTTTTAGCTGTAACCACAGTACCGGCAACGTTAAGCAGCTGGTCTTTAACTACCGGGAAAATTTGCTCCTGTATCTCTTTAGTATGGTTTTGCTTACCTGCTTTTTCCAGTTCTATAACTTTATTATAGTCTTCTATAGCAACAGGCAATACTGTTAGTGCAGCATTAGGATTTTTCTTAGCTTCACCAATGGCGTACTGTGCTTTATAAAAATAAAAATCAGCTTTTTGCTCGTTAGTAGCATTGGCTACAAGAGGCTCGGCTTTATCCAGCAGGGTTTTAAACTCAGGTGTGTACGTTTGTGTAGCGGCGCCTTTATCGTTTAATTTTTTAAGAGCTTTAAGTTCATCTTTTTGTGCAAATGCGCTAAGTGATAACAATAGCGAAGCTGCCAATACATAAGTAACTTTCATTAGTTAAAATCTTTAGTTATTCTTCCGTTTGTTCGTTGTCGTCTTCAGTAAAATCAGCCGGGTCTATATCAAGGTCTTCAACTTCTGTGCCTTCAGGAAGAATGATCCCGTCTACACCGTTTTCTGCACCTTCACCATCAAGAGCTTCTATTACAGCCTCATCTACAGCATCTTCCTCACGCATTACCTTAGTAACAGCAGCAATAGAATCATTACCCTTAATGTTTATAAGGCGAACCCCCTGTGTGGCACGGCCCATAACCCTAAGGTCGCTAACCGCCATACGTATGGTAAGGCCCGATTTATTAATGATCATTAAGTCGTCGCTGTCATTCACACTGTTTATAGACACCAGGCTACCGGTTTTCTCTGTAATGCTAAGGGTTTTAACACCTTTACCACCACGGTTGGTAATCCTGTAATCGTCAAGGCTTGATCGTTTACCATATCCTTTTTCCGATACTACAAGTATTTCACTGTTCATATCGTTTACAGATACCATACCTATTACCTCATCGTTCTCATCCTGAAGCGTTATACCGCGAACGCCACTTGCGCTACGGCCCATCGGGCGGGTCTTGCCTTCTTCAAATCGCACCAGCTTGCCCGATTTAACCGCTATCAATACCTGGCTCTCGCCTGTGGTAAGTTTCGCTTCTAACAGTTCATCATCTTCACGAATGGTTATAGCGGCAATACCGTTTAGCCTTGGGCGCGAGTACTGCTCTAACAAGGTTTTTTTAACAATACCCTGCTTGGTAGCCATAATAACATAATGGCTGTTTATATACTCTTCGTTCTTTAAATCCTGTGTACAAATAAATGCCTTAACCTTATCGTCGTTCTCTATATTAATAAGGTTTTGTATAGCGCGGCCTTTGCTTGTTTTTGTCCCTTCCGGAATTTCGTAAACACGCATCCAGAAACATTTACCTTTTTGGGTAAAGAACAGCATGTAGTTATGGTTTGTAGCCACAAATAAATGCTCAAGGAAGTCCTGATCGCGGGTTGCCACACCTTTTTGGCCTACGCCTCCCCTGTTTTGCGATTTATATTCAGAAAGCGGCGTACGCTTAATGTACCCTGCATGCGAAATTGTGATTACCACATTTTCATCGGCAATAAGGTCTTCTATACTTACATCGCCACCGGAATATTCTATTTGCGAACGGCGCTCATCGCCATATTTATCCCTTATTTCTATAAGCTCTTCTTTAATAAGCTCCATTCTAAGGTTAACATCGGCTAATAACGCCCTTAATTCGGCAATTAATTTCATTATCTCTTCATACTCAGCACGCAGTTTATCCTGCTCCAGTCCTGTAAGCTGCCTTAATCGCATCTCTACAATGGCACGTGCCTGAATTTCAGACAGGTTAAAGCGCTCAATTAATTTACCGCGTGCTTCTTCACCATCTTTAGATGAACGTATAAGTGCAATTACCTCATCTATATTATCAGATGCTATAATTAAACCTTCTAATATGTGTGCACGCTCTTCGGCTTTTCTCAGGTCAAATTTTGTCCTTCGTATAACCACATCATGCCTGTGCTCCACAAAATAGTGAATCATGTCTTTCAGGTTCAGCATTTGCGGCCTTCCGGCAACAAGCGCAATATTATTTACACTGAAAGATGATTGCAGCTGTGTATACTTATATAAGGTGTTAAGCACCACATTAGGTACAGCATCGCGCTTAAGGATGTACACAATACGCATACCGTTCCTGTCGCTCTCATCACGAATGTTGGCAATACCCTCTAACTTCTTATCATTAACAAGGTCGGCCGTTTTCTTGATCATGTCGGCCTTATTTACCTGGAAAGGTATCTCGGTAACAATAATACATTCACGCCCGTCTACCTCTTCAAAGCTTGTTTTTGCACGAACCACAATACGGCCACGACCTGTTTTAAATGCTTCACGCACTCCCTCATACCCATATATTGTACCACCCGTAGGAAAATCGGGGGCTTTTACATGCTGCATAAGTTCGTCTATCTCTATATCACCGTTATCTATGTAAGCAAGTATCCCGTTTATAACCTCTGTAAGGTTATGCGGAGGCATATTAGTAGCCATACCTACAGCAATACCGCTTGCCCCGTTTATAAGCAGGTTAGGCACCCTTGTGGGCATAACCGTAGGCTCATGTAACGTATCGTCAAAGTTTAATTGAAAATCAACAGTTTCTTTGTCAAGGTCGCTCATTATCTCTTCAGATATCTTTCGCATCCTTGCCTCTGTGTATCGCATAGCTGCGGGGCTGTCGCCATCTACCGACCCAAAGTTACCCTGCCCGTCTACAAGCATGTACCTAAGGCTCCATTCCTGAGCCATACGTACCATAGCGTCATAAACAGAGGTATCGCCGTGCGGGTGGTATTTACCCAGTACCTCACCCACGATCCTTGCCGATTTTTTATGGGCCCTGTTACTAAAAACGCCCAGCTCATACATTCCGTATAGTACCCTTCTATGCACGGGTTTCAAGCCATCCCTAACATCCGGAAGCGCCCTTGAAACAATAACCGACATTGAATAGTCAATGTAGGCCGACTTCATTTGGTCTTCTATATTAATTGGAATTAACTTTTCTCCTTCAGCCATAAGTAGTTATATTAAAAATTATAGTTATTTTATAGTTTTTACAAAAC
>Ga0247814_10000970_pt1 | contig 18597 bp, 16 predicted proteins | sample UWRJL179409R1_FD_179947 | JGI IMG/M metagenome (GOLD analysis project Ga0247814, IMG submission 179947) | Plant litter microbial communities from Arlington Agricultural Research Station in Wisconsin, United States - UWRJ-L179-409R-1 | ecosystem: Environmental > Terrestrial > Plant litter >...
CAGCACAAAGCTGATCTGCACGTCGGCGGCGGTGAACTGGTCGCCGGCGAACCAGGCCGACTTGCCCAGTTCTGCCTCGAGGAACGCCAGGTTGTTGTCGATGTTCGGCATGATGAACATCTTCTTCACTTTGGCCGCAATGCCCCTGGCGATCGGCTTCACAAAAAACGGCATGGGCTCGGTTTCGAGGCGGTCGAACACGAGCTTCATCAGGAGCGGCGGCATGGCCGTGCCTTCGGCGTAATGCAGGATGTGGTTGTAACGCAGCTTGTCCGGCGTGCCGGCGGTCGGCACCAGCTGGCCAGGTCCGGCGCCCCGGTGGCCATAGCGCTCGACCAGGTACTCGACGATGGCGCCCGATTCGGCCACCACGTTGTCCGTGTCGGAAATGACGGGCGACTTGCCCAGCGGGTGCACGGCCTTGAGTTCCGGCGGCGCCAGCATGGTTTTGGGGTCGCGCTGGTACTTCTTGATCTCGTATTCCAGCCCCAGTTCTTCGAGCAGCCAGAGGATGCGCTGCGAGCGCGAGTTGTTCAGGTGGTGGACGACGATCATGGCGGGAATCCGGAGTAGGAAGAAACCGTAGCTTAGCAGTGATTGCATGGCGCAGGCCGCTTCGGTAGTATCGGTTGCAACTGAACTGTTGGTAAAGGCAGGCGATGACGATCCGGATCGGTATTTCAGGCTGGCGCTACCCGCCCTGGCGCGGCAGCTTTTATCCGCAAGGCCTGCGCCAGGACGACGAGCTGGCGTTTGCGTCGACCCAGCTGTCGACCATTGAAATCAACGGTTCCTTCTATTCGCTGCAGCATCCCGAAAGCTACGCCGCCTGGTATGCGGCCACGCCCAGGGGCTTCGTCTTCACCAACAAACAACCGGGAGACCTGCGCTTGCAAGCGCAGGTCGCTGCGCAGGCTCGCCGCATGCGGCTCGAAACCCCTGCTACGCTATCACCCATACCCTGCGCCTGCGTGACGCCGGCAAACCGCTGGCCAATGTGCTGGCCTCGGGCGTGTTCGCGCTGCGTGAAAAGCTGGGGCCGTTCCTGTGGCAGCTGCCGCCCAATTTCAAGTTCGATGCCGAGCGCCTGGAAGGCTTTCTGAGCCAACTGCCGCACGATACCGAAGCGGCCCTGGCGCTCGCGCGCGGGCATGAGGACCGGATGGATGACCGTGCGCTATTGAAAATCGACCGCAAGCGCAGGCTGCGCCACGCCATCGAAGTGCGTCACGAGAGCTTCATGGATCCTGCCTTCATTGCCCTGCTCAGGAAATACAGAGTAGCGCTGGTGGTGGCCGATACCGCCGGCAAATGGCCGTACATGGAAGACATCACGGCCGACTTCATGTACCTGCGCCTGCATGGGGACGCCGAGCTGTATGCGAGTGGTTATACCGAGGAGGCGCTGCAGACATGGGCGAACAAAATTCGCGCGTGGACGACGGGGAAGCAGCCGGCAGATGCCGAACTGGTGTCGTCAACGGCGCCACCGAAGCGGGTCAGGCGCGACCTGTACTGCTTCTTCGACAACGACATCAAGGTGCGGGCGCCGTATGACGCGCAGCGCTTGATGGCGATCCTGGGCGTAAATGAAAGGGGGTGCCTCAAGAGCGCGAATGGATCTTGATGACGCGCTGGCCTTTGACCGGCGCGTCGTCGTCCAGGTTCAGTGGCGGCGCCGCGCAGCCGCCAGCGCCGCTGCCGCAACTGCCGCACCCGCTGCCGCAGCTCGCTTCGGTGTTGAAGAAAGCTGCCAGGCGCGCTTGCGGCAAGCCGCGCTGGGCGAGAAAAAAAACGATGTGCTCGCGCCAGCTTTTCGGCAGGTATTTGGCGGCCGCGTACAAGGCGGCGACTGCCACGATCAGTGCAACCATCAGGTTTTGCATATCAGCCTCCGGGTTAGCCACCGAGCGTCGCCAAGGCGACGCGGTAGGTGATGAACGATGCCACATACGCCAGCGCGAACATGTAGCCGGCCATGATCAGCGGGTAGCGCATGGTGCCCGTTTCACGCTTGACGACCGACAGCGTCGACAGGCACTGCGGCGCGAACACGTACCAGGCCAGCAGCGACAGGGCTGTGGCCATCGACCACGATTTGGCGATCAGGGGCGTGAGCGACTCGGCCACGTCGGCGCCGCTGGCCGACAAGGCGTACACGGTCCCGAGCGCGCCGACGGCGACTTCACGGGCAGCCATGCCCGGCACCAGCGCGATGCAGATCTGCCAGCCGAAACCGATCGGCTCGAAAATGACGGCCAGGGCGCGCCCGATCATGCCGGCCACGCTGTAATAGATCGGCGGCTGCGTCGCGCCTTCCGGTGCGCCGGGAAAGCTGGACAGGAACCAGATCAGGATCATCAGCACGAGGATGGTGGTGCCGACGCGCGTCATGAAGATGCGCACGCGTTCCCACAAGCCCAACGCGAGATTGCGCAGGTGCGGCCAGTGATAGCTGGGCAGTTCCAGCATCAGCGGCTGCTGTCCGTGCGAGCCCATGAAGCGCTGGAACACCCACGCCACCGCCATGGCCGACAGGATGCCGGCCGCGTACAGGATGAACAGCACCAGGCCCTGCAAATTGAAGATGCCGACCTCTTGCTCGGGAATGAACGCGGCGATGATCAGGGCGTACACGGGCAGGCGCGCCGAACACGTCATCAACGGCGCGATCATGATCGTGATCAGGCGGTCGCGCGGGTTCTGGATGGTCCGCGCCGCCATCACGCCGGGAATGGCGCAGGCAAAGCTCGACAGCAGCGGGATGAATGCGCGGCCGGACAAGCCCACGCGCCCCATCAGGCGGTCCAGCAGGAAGGCGGCGCGCGGCAGGTAGCCGCAGTCTTCCAGCACCAGGATGAAGAAAAATAAAATCAGAATTTGCGGCAGGAACACCAGCACGCTGCCGACGCCGCCCATGATGCCTTCCACCAGCAGGCTGCGCAGCGGTCCATCGGACAGGGCCGAGCCGATCCAGCTGCCGAGCGATTCGACGCCGGTCTTGATCATGTCCATCGGTTCGGCGGCCCAGCTGAACACGGCCTGGAAAATCAGGAACATGACCGCGGCCAGGATGATCGGACCGGCGACGGGGTGCAGCACCACGTGGTCGATCTTTTCGGTCAGGTTGCCGGTATCCGATTCGTGGCTGGTGCACACGTCGAGGATGCGGCGCACTTCGCGCTGGGTCTCTTCGACCGACACGGCGTCGATGACGGACAGCGGAAACGGGGTGGTGACTTCGCCGAGCGGCATCTGGTCGAGCACGCGCAGCAGTTCTTTTTCTCCGCCGTTTTGCACAGCGATGGTTTCCACCACCGGCATGCCCAGTTCCTGGGCCATGCGCACGGTATCGATGACGATGCCGCGCTTTTTGGCGACGTCGACCATGTTCAGTGCCAGGATCATCGGCAGGCCGAGGCGCTGGATTTCCAGCACCAGGCGCAGGTTCAGGCGCAGGTTGACGGCGCTGACGACGCAGATGACGGCGTTCGGCGGCGTCTCACCGGCGCGCAGGCCGGCAATCACGTCGCGGGTAATGGCTTCGTCCGGCGTATGGGCCGTCAGGCTGTAGGCGCCCGGCAAATCGAGGACGCGGAAGGCTTGCCCGCTGGGGGACGTGAACGTGCCCTCCTTGCGCTCGATGGTCACACCGGCGTAGTTGGCCACTTTCTGGCGCGAGCCGGTGAGGCGATTGAATAAAGCTGTCTTGCCGCAGTTCGGGTTTCCCAGAAGCGCCACCAGCGGCGTTACCGCCGCTTGTACATTTTCTACTGCACCCATGTTATTCCGGTTTGATGGAGACAAGCGCCGCTTCGAAGCGGCGCAGTGCAAAGGTGGACTGGCCAACTTTGACGGCGATTGGTTCACCGCCCGGCACGCCGCGCTTGAGCACGCGAATGCGTTCGCCCGGGACGAAGCCGAGTTCCATCAGGCGGCGCGCAACATCGGCGCCCTGCCCGTTTGGCGCAGCAGGCGCCAGGTGGATGACGGTGGCAGCTTTCCCGGCAGGCAGCGTGTCGAGCGTAGTAAGAGTAGGAGCGAGAGTCATATGGCCTTCTTGGGCAGCGGGTCGGTAGCAGCAAAGCACTGCTGGACACGGATGACCATATCATAAACCTAAATGCGAATTATTTCTATTTGCGATTTGGTAAGCCTGGCTTAAGCCGGCAATGTTGACCCGGACTCACTTGCGTAAACCGCTTGCAAACACTTTACAGTGGAGGCACAATACGAAACGTAATGAGAATGATTCTCATTATAGTGACTAAAGATAAAGCAACCGAGTGCCAAGGAACAACGATGATCGTCTGCGTCTGCAACAACATCTCCGACCGCGAAATCCGCCAGGCTGTCGAGCTCGGCATTTCATCCATGGCGGAACTGCATGAACAACTGGGCGTCGGCACCTGCTGCGGCAAGTGCGTCAGCTACGCCCGTGAGGTACTCGACGAACACCTGACCACCATCCACGCGACCGAACTGCGCTTTCAACGCCAGGCTGCGTAAGCGCCTTCTGCATTACCCACGCGGTGCAATCGCTTGCGCCGCGCTGCATATCAATATTTCAACGTCACCAGGGCCGGCACGATCCCGTCGCCCACGGGAATCGCCGCATCCTTGAACGACGGCGGGCCGAACCGCGACGCGGCGCCATTCGAAAAACCGTACCCTTCCTTCGGCATCCCGACAAAGTTCGTGTCGAGCTTCTTGTTGCTGTTTTCATCATGGTAAGCCAGCACCGCCCACGTCCCGGCCGGTACATTCGGCACGTCGACCATGACAAAACCGGCGCGGGCCGGGACGGTCGCCGTCAGCGTGCAATCCTTGCGGTAATTCGCTTCGTCGCAGACGGCCACCTGCACCACGCCCCTGGCGCTGGTGACGCCGTCGATTTTGACTTGCACCGTGGCAGCCGATGCGCTGGCGGAGAATGCCAGCAACGCGATGATGTGCAGTTTTTTCATGTAATTTTCCCCAATAAGTGAACCAGGCGGCCTGTGCGGCGCGCGTGCCATCTTACGATGCAAACGCAGGATCTGGAAATGTTGACCGGACGACACAATCCGCCATGGGATCGTGGATTACTCCCAAGGCCTGCCACCATTTTGTTATCATGGGTTTATCCCCACACAAAGAACAAGGCAAGTCATGAAAGGCGATCCGAATATCATTCGTTTGCTCAACGCACAGTTGACCAACGAGCTGACCGCAGTCAACCAGTACTTCCTGCACGCGCGCATGTACCAGCACTGGGGTTTTGCCAAGCTGGGCAAGAAGGAATACGAGGAGTCCATCGGTGAAATGAAACACGCCGACAAGCTGATCGACCGCATCCTGATGCTCGACGGTTTGCCGAACCTGCAGGCGCTGCACAAGCTGCTGATCGGTGAAGCCACCCAGGAAATGCTCGAATGCGACCTGAAACTGGAGCGCGCTGCCCAGCTGACCGTCAAGGAAGGCATTGCCGCGTCGGAAATCGCCGCGGACTACGTGTCGCGCGATTTGTTCCTGATGATTCTGGAAGACACCGAAGAGCATATCGACTGGCTGGAGACGCAGCTCGATATCATCAACAAGATCGGGATTCAGAACTACCTGCAGAGCCAGATGTAAACCCTCGCGCAGGCGGGGGTCGTTTCGCGCAATGCGCGGAATGACGAGCCCGGAACGGGCCCATAGCACCGGAGAGCGGAGATGACCTATGCTTTTGACGTGCTATAGATCCCCGCCTTCGCGAGGGCTCACCGCCACCGCATCATCCACTTGTCGTAAAACCCCATATCGCTCGGTATCGCCCCCGGAATCGCACAGATTGCCCCGGCGAATTCGTTCGCGCGCGCGAGGCTGACGGCGAGGGGCCAGCCGCGGATACGTCCGAGCAGGAAAATCGCCGAGAAGGCATCGCCCGCGCCGACCGTGTCGATGACGAATGGCGGCACTGGATTGTCGCGGTGGACGATCGGCGCGTCGTCATCGCGGCCGAAATACACCGAGCCGCGGTGGCCCAGCGTGACGATCAGCGCATCGAGCGAAAACATTTGCAGCAGCGCGCGGCACGAGGCCCGCACTTCGTCTGCCGACAGGGCCGGATCGGTGGGTTTGATCTGGAAATACCACTGGAACATCGCCTGCAATTCTTCTTCGTTGACCTTGACGATGTGCGCTGCCTGCAGAGAATGGAACACGCAGCGCTCGTCGACCTGGCTGGCGCGCAGGTTCAGGTCGAGGAAACGGGTGGCGTGCACCGATTCCAGTACGGCAAACAGTGCCGCACGCGACCGTTCGGCGCGCTGGGCCAGGGTGCCGAAATACACCAGGCCGGCGTCGACTCCAGCCAAGGCCGCCAGGGCCGTTGGTGCATCGATGAAATCGTACGCCTGGTTGGGGAGAATCGAAAAGCGGTGCCCGGCCGGCGTGCGCTCGACGATCACGCGGCCGGTCTCTTCCATCGCATCGGTTTGCAGGCCGGCGGACGACATGGCGAAACGCTCGAACTCGCCGCGCACGACGGCGCCGTTGCGGTCTTCGCCGATGCGCGTGAGCATCAGTTGCGGCGCCATGAAGGCAGCCAGGTGGCGTGCCACATTGAACGGGGCGCCGCCGACGACCTGCTCGGCGCCGAAGTCGTCGACCAGCGCTTCGCCAAAAACAATCGTCGTGCTCGCGCCGGGCTGGCTCATCACGCCTCGCGCGGGACGGTGTCCTTGAACGACGCGCGTTCGGACAGTTTATCGAACAGGCGCGCCAGGTTGGGGTAGTCGGTGCGCCAGTCGATCTCGGGAAAGCGGAACGCCAGCCAGCCCAGCGCGCCGCCGACGGCGACATCGGCCAGCGTGTAATGGATGCCCTTGCAAAACGGTTGCTCGCCCAGGTCGGCCGCCATGACGGCCAGGCCGGCATGCACCTTGCTCTGCTGGCGCGCAATCCAGGCGGCGCTTTGCTGCTCTTCGGGGCGCAGGGTTTTTTCCAGGCGCACCAGCACGGCGGCATCGAGCACGCCATCGGCCAGCGCTTCCCAGACTTTCACGGCGGCGCGGTCGCGGCTGTTCGGCGGCAACAACTTGCAGACCGGCGTGAGGGTGTCGAGATACTCGGCGATGACGCGCGAGTCGTACATGACGGCGCCGTCTTCCATGACCAGGCACGGTACCTGGCCCAGCGGATTGGCCTGGCCAACCTTGCTGTCGGCGCCCCAGACGTTATCGAGCTCGAACACGTAATCGAGCTTTTTTTCCGCCATCACAATCCGCACTTTGCGGACAAAGGGGCTCGTCAGGGAACCGATCAGTTTCATAGACACTCAGGTTGGGGCAATGCAGTCAGTATATCATCGGCCTTGCCGCGAAAGTCGGCTGGCGGCGCTTGCCGCCCGTGTAGTGAGCCGCGCAGCAACACATTGCGGGGGTGGTAAAATCGCGTCTTTTTACGGACGCCGCCATGACCGCCACCGCCCCCTCCTTTACCCTGTCGGCCCTGTCCCCACTGGACGGCCGCTATGCGTCCAAAACCGACAAGCTGCGCCCGATCCTGTCGGAAGCCGGCTTCATGCACCACCGCGTCAAAGTCGAAATTTCCTGGCTGCAAGCGTTGTCGGAAGCGGGCCTGCCTGAAATCAAGCCGTTTTCCAGCGCAGCGAACGCTCACCTCGAGCGCATGGCCAGCGAGTTTACCGAAGCGGATGCTGCCCGCATCAAGGAAATCGAAGCCGTCACCAACCACGACGTCAAAGCCGTGGAGTACTGGCTCAAGGAACAGGTCAAGGACGTGCCGGAACTGGTAGCTGCCAGCGAATTCATCCATTTCGGCTGCACGTCGGAAGACATCAACAACACCTCGCACGGCATGATGCTCAAGGCTGCGCGCGACACCGTGATGCTGCCGACGCTGCACGCCGTGATCGCCAAGCTGACCGAGATCGCCCATGCGAACGCCGACTTGCCGATGCTCTCGCGCACGCACGGCCAGACCGCCAGCCCGACCACGCTGGGCAAAGAGTTCGCCAACGTCGTGGCCCGCCTGCAGCGCGCCGCCGGGCGCATCGAAGCGGTCGAAATGCTGGCCAAGATGAATGGCGCCGTCGGCAATTACAACGCGCACCTGTCCGCCTACCCGGACGTCGACTGGCCGGCGTTTTCGAAAGCCGTTATCGAAGAGCGCCTGGGCCTGGTGTTCAATCCGTACACCATCCAGATCGAGCCGCACGATTACATGGCGGAATTGTTCGACGCGTTTGCCCGTGCCAACACGATTTTGCTCGACCTGAACCGCGACATCTGGACTTACGTGTCGCTGGGCTACTTCAAGCAGCGCCTGAAAGCCGGTGAAATCGGTTCCTCGACCATGCCGCACAAGGTCAACCCGATCGATTTTGAAAACTCCGAAGGCAACCTGGGCATGGCCAACGCCATCCTCAAGCACATGGCGGAAAAATTGCCGGTGTCGCGCATGCAGCGCGATCTGACCGATTCGACCGTGCTGCGCAACATCGGCGTCGGCTTCGGCTACACGCTGCTGGCGTATGACAGCTGCCTGCGCGGCCTGAACAAGCTGGAAGTGAACGCAGCGCGCCTGGCGGCAGATCTGGACGCCAACTGGGAAGTGCTGGCCGAGCCGGTGCAAACCGTGATGCGCCGTTATGGCATCGAAAATCCGTATGAGCAGTTGAAAGAACTGACGCGCGGCAAGGGCATTTCGAAGGACGCGCTGCGCGAATTCATCTTGACGCTGGCCATTCCGCAAGATGCCAAGGACCTGTTATTGGCCATGACGCCGGCGAACTATATCGGCCTGGCGGCGAAGCTGGCGGCGACGATTTAAGCGCCGTCGTTGCGAAGGCGGGTCGCTCCCGCTTTCGCACTCTCACCGGAGGCTTAACCACGGACGGATTTCATGCTACCGTCGCACTTGCACGTCTGTGTATTGACCATCACCAGAGAGCCTACAAAATGAACCTGAAAAAACTGACCCTTGCCCTGCTCACCGCTGCCAGTGCGTCGTCGGCCGTTGCCGCCCCGGTGACCTACAACATCGAACCGACCCACACCTATCCGAGTTTTGAAGCCGACCACATGGGCGGCCTGTCGATCTTGCGCGGGAAATTCCTGAAGACCAGCGGCACCATCACGCTCGACCGCGCCGCCAAAACGGGCTCGGTGGACATTACCGTCGATACATCCAGCCTCGATTTCGGCAATGCCAAGCTGAACGAACATGCCAAGGGCGCAGACATGTTCGACGTCGCCAAATTCCCGACCTCCACGTTCAAGTCGAAAAAAATCACCTTCAACGGCGACGTGCCCGCCACGGCCGAAGGCGACTTCACGCTGCACGGCGTGACCAAACCGTTGACGCTGACGATTAACCGTTTCAAGTGCATCGATCACCCACGCCTCAAGCGGGAAGTCTGCGGCGCCGATGTCACGGGTAACTTCAAACGCGACGATTTCGGCATCACCTACGGCATGCCGACGTTCTTTCCTGAAGTGAAACTGCTGATCGAAGTCGAAGCGATCAAGGCGGACTAAATCGTCGGGACGTAAAAAAGCCCCACTGCCGCGAGGCAGTGGGGCTTTTTATTTCAGGGCCGTCGATTAAACGTTACGATCAACCTTGTCCCATGCTGCGCGCGAGGCGGAGCGGGCTTGCTGCCACGTCAGGCGCGACTGGCCCTTGACGGTGTCCCACTCGTTGGCCAGGTGCGGCTCGGAAGCATCGTAAGCGCCTGGGTACTTGCTGGCGCCCGTGTAGCCCAGCTTGTAGGCTGGTGCGTAGTCGTCATAGGTGTAACCCGGGGTGTAGTACGACGACGTCGTGTAGGCATCGCGCCAGTACGCATCTTCTGCCTGTGGGTTCACCACGCGGGCAATGCCGTGGCCGGCTGCGCCGCCTGCCAGTGCACCGATGGCTGCGCCTGCTGCCATGCCGATCGGGCCGCCGACGGCGCCAACTGCCGCACCGGCAACTGCACCGCCGGATGCGCCGACGCCTTCAGCCAGGTTGTGCTCGCCGAGGCGATCCTGGCCTTGTGGGTTGGCTACTTCGCCAGCGCCACGGCCGGCAATGCCGCCCGCGATGCCACCGATGGCCGCGCCTGCCGCCATGCCGATCGGGCCGCCGACGGCGCCCACTGCTGCACCGGCGACTGCACCACCGGATGCGCCCACGCCCTTGGCCAGGTAATGCTCGCCCAGGTCGTCACCCGATTTCGGGTTCACGACTTCGGCTGCGCCCTTGCCTGCCAGGCCGCCGGCCACGCCGCCGATGGCAGCACCGGCAGCCATGCCGATCGGACCGCCGACAGCGCCGATGGCAGCGCCGCTCAGTGCGCCGGCAGTCGCGCCCAGGCCCGTGCCGATAACGTGCTGGCCATTGTTTTCAGTCAGCGAGCGCTCGATGTGCGCTGCGTCTTCTTCCGAACGTGGCGTCACGCCCATCAGGATGCCGCCGTTCTTCAGCGATTCTTCGTAATGTGCTGCGCGCTCTTCAGGAATACCGGCGCCGATCAGTGCACCGATCAAACCGCCCGTCAGGCCGCCGGCGCCAGCGCCAGCCAGCGCGGCAGCGATCGGACCGGCGATGACCAGGCCAACGCCTGGCAGGACGAGCGTGGTACCGACGGCAGCAATGCCGGCCAGCACCGCACCGATGGTGCCGCCGATGCCGGCGCCAACGCCTGCACCTTCAGCCGCTTTCGAGCCCAGCTCGGAATCGGTGTCGGCGAAGTGGGCCTTGCGGGTGTCGTCCGACATCATCAGGGTGACGTCATCCTTGCTGTAGCCACGGGTCGAGATGGCGTTGTAAGCGCGCTCTGCACTGTCGCGGTCATTGAACAAGCCGGTAACCATGCGGGAATTTTGGTTGGTGTCGTAGTTGCTCATGGCGTAAATCCTTATAAAGTCTCGGTGTTTTGGAGTGCGTTACGACGACTGTGTGTCGTCGACAGGCATTCACAATAGGTCTCCCGCGCCCACTCTTCTGTACGTTGACGCACCGTCTAGGGATGTTTCTGAACAGCACTTATTTAATGAAAATGTCCCGGAACTGAACCAGAAAGTGAATTGCTCGTCTAACGTGAGTTGCCGCACCGACCCCGGGTCGACACGTCATTAGAGTTGTCAACAAGGCCACAGAAATTCGTTCGAGTTTTTTGGGGTTACATTTCACTTACTGGAGGATTTACCATGTTATTCATTATCTGGATCGTTGTCGGCGGTATCCTGGGTTGGCTGGCCAGCATGGTCATGAAGACCGATGCCGAGCAAGGCATGATTCTCAACGTGGTTGTCGGTATCGTCGGCGCGTTCCTGGGCGGCTGGTTGCTGTCCCCACTGTTTGGCTCGGGTACCATCAACTCCGACGACTTTAGTGTGTCGTCCCTGTTGGTATCCTTCCTGGGTGCTGTTATTCTGTTGGCTATCGTCAACTTGTTGCGTCGCGGTCGCGCACGCTAAACAAGATAAGCCAAGCTCACAAAAGCTTCAGTTCAAAAGGCCAACGCGATGTACGCGTTGGTTTTTTTTCGCCCGGAATATCGTTTATGCGCCGCAAGCCCCTGTTTTATATTGCCATCACCGCCATCGTCACCCTCGTCGCTGGCCTCGTTGCCCTCAATTTCGCTCCCAAGGAAAAGAAAATCGAAGCAAGCCTGGTGCACCAGTACAGCGCCAGCGATCCCCAGTTCCGCCGTTCGCTGGGCGTGCTGCTGGGCCCGCCCATCATCGAGGGCAACAAGGTCGAACTGCTGCTCAACGGCGACCAGATTTTCCCGTCCATGCTCGCCGCCATCCGCGGCGCCAGGCAATCCATCACGATGGAGACGTACATCTACTGGTCCGAGACCATTGGCCGGGAATTTACCGATGCACTGATGGAACGCGCCCGCGCAGGCGTGAAAGTGCACCTGATGCTCGACTTCATCGGCAGCATGAAAATGGACGACAAGTCGCTCGACGAATTGCACGCGGCGGGCGTGCAGGTGCAGCGCTATCACAAACCGGTCTGGTGGAAACTGACGCGCCTGAACAACCGCACCCACCGCAAGGTCATGGTCGTCGACGGCAAGATCGGTTTTACGGGCGGCGTCGGCATTGCCGACAAATGGCGCGGCGCCGGCCAGGATGCAGACCACTGGCGCGACAGCCATTTCCGCGTCGAAGGCCCGGTGGTCGGCCAGATCCAGGCCGTCTTCACCGACAACTGGACCAAGTCGACCGGCGTCGTGCTCGACGGCCCGCTGTACTTCCCCAAACTGGAGGCCAGCACCGACGGGCTGGCTGCGCAAATGTTCAGCAGCTCGCCCACCGGCGGCAGCGAAAGCATGCATTTGATGTACCTGATGGCGATCACGGCGGCGACCAGATCGATCGACCTCTCCAGCGCCTATTTCGTGCCCGACGAGCTGACCATCAAGGCGCTGGTGGCAGCCAGCAAACGCGGCGTCAGGATCCGCATCATCACGCCGGGAAAAATCATCGATTCGAAGGTCGTGCGCGTCGCCTCGCGCGAGAGCTGGGGCGCGTTGCTCAAGGCCGGCATCGCCATTGCCGAATACCAGCCGACGATGTTTCACGTCAAGGCCATGGTGGTCGATTCGCTGCTGGTGTCGGTCGGTTCGACCAACTTCGACAACCGCTCGTTCAGCCTGAACGACGAGGCCAACCTGAACGTGATGGATCCGGAATTCGCCCGGGCGCAGGAAGCCGTGTTCGAGGCCGACTGGGCGCGCGCCAAACCGATGACGCTGGCGCAATGGGAGAACCGCTCGTGGACGGAAAAACTGGCCGGCGAGGCCGCCGCGCTGGTGGGTGGGCAGCTGTAATGACAAAAAAATACCATGGCTCGGGCGCCGATTAAGATTGACTCTTGCGCCGGTGGTGACGATACTTTTGGGGGCAGTTTTCCGCTGCTCCCAAAACGACAATTCGATCCCACCCAGACCAGGCCACGCGCATGAAAAAGACTCTCCTCTCGCTTGCCATCCTTTCAGGCTTCGCCCACGCGGACGAAGGCATGTGGATGCCGCAGCAGCTGCCACAAGTAGCCAAGCAACTCAAAGCCGCCGGACTCAAACTCGATCCGGCCGCGCTCACCAAACTCACCGACTTCCCAATGGGCGCGATCGTCAGCCTGGGCGGGTGCTCGGCGTCGTTCGTCTCGCCGCAAGGCCTGGTCATCACCAACCACCACTGCGTCTACAGCAGCGTGGCCATCAACTCGACGCCGGAGCGCGATTTGCTCGCCAACGGTTTCCTGGCCAGGACGATGGCAGACGAATTGCCGGCCGCCCCGGGCAGCCGCGTGTTCGTCACGGTCGACGTGAAAAATGTGTCGGACCAGGTCATTTCGCCGGACGTGGCAAAACTGGTGGGCAAAGCCCGCGTCGAAGGCATCGAAGCGGCGCAAAAACGCTTGCTGGCCGAATGCGAAAAAGAAGCCGGTTACCGCTGCACCGTGGCCAGCTACTACGGCGGCCTGGAGTTTTACCTGATCAAGCAGCTGGAAATTCGCGACGTGCGCCTGGTGCATGCGCCGGCTGCCGGCGTGGGCAAATTCGGCGGCGACACCGACAACTGGATGTGGCCGCGCCACACGGGCGACTACGGTTTTTACCGCGCGTACGTCAGCCGCGATGGCAAGGCTGCCGACTATTCGAAGGACAACGTCCCTTACGTACCGAAGCACTTCATCAAGGTGGCCAGCGAAGGCGTCAAGGAAGGCGACTTCATCATGGCGCTGGGCTATCCGGGCCGCACCAACCGCCACCGCCTGCCGTCGGAAGTGGCTTTCACGTTCGACTGGAACTACCCGGCCTTCGTGAAAAATTCGGGCGAAACGCTCGACATCATCGCGCGCGAAACCAAGGGCGACCCGGCAGCCACGCTGAAGTACGCCAGTCAGGTAGCCAGCGTCAACAACTATTATAAAAACCGCCGCGGCATGCTGACCAGCTACGGCGAAAGCGATTTCCTGGCCCGCAAGACGGCCGAACATGCGGCCCTGAAAGCCTGGGTCAACGCCACGCCCGCCCGCAAGGCGGAATTCGGCGCCGACATCGACGCCATCGAGCAATTGCTGGCCCAGCGCGATGCGGAAACCAAGCGCGATTTCTATTACAACAGCGCCGCGCCGAAGTTCCTCAATTCGGCCCGCACCTTGTACCGCCTGTCGCTCGAGCGCGCCAAGCCGGATGCCGACCGCAAGCTCGGTTTCCAGGACCGCGACATGCCGCGCCTGACTGCCGTCATCAACGGCCAGGACCGCACCTACGTCGACCGCGTCGACAAGGCCCTGGTCACCAACAGCCTGAAAAAATACCTGGCGCAGCCGCAAAGCGAACATGACGTGGCGTTCGACCGCGCCCTGGGCCTGCGCACCGGCATGACGGACGCCGAGCTGAAAACCCTGCTCGACCGCCTGTACGCCGGCTCCAAGCTGGACAACAAGGACGAGCGCAGCGCCTGGCTGAAGAAGACACCGGCCGAGTTCAAAGCCAGCAACGACAGCTTCATCAAGCTGGCCGTCGCGCTTGAAGCGTCCGACATGGCGCGGGAAGCAGCCGAAGAAGAACTGGCCGGCAAGATCCAGAAGTCCTACGCCACCTACATGAAGGCAAAAATCGCCTACATGCAAAGTAAAGGCCAGGCCGTTTATCCGGACGCCAACAGCACCCTGCGCGTGACCTTCGGCAAAATCGCCGGACGCGACCATGGCGCCGACGGCACCGGTTCCTGGACGGCGTTCACCACCGTCAAGGGCGTGGTTGCCAAAGCCACCGGCGAAGGCGAATTCAACGCACCGGAGAAGCAACTGGCCGCCATCAAGGCCAAGGACTTCGGCAAGTACGTCGATCCAAAGCTGAAGACGGTGCCGGTCAACTACCTGGCCACGCTCGACATCACCGGCGGCAACTCCGGTTCGGCCGCTCTGAACAGCAAGGGTGAACTGATCGGCCTGGCCTTCGACGGCACGCTCGATTCGATCATCTCGGACTGGGATTTCAACAAGGCCAACACGCGCGACATCCAGGTCGACGTGCGCTACATCCTGTGGAACATGCAGCACGTGGACCACGCGGACAACCTGCTGCGTGAAATGAACGTCAAGTAAGCCGGCAGCATCGTCATGACAGCCGCGTGGTGCGCCACGCGGCTTTTTTTCGCCTGTACGCCCGGCATCGGAAAAGTTTCTCTATTTGAAACAAATGTAATGTATCGCCCCAAGAACAGGCAATACGTTATGCTTTCTCACTCTCGAAATGTCTTTACACGGAGCGCTTATCAATCCAGATCCCGTCGATGTGCCCATGAATGCCCCCTCCCTGCCCTTTTCCGTGCTGCTCATCGGAGCAGGCCCGGAAGCGCTGCGCGTGCTGTCGATGTCGGCCGCCGAACTGCAACTGCACCTCGTCTGCGCGGACAATGAAACCGACGCGCTGGCCTGTGCCGGCGCGCAGGAGGTAGCGCTGGCGATCATCGACCTGGTCCACCTGGATGCCGATCCGGCCGCACTCGGCCCGCGCCTGCGTGCCCTGCAGGCGACCGCCACCCCGCTGGTCTTCCTGGTCGACTTCGATACGCCACGCGCGCAGATCGATGCGGCGCACGCGCTCGGCGTGGTCGATTTCCTGTCGCTCCCGCTGATCGGTGGCGTGGTGCGCGCCCGTCTCGAGATGGCGGCGCTGCACTGGGAAACGGTCCGGATCGGCGACCGGCTGCGCACGGCGCCGGCCGGGAGCGTACACGAACAGATCGACTGGATGCACCTGGTGTTCGATAACACCACCGACTACGCCCTGATCATCACGGACCCGCACGGCATCATCACGCAGTGGAAAGGCGTGGCCGAATCCATTCTTGGTTGGACCGCGCAAGACGCGACGGGCAAATCCATCGCCCTGATCTTCACGCCGGAAGACAAGGCCGGCGGCCGTCCCGAGCAGGAACTGGCCCTGGCCCGCCAACAGGGCCGCGCGGACGACAAGCGCTGGCATTTGCGCCGCGACGGTACCCTGTTCTACGCCGATGGCGTCATGGTGCCGCTGGTCGACCATGGCACGCTGCGCGGCTATGCCAAGATCTTCCGCGACGTCACCGAGCGCAAGCTGGCCGACGAAAAACTGAACCTGTCGCGCGACCGCTTTTCGCAGCTGCTGGCGTCGTCCGGCGAAGGCATTTACGGCATGGGACCGGACAACAGCTGCAGCTTCATCAATCCGGCCGGCGCCGCCATGCTGGGCTACCAGCCGGAGGAACTGCTGGGACGCCGGCTGCACGACATCATCCACCAGAAGCACGCCGACGGTTCGCCCTACCCGCTCGAACAATGCCAGTTGAACCGCGCCGCCAGCGACGGCACGTCGATCCGCGTCGACGACGAAGTGTTCTGGCACAAGGACGGCCATCCCGTGCCGGTCTCGTATTCGGTGGCCCCCATCCTGGTCGAAGATGCGCCCAACGGCGCGGTGGTGACATTCACCGACAGCACCGCACGCCGCGAAGCCGAGGCGCAGCTCAAGGCCAGCGAGCAGCGCGTGCGCCTGGCCACCGAAGCGGCCGAACTGGGCATGTGGCGCTGGCAGCCCGAAGATGACCGGATTGTCTGGGAAAACCAGCGCATGTACGATATCTTCCGCATGCCGTACGACGCCGCCCCGATCAGTTCCGCGCGCTTCGCCGCGCAATACGTGCACCCGGCCGACAGCGCCGATTTCAACGAAGCGGTGGCACACACGCTGTCGACCAACGCCCGCTTTCATTTCGAAGGGCGCTTCATGCCGGGCGATGGCGGCAGTTACCGCTGGATCGAATTTACCGGCCTGCTGCAACCCAAAGTGGCCGGCGCACGCCCGCAAATGATCGGCACCGCCATCGACATCACGGCCAGGAAGCGCACCGAGGAAGACCTGCGCACGCTGGCCGCCGAACTGTCCGAATCGAACCGCAGGAAAGGCGAATTCCTGGCCACGCTGGCGCATGAACTGCGCAATCCGCTCGCGCCCATCCGCACCGGCCTGGCCGTGCTGGGACTGGGCGGCGACAAGCCGGAAGCCGTCGCGCGCATCCGCGCCATGATGGAGCGCCAGGTCAGCCACATGGTGCACCTGGTCGACGATTTGCTGGACGTGGCGCGCATCAGCAGCGGCAAAGTGGACCTGAAAATTGCCCGCGTCGACGTCAAGGCGGTGGTGGCCAGCGCCGTCGAGACCAGCCAGCCTTTGATCGACGCGGCGCGCCACCAGTTGTCGGTCGAGTTGTCGCCGGTGCCGCTGTGGCTCGACGCCGACCTGACACGCCTGGCGCAAGTGGTGGGCAACCTCTTGACCAACGCCGCCAAGTACACGCTGCCGGGCGGGCATATCCACCTGCGCGTCTCGCGCGACGAGCGCTATGTGCTGATCGCCGTGACCGACTCCGGCATGGGCATCCCGCGCGCCGAACTGCCGACCGTGTTCGACATGTTCACGCAAGTGTCGACGCATGCGCCGCAAGCGCAGGGCGGCCTGGGGATCGGCCTGTCCCTGGTGCGCCACCTGGTCGAACTGCACGGCGGCAGCGTGGCCGTGCAAAGCGAGGGAGAAGGACACGGCAGCACGTTCGAAGTGCGTCTGCCGCTGGCCGACACGGGCGAGCGGCGCAAGCATCCGCGTCCGGTACACGTGCCCGACCCCAAAGCGCATGCCGGCCTGACGGTGTTGATCGCCGACGACAATGAAGACGCGGCCGAAGCGCTGTCCGAGTTTTTACGCATCGCCGGCCACCAGGTCACCACGGTGCACAACGGCCACGATGCGGTGCGCACGGCGCTGGCGCTGCGCCCGGATGCGATCTTGCTCGATATCGGCATGCCGGGTTTGAACGGCTATGAAGTGGCGCGCGCGTTACGGGCGGCGCCGGGGATGCAGGACACGGTGCTGGTCGCCCTGACCGGCTGGGGCACGGACGACGACCGCAGCCGTGCCAGCGCGGCGGGCTTCGACCATCACTTGACGAAGCCGACCAGTGCTGCCGATATCGTGAAGGTTTTAGAGACGGCGCGGCATCGCGACGCGCGCGATACTTAACGCGCGGGGTGGTTCAGGCGGCTGTTGCGGATGCCGTACGCAAAATACGTCACCACCGCCACCGTCATCCACACCGCAAACACGCGGTAGGTCGTCAGCGACAGATCCTTCATGATGTACATGCATGCGCACACCGACAGCGCCGGGATCAGGTAAGGCCCGAACGGCACCTTGAAACCCTTGTTCGGCATGGCGCTGCCCTGCTTGTGGCGGATCACCGGCACCGCGATCGATACCACCATGAACGCCGTCAGCGTGCCCATGCTGACCATGTCCCACAAAAACGTCGAGTCGACCAGGCCTGCCACGCAGCCCACCACGGCGCAGACGATCAGCGTGTTCTGGACCGGCGCATGCGTGGTGGGATTGACCTTCTGGAACGTCTTCGGAATCAGGCCGTCGCGGCTGATGGCGTACAGGATGCGGGTCTGGCCGTAGATCGTCACCAGCGTCACGCTGAACACCGAGATGATGGCGCCGGCCGACAGCACCAGCGCCGGCCAGGCCTGGCCGGTGACGTTCGACAGGATCACGGC
>Ga0247814_10000971_pt1 | contig 18592 bp, 22 predicted proteins | sample UWRJL179409R1_FD_179947 | JGI IMG/M metagenome (GOLD analysis project Ga0247814, IMG submission 179947) | Plant litter microbial communities from Arlington Agricultural Research Station in Wisconsin, United States - UWRJ-L179-409R-1 | ecosystem: Environmental > Terrestrial > Plant litter >...
AAATAAACTTTTATATAATGATGTAAGGCTATTTTTCATTTTGTATGAATGCTTTGCTTATTTGATTCATGACAAATTTCTTTTATTTTTAGGCTGTACGCATTACAAAATATTTCTCAAATGTTATAAAATTACCCATTACGTGCTTTTATATCTTCTGAATGATCATATTTCGCTTCAAAAATCTCTTTTTTAATTTCGACGGCATAATCATTTGGTATTATCTTCTTTCCATACGACAGCGCATATACTTTAGTAAATTCCGCACCGAAATATAAAATGATGGCTGAATAATAAACCCAAACCAAAATAATAATGACAGAACCCGCAGCGCCATAAATACTGCCAATTGTTGAACTTCCTATGTAGTACCCAATTGCAAATTTCCCAATCATAAATAAAACGGATGTAACGCTTGAACCGATCAAAGTATCTTTCCAACCAATAGAACCATCAGGAAGCGTTTTAAATATTATGGAAAACAAAATGGTCGTACTAATAAATAATATCAGAATATTAAGCACATAAAATAAATAAATGGTAGCATCCGGAAAGAACAGCGCGAGTCTTGTATTGAGCAAATCCATTAGTGTATTCAATGTTAAACTAACCAAAAGCAGAAAACCTACAGCTGCAATCATGGAAAATGACATAAGCCTGTTTTTGATAAATTTGATGATTCCTTTATTGGGTTTTGCTTTGAGTCCCCAAATAAAATTAATCGAACTTTGTATCTCGGCAAAAACTCCCGAAGCACCAATAATTAGGGTCACCACACCAATGATCGTTGCGAATACATTGCTGTTGGACAATTCTACATTTTTTATCGTATCCTGTATTTGAAGTGCCGCGGCATTTCCTACTAAGCCATTGATTTGTCCGAAAAACTGTCCCGTTACGGCTTCTGTTCCAAAAAAAACACCACAGATAGACAAAATGATGATGATCAATGGTGGTAATGAAAATATAGTGTAATAGGATAAGGAAGCACTTAGTTTAATAGCATTATCCTCATCAAATTCCGTATAGGTTTCCTTTAATAATTTCCAGGTCTTTTGGGCAAATTGTTTCATAGATATTTATTTTTCAAATGAAAAAATATATTAGGTTGGGATATGCATCGATTTACTCAACCAAAATTACAAAGGGCCATTTTATTAATTTAACAAGAATATTATATAATTACAATGTGAAAATTATCCAAAATTCAATTTTATGATTTCGATTTTTAGCTATCTTTGAAAGAAAGACCCAACCATGAAAAAAATAATTGTAACTATTGCATTAATCCTTGCGGTGATTATTGGATGCAAAACCAACAGCAAATCAGGTGATTCCAAAAAATTGGACCTTACATTTGAACCTAAAAGCAACAGTACCACTTCGGGAACTGCCACTTTCATTGAAAAAGACGGAAAAGTAACTTTTACCGCTACACTTTCCGGACTCAAGCCTGGTAGCCATGCCATTCACATTCATGAAAAATCAGACTGTTCTGCAGCTGATGCGAGTTCTGCCGGAGGCCATTGGAACCCGACTTTCAAAAGCCACGGAAAATGGGGTTCAGCCTCTTATCACAAAGGAGACATCGGTAATTTTACAGCTGATCAGAATGGCAACGGAACGATTACTTTGACAACTGACGAATGGTGTATCGGCTGTAAAGATGAAACTAAAGATATTCTGGGCAAAGGACTAATCGTTCATGAGGGAACAGATGACTTTACTACACAACCAACAGGAAACGCAGGCGGAAGAGTTGCGTGTACAGCTATTATTAAATAAGCGTTCCGTTGGAAGAAAAAGAACTCCATTATTTTAAAAATTCCAAAGAATGGCGTAAATGGCTCGCAGAAAACCATGCGTCTTCCAAAGGTGTTGAACTTATTTTTTATAAAGTAGGCAGCAAATTCGAAAGCATGCGATGGGAAGATGCCGTTCAGGTAGCCATTTGCTACGGATGGATTGATTCAACTGTAAGAAAAATAGATGACCATCGACGCAAACAGGTATTTACACCCAGAAACGCCAAAAGTGTATGGAGCAAGCTTAATAAAACTTACATTGAAAAACTCACCGCAGACAATCTTATGCATGAAAGCGGCCTGGCGAAAATTCAGCAGGCCAAAAGTAACGGTTCTTGGGAGTCACTTGATGCTGTAGAAAGCCATTTGATCCCAAAAGACCTGGAAGCTGCTTTTGCCCAAAACAAAACTGCATACACCAATTATCAAAACTTTAGTCCGTCTTACAGAAAAAGTTATCTGTATTGGCTCAATCAGGCCAAACGCGAAGAAACGCGTGCAACACGCATTGCAATCATCATTGCGCTTTGTGAAAAAAACATCAAATCAAGACCATAGTTTTTTTATCGAAAACCTAACCATTACTTATCCCTGCTTGCATAAAAAAACATAGCTTTGCATCTCAATTCAAAGTGATGATTAACCCTTCTGCACATGGCTGGATCGATAAGTTTTTTCTGGAGCAAAAATCGCTTCAGGAAAAGTCTGCTGAAAATGCGGAGGCGTTTTACAGTAATACCCGTGACACCGGATTTATTTACGGGCATATTGTTTCATTTCATACGGCAAAGCCGGTCAATCCTGAAGGCTGGCTTAACGATGAAATTTCAAAATTGGCATTGCTGAATGGCCTTTATGGTATTTACCAATTGGTTTCTGATACGCATAAAGCTGATGATTTTATAAAAAAAACAGTTGCCTTTTACAATGAAATGAATCCGCAGGGATTTAGTTTTTTTAAAAAAGTATTGCCAAGCACATCGCCTGCACTAGCATTGGAAAAGATAATTGATGACCGTGTACAGACGAATGACAATATCATCAGCAAAAATTTTTCGCATATTGTTACCAATGCCTTGCTGTTTGTTGACCTGTTGGCTTTTCAGCATTATCTTACCGAAGGCATTATTCCTGAGAAATACCTGAAAAAGATTGAAGAAACGATTGTAAGTATTGTAACGCTTGCGCTCCGGACCAAAGCCAACAAGTCCCAACATGATGATTTGCTTATCCGGCTTTTTGAGGCTTCAGTAAGGTATAGCAAATTTTCAAAAGTCAATAGCACCAACCTTGATAATCTTGAACTTGATTATTTTTCAGATATCCTTGAAAAGCAATATCTTGTGGATATGGCTGGTTTGGCCTTGTGGAGCGATGGAAAAGTAGAAAAGGACGAAGCTTATTTTTTACATACGTTGGCCAGAAGTATCGGCGTTTCTGATCAATTTGTTGAAGACAGCATCGCTGCAACTGATGCATTTATATCCAAATATAAAAAGCAAATTCCCTATTTCAATTATTCCAATCCGGTGAAACATTTTTACGACCAAACCACGCAATTGGTTGTGACGCTGATCAACCGCAACAAGAAAAGACTCGCTAAAGAAATTTCCCAGAGTAGGGAATTAATGGTTTTATTAGCGCATTCTACCCAGCGTGATTTGGATAAAGCCGAAAAAAAGAAAGTGAAGAAGCAGCTGTTGGATATTTGCAAAACCATTCCGTCACTGACCATATTCCTTATTCCGGGCGGAAGTTTATTACTGCCGATACTCATCAAGTTCATTCCCCAGCTTCTGCCTTCCTCATTTAATGAAAATTTGGAACAGGAATAAAAAAGCCACCGGAAAGGTAGCTTTTTTTCTATTTTTTAAACTTCAACTGATAGACCTGATCCAGATCTTTGTCAGAATCAATGTTTACATCCAGATCGGTTACAAACCCAGAATTCAATCCATATGCCCAGCCGTGCAATGTCAATTCCTGCCCGGCTTTCCATGCCGATTGTACAATAGACGTTTTCGCAAGGTCAAAAACCTGTTCTTTAACATTCAATTCAACAAAGGCATTGAATCTTGTTTCTTCATTAAGAATCGAATCCAGATAAATATGGTGAAGCCGATACACATCCTTGATATGGCGAATCCAGTTATCGATAATCCCGATAGATTGATTGCCCATGGCAGCTTTCACGCCACCACAACCGTAGTGACCGCAAACTATTACGTGCTTCACTTTTAAAACATTAACTGCATAATCCAGTACGCTCAGCATATTCATATCCGTATGCACAACCATATTGGCAATATTTCTGTGTACAAATACTTCTCCCGGTTTTGCACCGATGATCTCGTTAGCGGGAACGCGGCTGTCTGAACATCCAATCCATAATAGAGGCGGCGTTTGGCCTTTGGCTAAGTCTTGAAAATAGTTGGGATCTTTAGATAGCGACTTCTCTACCCATTCTTTATTGTTGTCTAATATTTTTTTATAAAAATCTTCCATGATTATTGGTATTTAATGATATAAAAATAGGAATTTAAATTGAGTTTATTTTTAATGAAATTCTTCAGCCTTCACTTCGCGCTTCACAGTAATCCGTTTGGCGGCATCGTAATAATGCTCGAAGGTAACATTGTTCGGAATCTCTTCATTGTTTTCGAGATGGTAAGCTTTTTTAAAACCTTTCAGTTTTACCTTTATATTCTCATCTATTGCACGGGTACTCTTAAATTCACGAATTAAATCAAGAATATCATGTGCTATGTAAACGGTATCATGCGCGTTGATTATCACTTTTGAATTTTCCGGAATTTCGCTTAAGGTAGCCTTTATTGCGGCTTTATTAAGGAACGAAACTTCCTGTGCCAGATCAATATGGATCACATCGCCATCGGCATATTGCTCTTTTCTGAAATTATAGGCACGTTTCAGATTTCCTTTCAGTACAAAAATGATACTGATGATAATTCCCAACGCTACACCTTTTAGTAAATCAGTAAAAACTACCGCTATAAGTGTTGCTACAAAAGGCACAAACTGGTATTTGCCTTTCTCCCAAAAATGGAAGAATGTAGAAGGCTTGGCGAGTTTGTATCCTACCAACAGCAGAATTGCTGCTAAAGTTGCCAACGGAATTTTATTCAGCACTACAGGAATTGCGACAACGCTGATGAGTAAAAGGACACCATGAATAATAGTCGACATTTTGGATTTCGCCCCGGCTGAACTATTAGCAGAAGTACGAACAACAACCGAAGTCATTGGCAAACCACCCAAAAGTGCGCTGATCATGTTTCCAACACCCTGCGCTTTCAACTCAACGTTAGTATCGGTATATCTTTTTTGCACGTCCATTCTATCGGCCGCTTCAATACACAGTAAGGTTTCAATCGAAGCGACAATTGCAATTGTCAAACCAGTAATCCATACTTTAGAATTGGCAAATCCTGAAAAATCCGGAGAAGCAAATATGCCTTTGAATTCTTCAAGGGTTTGCGGGATAGGCAGCGAAACCAAATGGTCTTTTGATATGGCCAATGTTGATCCGGATGCCGTAAATACTTCATTCAACACAACACCTACAACTACAGCAGTCAAAGCGCCGGGAATCAGTTTAAGTTTTTTAAGCGCCGGAATTTTATCCCACGCAATTAAAATAATCAACGAAATAGTAGTAATGATGATTGATCCTAATTGCACGTGGTTTAAAAGTCCTAATAATGACGATATCGTATTGCCTCCATCAAGTTGCGAAAATGATTCATCGCCTTCAAAATCAGCATCATAACCAAACGCATGTGGCAACTGTTTCAGGATTATGATAACGCCAATACCTGCAAGCATCCCTTCTATTACATTGGTCGGGAAATAATTAGAAATACTTCCCGCTTTTATAAACCCTAAAGCCAACTGGACGAATCCGGCAATAAAAATGGCTGTCAAAAGTATATCAAAAGCACCTAAATCGCTAATAGCTGTGAGGATAATAGCCGTTAATCCGGCAGCTGGTCCGGAAACGCTTAAATGGGATTTACTGAGGTAACCCACTACTATACCGCCTACGATTCCGGAAATAATTCCGGAAAATAACGGTGCGCCAGACGCCATTGCAATACCTAAACATAACGGAAGCGCCACCAAAAAAACCACTAAGCCTGATGCAAAATCCGACTTAAGGTTGGCAAAAAGATTGATTTTTTTTGTCATAATACCTTACTTAAAGTTGAATACAAAGATGTTTTCACATGCAAAATGTGAGAAACTGATTTAAAATAAAATCAGAATTGTATTAAACCTGTTCGGGAGGCGGTATGAAAATAGAAGAAGCGATACTATCGTGTTTCGATATATTCGCAGAGATAATAAGTCCGGAAGATTTGCCAACGGCATATCCGATGGAAATATGAGGTTCGAATTTAAATTCGGCTTTAATTTCTTTATGGTGGGTAAGCTCTTCCTCCGCCATGCTGTAAAAATACGAACTATCTGTACTCTTCTTAATCAAGCCCACTATTGTAGGTGTGGAAAGAAAAGTTATAAAGACAACTAATAATATGTTTACCGCAAATTTCATTAGTGCAAAAGTAGCCGTAAAGTTGAGTAATCAAAAATGCAGGATTAAATTTAAAACAAATTTAACATCAAATAGAAAAGCCAAAGCTTATGTGCTTTGGCTTTCATGCGATTACAAGCTTTCTTCGAGCCAGGCTTTCATCATCCAAATTGTTTTTTCCTGCTCTGCGATAAAATCACTCATCATAGAATTGGTTCCTTCATCATTGGCTTCACCAGATTGACTCAAAATAGCTCTTTCAATTCTTAACAAATCAGATAAGGACGCAACAATCAGATGTACTGCTTTCTCATCATTGGAAATGCTTTTACCAACTGCTAGTTTATTATTCTTTAAATAATCCTCAAAAGTGTGGAGCGGTGTTCCGCCAAGAGTGAGCACCCGCTCAGCGATCATGTCAATTTTAAGCTGACTGTCGTTATACAATTCTTCAAATTTGACATGAAGGTCAAAAAATCTTTTGCCTCTGATATTCCAATGCAACCCTCTTAAATTTTGGTAATAGACCTGGAAATTGGACAGCAGCACATTCAATTCCTCTACTATTTCTTCTGATTCTTTAACGGGCAATCCTAAAATATTTGTTTTCATGGGTTCTTTAATTGTTATTGTATGTAAATTTAATACAAGTTTAATCGAAATACGATAGTCAAAAGTTATTGTTTTACTAAATTTGCATCAAAATTTCATATAATGACTATTACACAATTACAATACGTACTGGCTGTTGCCGAACATAAAAATTTTACTTTGGCTGCAGAAAAATGCTTTGTAACCCAGCCAACATTAAGCATGCAGATCCAGAAAATTGAGGAAGAGCTCAAAATTATAATTTTTGACCGCAGCAAGAAACCAATCCAGTTGACAGAAATTGGACAAAAAATCGTCAACCAGGCTAAAAATATTGTCAATGAAGCAGACAGGATGCAGGATATTGTCGAACAGCAGAAAGGTTTTATAGGTGGCGAATTCCGCTTGGGTATCATTCCTACCATAATGCCTACGCTGTTGCCGATGTTCCTTACGAATTTTATTAAAAAATACCCCAAAGTTAAATTGATCATCGAAGAGCTTAATACCGATGAGATTATAACCAGGCTTAAAAACGGCCACCTCGATGCAGCAATTGCCGCCACTCCGCTACAGGAAGAAAAAATAAAAGAAGTGGTTTTATACTTTGAACCTTTTGTGGCTTATATTCCTGAAACGCATCAAAACTATGCTAAGGATGAAATTGAGGTTGATGATTTAAATTTGGACGAAATCCTGTTATTGCAGGACGGACATTGTTTTCGGGACGGAATTTTAAACCTCTGCAAAAATGTAAGTAAAAATGAATTCAACCGTTTTCAGATAGAAAGTGGAAGTTTTGAAACTTTAGTCCGTTTGGCCGATGAAGGATTAGGAATCACACTATTGCCTTACCTGCATACACTTGATCTTAACGAAAAAGACAAATTGAAACTAAAGCATTTTAAAGAGCCTAAACCCGCACGTGAAGTAAGCCTCATTTTTCCAAAAACAGAACTCAAAATACAAATTATTGATGCACTTAGAAGTACTATTGCCGGTGTTATAAAAGGTGCTATTGTTTTTCAGAATGTAGAAATCATCAGTCCGATGCCGAAAAAATAAAAAAGGAGCCAAATGGCTCCTTTTTCAATATCAACAAACAATACTTAAATATTGCTGCAACTCGGGTTTCTCGTTAGTGAAACTGTTCAGCCATTTTCGCAATTGCTCAATCTCATAAGGTAAAAGATTTTTAATTGCTTTTCTTAGTTCCTTACAAAAAAGAACCGGATCGAAACTCACTCTCTCGAGCACCGACTTTGTGTAGTCATAAATCATTCTGGGCATAGTAATAAGATTAGGGGTTATCTTAATAAGAACATGTGGTAAATGTAAAACAAAAAATAACATGCTGCAATAAAAAATTAATAAAAAATACGATAAAGTGCATATAAATACGTTTATCGGCGTTAATTTTATAAATACATATATAAATATCTTACAAAATAATTTATTCAAACATAAAAAAAGAGCTATTTAAGCTCCTTTAGTTTTATTTGTTTACATAAATCAGACATTGCCTTAATTCAGGTTTTTCAATGGTGTATTTTAAAAGCCATTCTGTAAGCTGCTCTATTTCATAAGGTAAGAGCATTTTTAATGCTTTTTCCAATTCTTTACAAAAAAGGGTTGGATCAAAACTGACCCTTTCCAATATTGTTTTAGAATAGGAATACATAGTTCTTTTCATAATGTAATTGCTTATTGGTTAAATGTCGCTTTTCAAACAACAGTCAAATTTAATTAAAAAAAAAACTGTTTATGCAAAGGAAAAGTTAATTGGGAATAAACTAAAATTATAATTTTGATGCACGGAACATTTCCCTTTTTCCGGGCGGACCTTCTAATTTTTCAACTGTGAAACCAACTTCAATCATACTGCGCTTTACAACTCCGCGGGCGGCATAAGTAACAAGGATACCGCCGGGTTTCAAAGCCGTATGCATCTTCCTGAAAATTTCAGTACTCCACAATTCCGGCTGGACCCTATAGCCAAAGGCATCGAAATAAATCAAATCAAATACTGAGTCATCATTAATTGCTTCAAAAAATTGTTTTCTTTTAGTAAGCGAAAAATTGTTTGTTAATGCTGTTTTGTCTTCCCATGGAATAGCGTGCATCTGTTCAAAAACCAAAGCCTGGTTTTCTGCTTCAAGCGCTTTAATATAATTCATCCCTGTTACTTCTTCCGCAGAAACCGGATAAGCTTCTACTCCAACATAATCAACAACCTGATTGTATTGCTGCGATTCCAGAAAAGTGATGAATGCGTTTAATCCGGTGCCAAAACCAATTTCCATAATAGTAACGGGTTTTCTGTCAAACAAACAGAGGCCATTTCTTATAAATACGTGCCTCGCTTCCTGAATAGCACCGTGCTTGGAATGGTAATTTTCATCCCAATCCGGCAAGTGAATCGTTGTGGAACCGTCCGAAGTCGTAATAATTTCTCTTTTCATTCTAAGCTTTGATTTCCCTTAATCAGGAAATGGGCATGGCATTATTTTGACCAATAATTTACTCTTTAATTAAGACACCATCAGCAAGAAAGGAATAGGATTTCTTAGCCTCTGTAATGCTATTAATCTCCTCTTTTGATTTACCGGCGTCTTTGGCATAATGCCTTAAATCATCGACACTCTCAACACTTACAAATGCTTTTCCATTAACAATTACCTCATCGCCTTTTGAATCCAATGGCATAAAAAACGCATAATCTTTAAACTTTACAAAAGCCTGCTCTTTATCTGTGAGTGCCACATTCATCCAACAGCCTTTTTTCGCACAAACGTTATTGATTTTCGTGCGAAACTTTACGTTGATGGTATCGCCTTCTTTAAGTGTAGCATATTTCGTCAGCATTTGCTCTTTAGACAAAGCACCTTCTTTTGATATGGCATCACCGTAAGAAGCAAATTTCTCCTGGGCTGTACTCTTCATGTGGAAGGAAAAACAAAGTACTGTAAGAAAGAGCGGAATGATTTTTTTCATTTTTATATTTTTAATAGTTAATGGTCACTTATCCACACAAAAGTAAAAGGAATATCCACATGAAGAATAATTTTTACAAATTTTTGACTCTTGCTAATCATCTGAATAAAAAGAAAACAGCAAATTATTTAATTTCAGCGCAATGAAACGTACTAATTTTATTATTTTAGCCGAAAATTAAAACCCTTGATTTTTTATTTTGGTTATTTATTTTTTTATTCGTTCATTTTCAAAGCTTTAGAGCCTAATCTCATTCCAAAACCATTTATTAATGAGTTCAAATATTACTCACGAAATCGATATCGTAACTGTACCTGCTTCAAAAATTGATTCCGTTGATTTCGAAAACATCTCTTTCGGAACCACTTTTACCGATCACATGTTTGTTTGTGATTTCAGGGAAGGAAAATGGCAGCAACCGCAAATCAAACCTTATGAGCCTTTTTTGCTTGATCCTTCAGCCAAAGTATTCCATTACGGACAGGCTATTTTTGAAGGCATGAAAGCCTATAAAGATGAGAATGATGAAGTCTGGCTGTTCCGTCCTGATCAAAACCATGACCGTTTTAATAAATCTGCCGTTCGTATGGCAATGCCTGAAGTTCCTGAGGCCATTTTCATGAGCGGCTTGCACCAACTGATCGATATCGAAAGAAATTGGGTAAAAAAAGGACTGGGAAATACTTTGTATATCAGGCCTTTTATGATTGCAATAGGAAGTGGTGTCATTGCTGCGCCTTCAACACAATACCGTTTCATGATCATCCTTTCGCCTGCCAAATCTTATTACTCCGGTGAGGTCAAAGTAATCATTGCCGAACATTACAGCCGTGCGGCCAATGGTGGAATTGGAGCAGCTAAAGCAGCCGGAAATTATTCCGCGCAATTTTATCCAACAAAACTGGCGAATGAAAAAGGCTTCCAGCAGATCATCTGGACCGATGACGCGACGCATACCAAGCTTGAAGAAGCCGGAACAATGAACGTGTTTTTCCTCATCAACGATACTTTATACACCGCGCCTACAGGAGAAAGAATCCTTGATGGCGTAACGCGAAAAAGTCTTATCGAACTCGCGAAAAGAGAAGGCATTAATGTGGAAGTCCGCTCTATTCTCGTGTCCGAATTGATTGAGGCCGCCAAAGACGGAAGCCTCAAAGAAGTGTTTGGTGCCGGTACGGCAGCTGTAGTCAACCCGATTGTAGGGTTTTCTTACCAGGACAATTATTATGAATTGCCAAAACTGGAGCATTCAATGGCATTGGAATTAAAAGACAAGCTGACACACATTCAATATAAATTAGCTGAAGACACCTTTGGATGGACAGTTAAAGTTTAGATTAAAAAAAACCGGAAATTATCTTTCCGGTTTTTTTGTATCCTGCGCTAAAGTGTTATCTGATGATTTTAGAAAAATCGGGTTTAAAGTAATTGGGGCCTTTCATGACTTTTCCGTCTTCTCTGTAAATGGGTTGGCCATCTTCGCCTAATTTGCTCATATTGCTGCGCTGTATTTCATCAAAAACTTCTTCAATAATATGCTGCAACCCGTGCTCTATAATAGTCCCGCACAAAATATACATCATATCTCCAAGCGCATCGGCAATTTCTGTGAGGTCTTTGTTTTGAACCGCTTCAAGGTATTCTTCATTCTCTTCTTTCATCAGATTGAAGCGAAGGAGATTTTTTATCTCTCCCAAATCGGCTTTAGGTTTTTCACTGTGCCCAATGGCAAAAGCGGTATGGAATTCCTTCACCGCGCTGAGTTGTTTCTGCATGATCTTTAAGTGTTAATTGGTCTGCAAAATAATAACTTTCGGACACATTTGGTTACATTTGCCAAAAATAATTACACACTATGTTTAGCACCGGACAATGGATTTTTGCAGCCTTATTCCTGATCACTTTCGTCATTATTATGGTTTATTCCTATCGGAAGGACATTATAATTCACCGCAAATTTTACAAAGGAAGCTATAAGGTACTCATTGGTTTTTTTATTTTTATTGCCCTGCTGTTTGTCATCAAAATATTTTTAAAACGCTAAACATCAAAAAAAAACCGACTATTACTAGTCGGCTTTCAAAGTTAATTTTCCAAAGGCAGGAATCCAAATCGCTTCGAATAGTTCAGCATCTGCTCTGCAAAAGTCTTAGGCTGCTGAATGCCGATTGAAATGATATTTCCTTTCGCATCTGTTTTCGGAACCAAAACCGGATTGACAAATCCACTGTAAGGCGCAGAGGCAAATTGTTTGTTTCTTTCAAGTATCTCAGCATGCAGCTTTTGGTCTACTTTAACGCCGTAATTTTCAACAAGGTCTTTGCCTGCATTATAATCCCCTTCCGATTTGATGCGTTGCACTTCCCTTAGCAATTGTCCAAACAGGTCATGCAGTTTTTCATAATTGGTAATATTGAAATAGGTTTTACCATTGCGCGTGATTTTCTCAATAACGTTATCCGCCTTTCCTTTTTCAAAAACCCAGGCACTCACCCACTGGCGGTTTCTCATATGTGCTTCTTCAATATTCGCACCCAGTTCCAACCGCACCAATTGCGTCATTAGTCCGTTCCTGATGTAACTGTCATACGATTCCATTCCCAGTTTTTTCCAGTCGTCCACAAGGCCAATTTCCTGTAATTTCGGATTGTATAAATAAAACAATCCCACAAGATCAGCTCTTCCTTCCTCCAATGTGGAAGCATAGCTTTTTAAAGTTTCTTTTGGTGTTCCTACACCTGCGTTGATCTGTCCGGAAGCATGCCCTACGACTTCATGAAGCGCGGTATGCATTTTGTCACCTAATTCACCATATTTTTTGGCTAAGGCGATTTCTTCCTCATCGTTGGCAAATTCGGCTAATTTTCCTTTTCCGCCTGAATTGGCATAAGCATCAATGATGTTACCAAGCGATACCGATTTGGAACCGTGCGCTGAACGAATCCAGTCGGCATTGGGAAGGTTGACACCGATTGGCGTACTTGGTGAAGAATCGGCAGATTCTCCTGCAACAATTACTGTTTTATAGGAAACGCCAACAACATCTTTTCTTTTGTGATTGGGCAATAATGGCGAATTGTCTTCAAACCATTGCGCGTTTTGGGAAATGACCTCCATCTTTTTCGACATGTCGAAATCTTTTATCTGCACGACACCTTCCTGCGAACCTCTGTAACCTAAAGGATCGTTGTAAACCTCAATGAAACCGGTGATATAATCGATATTCCCTTCTGTGGCATGCAGCCATGCAATATTATAGTCGTCCCAGGTTTTGAGGCTGCCGGTTTTGTAGTAATCGATCAGCAATTGCATCGCATCGGCCTGCTTTTGATTTTCTGCTACTTCTTTTGCCTTTTCGAGCCAATAAATAATTTTATCGATTGATTTGCCATACATGCCGCCGCTTTTCCAGACTTTCTCCTCAAGTTCTCCATTGGCATTTCTGACCAATTTAGAATTGAGTCCGAAGGAATACGGTTTAGCAGGATCCGGACTTTTCATTTTAGCATAAAACGCTTCCACCTCTTTGGCAGTGATGCCTTTGTCATAAAAATTAACCGCTGAACCTTCGAGCAACCCTTTCGATTCATCGAGATTCACTTTTTTCGCATCGCTGTCATCAAAGAGCACCGCTACAATATTGGCTTCTAAAGTCGTTTTGGTAGCGGCCATTAGTTTTTTTAAATAGGCTTTGGAAAAAGCAGGCTTGATTTTATCACTGGAATAATGATGGTGGATTCCGTTAGAGAACCAAATTCGTTTGAGATAAATTTCAAAGTTCTTCCAATCGGCTGATTTTTTGTCGCCTTTATAGTTCTTATAGATATTTTCTAATGCGGTACGGATTTTAAGATTGTACCTGTAATTCTGGTCCCACATGATGTCACGGCCGGAAGTGCCCGCCTGTGTGAGGTAGTAAACCAGTTTTTGTTCTTTCAAAGTGAGATTTTCCCAACCCGGAATCCGGTACCGCAATATTTTAATATCAGCGAACTGTTCCACCACATACTCAAAGGTATCCGGTTTGTTGGTAACTGTTTTTTTCTCTTGCGCGTTCGATAATAATGAAACGCTTGCAGCCATAAATATTCCTGCACATTTTAGTAATTTCATTCCTGATTATTTTAATTATAAACACAAATATAGGCAATCTTAACCGTGTAAATGATTATGAAGAGATTGAAATTATATCCGATGGATATCGATTAAATTTTTAACTTTACGATTCCACAAACACGACTTTGTATGAGAATTTTAAAATATATTTTCCTTTTGCTGCTACTCGCTTTGTTTGCTGCTACGGTTTTTGTAGCGACACAAAAAGGCGATTATGATGTTGAACGTTCAGCCATCATAAAATCACCAAGATCAACCGTTTTTAATTATGTAAATGATTACAGAAACTGGGAAACGTTCGGCTCGTGGAAAAAAGAAGATGCAAGCATGAAATTTTATTATCCTCAAAATACCGTGGGAAAAGGTGCTTCTTACTCCTGGGAAGGAAGCAACGACAATGGTGACATGAAAACGATTGCCGTAACTGACAATCAGAGCATCCGGCAGAAAATGAATTTTAATGGTTCGCCTTCTGATGTCTATTGGACATTTAAGGATACGCTCGGCAAGACAAAAGTAACGTGGCGCTCCAAAGGCGTGATGGGTTTTGGTTTTAAAATATACAGTGTTTTTAAAGGCGGTGCCGAAACTGTCATTGGGAATATGTATGAAGCGAGTCTGGCCAATCTTGACAAAACGCTTGACTATGAAATCAATACTTATAAAATTAAAGTCAATGGCCTGGTTCAAAAACCGGGTTGTTATTACCTGAAACAGACTATTACCAGCAAGATTTCGAATGTGCCAAAAAACCTGCGCATCATGATTCCGCGTATTGTCAATTTCTTCAGAAAAAACCAATTGGCTATGGCAGGAAAACCATTTGTATTGTACCATTCTTATGACCTGGCAAAAGGAATTACCAAATTATCTGTTTGTGTTCCCATCAAAGAACAGGCATTTGTAACGTCCGGAAGCGATGTTACCGCGGGTCAGTTATTTCCATTTCTGGCAGTAAAAACAACACTTACGGGAGATTATTCCCATAATAAAGAAGCCTGGGATAAAACCTTTGCTTACATAGACACCAACCATTTTACTGAAAGTCCGGAAGGCGCTTATTTGGAAAGCTACACTAAAAGTATCGATGAAATTGCCAATCCGTCGCAATGGATTACGGAAATTTATATTCCGGTACAACCTAAAGCAGTGGCCGCTCCAAAACCGCAACCCACTACACCGGCTACAATCACTCCGCTAGCTGTAGCTGCAACAACAGAGACCCCTTAAAGTATTTCGCACACGCAATTAAACCTTATCTTTAAGCGGCACTCTAACAGCAAACATTTCTTTGGAAGAAAAAGATTTCATACAGCAGCTTTTAGATCCCAGAACGCAGAATGGTGCGTTTGAAAAACTGTTGCTCGAATACCAAAGACCACTGTATAGCCATATCCGTAATATTGTCCTGAACCATGATGATACAGATGATGTTTTACAGAATACTTTTGTAAAAGTCTTCCGGCACCTGAATACTTTTAAGGGAGATAGCAAGCTGTTTTCCTGGATGTACCGTATCGCAACGAATGAAGCTCTTACATTTCTGAAATTAAAAGCCAAACGAAATGGTACAACCAGCGAAGCCATGCAGGAAAGGCTCATCGGGAATTTAAAAGCCGATACCTATTTTGATGGCAATGAAATTCAGATTAAACTGCATCACGCTATAGCCTTGCTTCCTCAAAAACAGCAACTCGTTTTTAAGATGCGCTATTTTGACGAGATTAAATACGAAGACATGTCAGAAATTTTAGGCACTTCGGTCGGAGCCCTGAAAGCTTCGTACCACCATGCCGTTAAGAAGATTGAAAATTACATGACTGCCGGTTAAACCATCTGGCACAAAACCTGTCCAAAACCCATGAAAGCATTTAAATTAGATAATGAACCGAAAATAAATCCGGGATTTAACACTCCCAGCCAATATTTTGAACAGTTTCCCGTAAAGTTTTTGCAGCAATTACCTGCTGATACAACCAAAGTGATTCCGCTACATCCTAAACGAAAATCCCTGCTATTGGCCGCAGCTGCCGTTTTAATCCTTGCGCTGTCCATCCCTCTTTTTCATTACCTGAATACACCGGCTGGAGTGGACAAAGTGATGCTGGAAAATTACCTCGCCGCGCATGCTGAAATTTCTGATGAGGATATCGCTGAATTATTGGAAGTAGAAGATATTGAGAAAATAAAGATCCATTCAGATATAGAATCAACGGCTATTGAAGATGTGCTATCAGCCAATTCTAATCTCGAAGACTATCTGCTCAATTAAAATTACCTATTTAAAATTATCATTATGAAAACAACTAAACTATTCGCGTCACTATTGCTTTTTATTTCTGTGTGTACAGTTGCGCAACCCCGATTTAAAGAAAAAAAAGAACAAATAAAATCCTTAAAGGTAGCCTACATCACAGATGAATTGGATTTAAGTACAGACGAAGCCGCAAAATTTTGGCCATTATATAATGCTTATGATGACAAACAGAAGGAATTGCGAAAAGAAAAATTGCGTTCCTATCTGGATCGGTTGGACCGCAATGCGATAGCCAAAATGGATGAAAAAGAAGCGTTAAATCTGATCAGTCAGATGGAAAATACGGAAGAGGAATTGTATCAGCTTCGGAAAAAATTCAATACCAACCTCAAATCCGCACTGCCGTCAAAAAAAATCATTTTGCTTAAAAAAGCAGAAGAAGGCTTTAATAGAAAACTACTTAGGCAATACAGAGATAAAGGAAAGCAATAAAAAGGAAAGTAATAAAATAGTTACTCCGATTCAAATTCCCAAAAAACACAGTTGTGCTATTGAATCTTATCGTAATTTTTAATGATCTTAAAGCGGCAATTAAGGAAATATTCAATAGCGATACTGCAATGATAGTGCGGTACTAATGCGGTTGTAGTGTAGTAGTACTGCGGTAGTACTGCGGTAGCAATGCGGTAAAAATATTTGGGAAATAAAAATTCCCCTCTTCTCCTCTGCACCTTATACCTCCCGAAACCTAATTTTTCACTGCCTCACTTCCCTCCTGATTTAATGGCACAGTAATTGGAAAGCAGCATATAGAATTCAGGAACAACCTCAGTTACTAAAATAAAATATTCAGAATCATGAAAACGAAACTATTGACCACCGCATTATTTGCCCTGTTTTTAGCCCTCCCTGTTTTAGCTCAGGATCGGACTACTGTAAATGCTACCAGTTATGAAATTAGCGACAATCTTGATTTGAGAGCTATCGCTTCTATATTTGGCGAAGCAAGAAACCTGGAAGATTTTGAAAGACAATTGAATGATCCTAAAATCCAGATCTCTAACCTTGACCTCAACAATGACAATAAGGTCGATTATTTGAGGGTTATTGAATCAGTTGAAGGATACACCCACTTGATTATAGTGCAATCTGTACTGGGCATGGATACCTTTCAGGATGTTGCGACCATAGAAGTGGAAAGGGACCGTAACAATCAGGTTAGTGTTCAGGTCGTGGGAGATGTATATATGTATGGCGATAATTATATCTATGAGCCGGTATATGTGAGTGCTCCGGTAATCTACAGCTCATTCTGGGTTAATCATTACCGTCCGTATGCCTCTGGCTGGTATTGGGGTTATTATCCATCCTATTATTATGTCTGGACACCCTATCCGGTTTTCAGATACAGGAATAACATACATGTCCATATTAATTATGACAATCATTACAACTATGTGAATGTAAGGAGAAGCAACAGAGCAGTTGCACTATACAATGGCAGAAGGTCCAACTATATTGAAAGACAATACCCAACACGTTCATTTGCTTATAGAAATGCCAACGTTACTAACCGGTATGAACTGGATAAAAACAGACCCGCAAGAAATGTTGCAACAAGAAATGAAGTGGCCCATAGCACACCAAGAAACTCCGGAACCGATGTAAGAACAACATCAAATACCACAAGGAACTATGATACGCCTGCTAGAGAGAATACAGGCAGGACAAATTCAAATACAGTGCGTGAAAACAATACCGGAAGATCTCAAACGGGTATCAGAACAAATCCGGAAGTGACAAGGAACAACACTCCGGTAAGAGCCGAACCAGCAGCCACAACAAGGGCCAATACTACCATCAGACCACAGATGCAAAATTCCAATGCAGGAAGCAGTTCAGGTATTAGTCGTAATGAAAGCAGTTCAGCGGGAAGGAATGTACAGGTGAGGAATACAACGCCATCAAATACAGCAATACGAAGCACGCCTCAAAGACAAAATACAACTGTAAGAAGCACAGGTTCGGCAGATGCTGCGCAAAGAGGTGGAAGAAGATAAACCCATTATTTCATGCCAATTTACAAAAACACTGTTTCGGCAGTGTTTTTTTTGGCCTGCACAGCGCATTAATTTGTCCTCCTACAAAAATTAATAGCCTAAATTTTAATTTATTATATATTATAGTAGTAAATTTGTTCTCTTTTTTAACATATTTTATGAGTGCTCAACATCACGGTCTTCACAGTAAATTAACTTTCGCAGGTTTACA